>Ga0208305_10001020_pt1 | contig 13425 bp, 20 predicted proteins | sample ColrivemetaGS741_FD_187605 | JGI IMG/M metagenome (GOLD analysis project Ga0208305, IMG submission 187605) | Estuarine microbial communities from the Columbia River estuary - Flood tide ETM metaG S.741 (SPAdes) (version 2) | ecosystem: Environmental > Aquatic > Marine > Intertidal zone >... | reverse complement strand
GTGATATAATTGGAGTTGTCAGCTTTACCAAAGGTGATGTTGAACGACATGTCGCTGTTACTGAAGTTCTAACTATTTACGGAGACGAAGAATAAATTAACTGTTGACAATCATGTCAACTATATCAGCCCAATTGCCTGCCATTTTTATTCCGTCCATTAAGACTTCATCTTTGTTATGATCGTGTTCTAATAGAATACTTTTTAATCCTAACTTAGCCCCACACTCTGCATTTTCGAGTTTGTCCTCGATCCAAAATGCATCACTTCCAACATACGGTGCCAATGCTTCGTCTTTGTCAGCACCTGTATCCAAGCATAGTACTTCTTTAAAAGTACCCTTACCAAATACATTCTCTAAGTTGTACTTTCTTAGACGAATTGCTTTTTTGTCTAAACTTAAACTTGTAATACAATGAAATCGGTATCCATGTTCGTATAGTTTAGCAACACCACTTCGTGCATCACGGAATGCTTTTAAATAGCCCATCCATGCACTTTCGTTAAATATTTTAATTAGTTGTTTACCTTGAGCCTTTTCAAACCCATACTGTTGACTAATATCGTACATTCCATGTGCTACTTTAATGTGTCCATGTGATTCCATCCATTTGTGAAATGCACTTTCCCAATCAAGTAATACACCATCGCAGTCTGTAAGTATGATTTTATCTTCCAATTTTATTCCTCTTTTTTCTAACATTATGTATATATTATACGACAAGATGTCTTGGTTGTCAACCTTTTATTTCATATTAATTAGGTCTTGATATTCCCAGACTGCTTTCTCATACTCACCTGGCCAACCGCCATATACTCCCATTTCTAGACTGTTTTTCATCCAAAGCAAACTTTTATCTTCGTTTGCAAAGGATTTATTTCGTTCTATTTTATGTAAGTGATCTGGCGTTAGTCCATGTAGTGTAGTTAAGTCATGCATATCAATGTTTGGTGCAAACTTCATTTTAACTATCATTGCTTGTTCATCAGTCATTACAACTGTGTCGTTTTTGCCTTTGATAGTAACACTCCAAACTTTTGTCATTAGCGCCTCATTTGTGCTATTTCAACTGCTTGTTCTTTTTGATCTTCAAAGATAGGAACCATGTTACTTTTGTGCATTGTTGCAATGCCTAGTAATTTGCGTTCGCCTGTGTATTGCATAGGCTCTTTGCGTGTGCCATTACCACTAACATTATTGCTAAGACTTGGGTAATGTGTTGTTTCACGCACCTTAGGAGGTTCGTATGCTTGGCGTTTTGTTGTAGTTTTTGGGGCTTTGTATGTACCGCTTACATATGCAACATAATCATCAAACTCTGCAAACTGTGCCGAGTGGATATGTCGCCTACGACAATCTTTGTTGTGTTGTCGCCATTGTACTTTTAGTTTTTCTAGTTTTACTGGACTCAAAGCCTTTTTGCTTTTCTTCCTACTATATTGAGTTGTGGTCATATGTGGACCAAGTAATTGCATCGTCATATTTTATGCTCCATAGTAAATTTGTTACATTTACATTATAGCGTAAATTATGCTATTTGTCAATCTGTTTTATAATTTTGTAAACTGAATTCTACAAAATCAGTAGCTAATTCTCGCCAGTTTGTTAAAGGTGGGCTGTCAATTATTAAGCATAATCTATAATACTCATATACATCATGTCTCATAATTTTACTTACATCTATTTTATCTACATGAATTCCACGTTCATTAAACTTTTGTTTATAGGTTGAATAACTATCTTGCATTACTTCTTCTGCAGCTTCGCGTTCGGCTGTACTTGCATCAACTCCATCAAGTATTTTTAAATGCTTATAGTGAGATTCTAAGTGGCCTCGTCTATCTTCTATTTCGTTTTCGTATAATGAAAGCATATCATTATCTGAGAATTCTACTACTATATGATTTGTTATGTTTGCCTCTTTGGTATGAATAGCATCAAAGTTTTCATACAAGTAATTTAAGTAATGGCCCTTTGGTCCAACTTTAAATATTAGTTTTTCAAAGTCGCCGTAGCCCATTTCTAATGCTTTGTCAATAACTGTATTGAATGGAAATGACTTTTCACTCCAACTTTCGCCATGTTTATTATATATACTTCTATCTATAGGAGTCCAATACCTACCCTGGTGTCCTATTCTTCCGTCTCTTATCTGTAAAGGCTTTATTTGTGGAAATTTATAGTGTTTATTAATAAACCATCCAAGCCAATCTCCAGGAAGGCCTTCTTCAAATACAACTGTATAACTTTTATGTGGTGGTCTTAAAATAGGCATTGTTGTTTAGTTCCATAAAGCAGTTCACCAAGTTTCTCATTATATTCATATAAGTACTTTCCTCTAAACTTGTCTTGTTCTGTTACAACTCGTTTAAATGATTTATAGTGTTTTTCTTCTACACTTAACGCTTGTCTTATATCGTCTAACATTTTAATCTGATGTTGATCTTTGTTTCCGTATCGCAATTCTATTTTATCACACATAGCATATGCTTCGTTTTTAAAACTTTGTGGTAAATTTCCTGCTCTCAAATGTTCAGGATACACAACCAATCTCATATTACTATCACATTCATGATCATCAATAAACTCCAAAAAGTCCCAAGTATTATCATAATTAAATATTTGGTAACTGCTATTAATTTGAAATTTAAACCACTCTTTGTTAGTTTCTTTAAAATTTTTCAACTGTCCACATGTTGCTTCCATCTGACTCCATGTAAATACTCCATTGCTACGCATGTATTCAAACATAGGTCCTACTGCATCTATACTAATATCTAGTATAAGACTTTTTAGTTTATTAAATTTACTTAATTTGTTAAAATCTAATTTAGACCCATTAGTAGTAATAACCATCTTAATCTTTTCTGGATGCCCATATTCTTCAATAAGTTCCATTAGTTTGTATGGACTATCATCCATAAATGGTTCACCACCAGTCATCCATATGCTTGTTATTCCATCTAATACTTCTGGAGTTGCTTCTAAGTATTCATTAATATTATTAAAGTTTTTTGTTTGTTGTAAAGGAACCTTATGATATTCTTCAGGAAACAATGAATACATATGTTTGTTTTCTGGAATTAAACTGTTACTAAAGTTTGCATTGCACATTCTACATTTAAAATTACATACATTTGAAAAGTTCACAAATAAATGACTTATCTTATTTCCAGTTATTTTTGGATTAGTATATGGTTCGGGATCTCCAAGTCTTTCTCTGAAGTCATGATGTAACCAATTCATACGCTGGCTTTTAAAACCATTGCGTTCTTTTTGTAAACAGTTTAAACATCCATGTGTATCCCACTTACCAGCAAGCATGTTTTTTCGTAGTTCTTGCATTACATCACTTTCATGTGAAGTTCCCATTGGATCGTCACTCATCATGCAACGACTAACTATTCCAGATGGATGCCAACTTATTGTATTAAAAGGAACTGGACACCAACTTGGGCTATGCAAGTTTTTCCATTTATCATTTTCTTTTACTGTTGTACCTGCATTATCGTGATGAACAACCCAACGCTCTGGTATTAATTTTTTATCTGTCATATATAAATTCTGCTAATTGTGTGTGGTAATCTGTTATGTGCATACCTCTGTATGTATCTTGTGCTTTTGTTATTTGTTTAAACTTGTCTACTATTTCATTGCTTGCTTGTGGCTTAGCCATACTATTGCATATATCTGTGAATGTTCGTTGGAACCTAGGATCGTATGCTGCAACTGTGTAGTCTTTTATTTTTCTTAATTCTGCTTGTCTCATTTCCAGTGGTAGTACATCTAATCTAAAGTGTTCTGGAAATATTAACATCCTAGTATTATTTAGTGCATTTGCATCTCTGCATATTTTGTCAAATTCTAATACTGTATCAAAGTTGTATGCTTGTATACTTGCGTTAAAACACATATGAAACCAACTACTGTTTTCTTTTTTAAAGTGTGCTAAATCATCTATTAGTTTTTTCATTTGCTCCCATGTGAATATGCCTGCACTACGCATATATTCAAACATACTACCCGGAGTATCTAAACTTAAATCAAGTTCAAAGAACTTCAAGTTATCAAACTTTTGTAATTTATCTAAATCAACCTTAGAACCGTTGGTTGTAATAACCATATCAGTTTCCCATGATTTATCATAGTCATCTAAAATATCAATAAGTTCATAACAATTATCATCCATAAGAGGCTCACCGCCTGTTATCCATATACTGTTTACATTATCTAAGCTGTTTGGGTTATTTTTTAAGTAATCATTTATAAAGTTTCTATTTTTAATAGACTCTACTTTTACTTGTTTTCCTAATCCAATAGAATGTAAATGTTTGTGTTCTGGAATAAGACTATTACTGTAATTAGGTCCACACATTCTACATTTAAAATTACATATGTTGCTATAATTTACAAACATATGATTTATTGGATTGCCTGTTAATTGTGGATTATTATATCCTTCAGGACTTTTAAAATCTTGTGGGTTTCTTTGTAGCCATTTTTGTCTTTGGCTTATGTTGCCTTGTTCTTCTTTTTTCCAACAACTAATGCAACCTTCTTTATCCCACTTACCGTCAAGCATATCTTGGCGTAGCTGTTGCATTTGTACACTATCAAAACTTTCACCCATTGGAATATTACTCATCATGCAACGAGTTAATGCTCCTGTAGGATGAAAGCTAATAGCGTTAAATGGGAGTGGACACCAACTTTTACTGTGTAAATTATTGTCCATTGTCCTCACCCATTAATCATTAAATAAGATTCCTAACGTATTAGGTCCTGCAATACCGTCTGGTGTTAATCCTCTAAGTGATTGCCAACCTTTAAGTTTTGCTTCTGTACCTTTTCCAAAGATACCGTCTGCAGTAAGTCCAAGTGTTTCTTGTAATTTTGCTACAGTTGGACCTCGAGATCCAAGACGCACTGTTTCATATACTTTACGTGGAGTATAATGTCCACCTAAAACTTCTAAAGCATGTGCGTAATGTTTTTTGCGATCTTCCAGTCCGATAGTTCCACCATTAATACGTTTTGTCATACCAGTTATATCCTGATTATCACAATAACGGTTAATGTTGTTAGTATCCCAAAACCAGCATGCACTTGCTAATGCTCCGATAGGACTGCGAACAAACTCTGTGGCTTCTTCTGCACTCATATCTTCTGCTTTACCAAATTGTGTATAATTATATCGTCCAGTTAGTTGAAGAATACCGCCACCTCTAAAGCGCCAGCCATCTCCACTATCTATACCACCATTATCCATACGATTTGCATAAATCATATTTGCAATCTTTTCAGGTTGCCTATGATAATTTCTTGCATCTCGTCCTGCTCGTTTAAAATACTTTGGAAAAATCTTATCCAGTGCTTCGGCACTGTAGTTTAGATTCTCAGTTAGAACAGAATATCCAGCTGATTCATGACTTGTTTGGGCAATAAACCCTGCAACTCTATCAACTGTATTGATATTCCATTTGGGCAAAACTCTAGTCATAGCATCAAACCATACTTGTGCTTCAATGCGTGGCAGTAGTTCTGCGACTTGCTCTACTTTAAAATCAAATTGCATTAAACTTATTCGCTTTTAAGCAATGTCCAAGCACCATATACAATGGCTGCCCAGGCTAATAAGTTTACTGGAATAATTGCACTAAAGAAAAGTGTAATAACTCCTACGGCAATTAGAGCGCCGCCATCCCAAGATGTGCGTTCGCTTAGTCTATCTTTAATCCATTCAATCATATTGATCTCCTTTTTATATTATATAGTCTACTGTGAGAATCTTCTCACATTTTTAACATAGATAACTCAGACGATTGTTGCCTGAGTTGCTATATTAAATTAGTTTACACTAGAAATGTGTATATGTCAAGTGTATTTATTCATAATATTGGCAAAGGTGAAGAGAATCGAACTCCTACTTGCGGATTTGGAATCCGCCGTGATACCATTTCACTACACCCCTATAACTGTGGCTGGAACGATAGGACTCGAACCTATACTCTACGCTACCAAAAAGCGGTGCATTACCATTATGCTACGTTCCATTACCAGTAACTGGCGGACAGTTAGGGATTCGAACCCTAGGAAGGTTGCCCTTCGTCGGTTTAGTAAACCGGTGCTTTCGACCACTCAGCCAACTGTCCTTATTTAGTAATTATGTATGTTCCTTGTGTACGATTGTATCCTTCAATTAACATTTCCCACATTTCAGTTGATACTTTCACTACATCATGAGTGTCAAACTCTTCGTTATATTGTGTAATGTAAATAACATCTTCTTGGAAATACACTTTAACATCTTGAAACTTTGCTTTAGTATCCATTACTGTTATAATGCTTTCATCGAATTCTTCTTCTACTGTAAACATACATAGTTCCTTCTTTCATGGTGGGACTGGTTGGGATCGAACCAACGACCTGGACGTTATGAGCGTCTTGCTCTACCACTAAGCTACAGTCCCACACTATTCTTTGGTACTCGCACCCGGACTCGAACCGGGACGCCTTACGGCCACAGATTTTAAGTCTGTTATGTCTACCATTCCATCATGCGAGCACTAATTCTTATTCGTGTTCGCCACCATCACCACGCAATGTATAAAATATTTGTGGTTTGCGTTTAGCTGCTTCAAATGTTGCTACTGTTAAACATACTGCACCTAATAGTAATGTGTGTATTAGTATGTTAGCACCTAGATACATCCAAGTACCTGTCATTGCAGTAAACACTATGCACCACATCCATGCTAATATTTGCATCACCATATGGCGTACTCTTAAATCTTTGATATTACTTAATGGATTCTTTTCACTATCCATTATTAAATTATACCAGTCAATTATAAAACTTGTCATTAAAACTTCTTTCTGTTACTTCTGTTGTGTTGGCCCGCTCTACAGGATTCGAACCTGTGACCTACTGCTTAGAAGGCAGTTGCTCTATCCAGCTGAGCTAAGAGCGGATAATTGGTTTAAATTTGTAAAGGGGTTCTTTTTGTTAGAGTGTACATCTTGAGTAAGATGTTATTAACGCTATCTTCGGTGAGATAGCCGGCGACTGTATCATTTGGATTAGTAATACCAGGAAGTGATGTAAATTCATCTTTGTGCAATACTGCAATTTCGTACAAGCCTTTATCACCACCATATGATATATCATTTTGAATGATGCTTATTTTGTACTCATTGCCAAAACCAATGGTAGCTGCTACTCCAGTAGGAGTTGTTGTGTTGTCCCATTTTACATCTTTTAGTTTAAGCATTGTTATTTTCCATTGTTACTAATTGTTTTTCAAGTTCTGTTATATATTGTTCTAGTGTGCTTATTGTTGTATAGAGGTATCCAGTAGCACTTGGCTTGATACGGCTTTTGAACACCTCTATTAATTCTTGCGAAACTTCTATCTTGTTAACAATTTCACTATATTCCAGATTCATTATTTTAAGCCAAATAAGTCCTCAAAGGCTTGTGCTGCTGTTTGTTTCGATTTACTTTGTTTAGCAACTGGTTCTTCTAAATAAGGTTGTTTAACTGTATTCACATAATCAATTTCTTCCAAAATTTCAATGCGTTCCTTAACTTTTTTAAGTGCCATACGGACTTCCTGGCTGTTCTCTTCTTTGTTCATTTCATCTTTGATGATTTCCACAATTTGTCTACTACTAATCATATCCGCTCTTCCTTGTTTTAGTGTTATTAGTATAACACAATAGTCGCATCTCTGTCAACTATTTATTTTATCTTATATATACTGTTTACCTAAGATAATAAATAGTAATATACTTTGTTAATGAAATCGACTATTCCAACAACAATGTATACATTATACGACATACACATAACTAAGTCAACACTTTTTTAAGGAAAAATATGAAACATTATAACTTCGAACATACACCGGATAAGCTACCACCAATGACTGGCATAGGCTGGTTACTAAACAATAGAATTATAGATAAAGCAGTAGAAGGAACTACACAAAACTTATTAGACTTTTACAGTTTTAAGTATAGACGCATACCACAGGTATCTTCAGATGATTTTGTTGAATTGTGTAATAAGGGAATAGATGCTGGATTTAAAGGTTTATTAATGTGTAAGCAAGGTATAATATTAAATAATTTTGTAGAAAAATCTAAACCATATTGGGATACTGAATATAAAGACTGTGTAATTGTAGGACATATATTAGACCGAGGTGACGCATGGTGGCAAATACACCCACAAACAATGTGGATAGACTTAGAATGGTGGACTAGTGTAGGCAAGCCAGAATTTGGAGACTTTGAAGAAAATGTAGAATGGACTGCAACTAACATTGAAAGAAGTGAAGAAACATTAAGTGATTGGCAAACATATAATCCAGTTTCAATTACTGCTACAAACGAAACAGTAAATGCAGTAGGCAAATGGGCTGGTCATAATTTACTTAATGTAGCAATGCAAGATAATCAAAAAGTAGGAATATGGAATAAAGATCTGCGCCGAGGTAAAGAATATGTATATGGTGAAAATTTAGATCATTATGAAAAAGTACATAGCATTGGAAAACAGTTATGGGTTTCTAGATGGTTTGCAGCAAATACCGAAACACTGGATAAAGAAGTACAAGAGCAAATTACAAGTTCTGTATACAGTACTTGTGGAGGAATAAGTCCTATTTCAAATGCATATATAAGAAATCTTAAACCAGGTGGTGAACTTGTATTTTATGATGCTGATCCATTAGCAGTACATATGCAAAATTATATGTTTAATAATTGGGATGGTCGTAATTGGAAACAACTTGTTTTAGATTACATGGAAGAAAATCCAATATTAGGACATCATTTTGCATGTACAGATTTTTTAGGTGAAGTAGATGCATATATAGATGCCTTAGGTGAACCATTTCAAGAATGGTGGAATACTACTGCAAAAACTTTTTTATTACAATTTGAAGAAATTGACTTAATGGACATTAACACAATGACTATGCACTTAATAGATTCAATGCATAGAATAGAAGATGATGAAAAGATTTTTATTGATGTTAGTAATGCTTTTAACTATGAAGTAAATGCAACATTATACAGTAAAAATATTAGATTAAATACAGAAGCAGACTATATTAAATTCTTTGACAATTATAAAGATAAATTTATAGCCAAAGGATTTGTGATACAAAGCATGAACAATCATCCTAAATTTGAATACTTGCCTAAATTATTTCCTTGGCAAAAATTCTAATTGGCGGACCCGAGAGGATTCGAACCTCTGGCCTTTGGTTCCGCAAACCAACGCTCTATCCAACTGAGCTACGGGTCCATTCATTAATATATAACATTTAACCCGATTAGTCAACCATAAAAAAAGGCCGCATAAAGCGACCTTTTTAACTTATTTGTTAAGTTTAAAAACTAACTGTAAGTCCTACACTAACTTCTTTGTCAGTTGATTTCCAATCACTGTTAAGTGAATTAGTCAACTTGGCATTTAATGAAGTAGATGTACCTAACGCAACTTTCGTACCGATAGTAAAGTTTGGTGTTACTTTATCAATGCTTGTAAAGTCACCTTCTACTGATTTTAACATATAGTCAACTTCAGCATATGGGGCAATAAGACCTAGGTCCATTTTACCACCTACAGTTGGAGTGAAATGCATTTCTGATTTAGTAAATGTATCTCCCCAATTGTATTCAGCTTCACCACTTAGGTAAGTACCAACTGGTCCTACATTAAGAACATCTAGAGTTTTTCCAACAGAAACACTATAATCACGGTTAGTTCCGTTATCACTTACTCCTGCTCCAAAATCTAATGATCTTCCCATTGTATACACATCAATTGATCTAGATGTATCGTTAGTTGACAATGAAACTCCCATAGTTGCCGATTCGGCAGCCATTGAGACTGTTGTATTGTCATAGTTATCGGCTTGTGCCGTTCCAGTTAAAGCGACCATTACTGCCGCCGTCATTATAATATTTCTCATAATATTTCCTTGATTTTATTATTATATACTTTAACGCTAATTGCATTATAGTAGCAAGTTGATTCTGTTGCCAGGTCCAACTTGCAAAAACCCCTACATACCTAAATTAGGCTGCTAATGCCATTTCTGGCGAATAATTGTCATTTGCAATTATAAAGTTTGTTCGCGGTAACGGCGCTTACATCCCGGCAACTCCCTTTACCTACTAGCTACCCAGTCGAACCTATTTCAACCCCATCAAAAACACACTATGAACTACTAGTAACAATGTGTTTATGGTGGAGTTGTCCGGTACCGCCCCGGAGTCCTGAATCAGCGTTGAGTAAATTTCAACATTGCGTATTATTTATGATAACACAAAATTAAGTTATGTCAACCGGTTTTGCGTTTATTTGTTGTTTTTTTCCAGAATAATCTCTAACTGCGGCTTTAATGGCATCTTCTGCCAATACGCTACAGTGTATCTTAACTGGTGGCAATGCAAGTTCTTCTACTATTGTTGTGTTTTTAATCTCTTGTGCTTGATCTAGTGTCATACCTTTAAGCATAGTTGTTACCATACTTGAACTAGCAATTGCACTTCCACAACCGTATGTTTTGAATTTTGCATCTTCAATAATGCCATCTTCTGTTACTTTAATTTGTAAACGCATTACATCACCACATGCAGGTGCGCCTACCATTCCAGTTCCGATATTATCTTCCTTGGGGTCGAACTTACCTACATTTCTTGGATTATTGTAATGGTCTAGCACTTTTTCGCTATATGCCATAATTTCTTCCTATATGAAATACTATTTATCTAACTTATACTCAAAATTCTGAGTAGTTGCATTATACTGTACTAACTTAGCACCGTTACTTATATGAAAATGTGCTGCCATTGGTGTTAATGGCGATAATGTAACTACTCGTTCAATATCTGTTTTTTCTATTATATGTTGCTTTAGTTTTGCTACTATTTCTTTGCCTGCACCTCTTTTGCGTGACCATACTGTGTATGCAACTGCAATAGTGGCATTGTTAAGTAAATGTGCATTCTCACTGATTAAGCTAAGTTCTCTTTCACTTTGTGGCAAATCATTACAAAATGCTACACAGATAATACCTTCAATATTATCTTTGTATTTTAATCCATAAATTTTTCTACCATAAGTTGTTCTAAATTCTAAGTCCAAATCAGGTCTTACTGGATCTTCACTTACATCGATATCAGTTAACTCTACTAATTCGCTAGAATTAACCCACCTAAAGAAGTTATCAATTGATGATTTAAATATTTTCAATTGCTACTCCTATAAAGATGCAAAAACATTTTCTGGTGTTGTTTCTCCATATGGATCAGAATCTTCCGCTGATGCATCTGGTTCAATAAACATTTTGTTAATTACACCGTTCTCAACAATCATTGCATATCGTCTACTACGCTTGTTAAATCCTACACCACTCATGTCAATTAACTGACCCATGGCTTCTGTAAATGTTCCATTACCATCTGGTAATACTTTAACATTCTTAAGATTATTAGCATCACGCCATGCATTCATAACAAATGAATCATTAACACTGATACAGTAAATGTCGCTTACACCTATATCATAAAAATCCTGTGCATATAATTCAAATCCAGGTAACTGGAATGTACTACATGTTGGTGTAAATGCACCCGGTAAACTAAACACTACAACTAGTTTATCTTTGAAGATTTCATCGGTTGTTAGCTCTGCCCAAGTTGATGGTACAATCTCACAGGAATTTGTTTTACTGTTTGATGGATCTGGTACTCGTACCTTAAATGTAACTGCTGGTACATTGCTATTTTCTTTTGTCATTGTAGACTCCTTTATTTCATTAGTGTAATTATAGTATATTATATTGTATTTGTCAATAGTTTTTGTCTATTTTTAATAAATAGTTATAGTATGTTAGAATCAGAAGCAATGAAAATATCAATGTTATTAGAACCGTTAATAGGGCTAGGAATTACTGCGATAATAGTATTATGGTTTAAAGAAGCTGTAGGAGATTTTGTAGCAAGTCTTCGTTGGAAAATGAAGCCTGGATTTGAACCCGGCGACGAAGTATTCTTAGATGGAGAAAAAGCCACTATTATTAGTATAGGTATGCGAGAAACTATATTTGAAATTGATAATGGTCGTGGTAAGGTGTGGAGATATATCTATAATACCCGCATACCTACACACAGACTGGAGAAATTAATTGTTAAAAAATAATATAGATTGGCATCTAGCAGAATTATGTATAGATGTATCAAAGATAGTATACGAAGAAAAACCAGAAGTAGTTAAATTCCTAAAAGATAACAAAATAAAACATTCAAGTGTTAAATTCTTTGAAAAAGAAAACGCACAAGGTTATGGTATTGTTATGCCTGACTATGTGATCGTTGCTTTTAGAGGTACTGAAGGCGCTCAAATGGGCGACTTATTAGCAGATATCAAGGCTTGGCCTGCAGGTGCAGATACAACAGGTACAGTACATTCTGGATTTAAACATGAATTAGATAAACTATATCCTGAAATTATTAAGTGGTTGGGTAAAAAACTAACTACTAAAAAAATAGTAATTACTGGACATAGTTTAGGAGCTGCAATGGCAACTATATGTGCTAGTAGATTTCACCAAGCAGGTGCAGATTTAGAATTATATACATATGGGTCACCAAAGGTAGGTGACAGAGAATGGGGTAAACAGTTTAATGATATAGAGGCGTATAGATTTGTTAATAACAACGATATTGTTACTAGAGTTCCATTCTTTGGATATTACAAACATGTAGGGCAAATAGAGTATATTACATACGATGTGCATATCAAAACCAAAGTAACATGGTGGCAACGATTTAAAGATAGAATGAAAGGAACTGGTAAAGCTATTACTAAGTTTCAGTTCTTTGATGGGTTATACGATCACTTTGGAAATCAATATATTAAGAAAATTAAGACTCGTAAATAACTTGTGTTGGATCAGTTCCATGTACCCATGTGCCGTCTAATGCTTTAATAACACATTTAGATTTATACTTTTCAACAGTTAACGCTAATTGTTCATCACTTCCTACTAGATCAGCCTTTACAATGTCATAGCAAGGTGTTTTATTCTTATCTATAGCAAGTATAATCATATGTTCTAATCCATTATTACGCCAATTATAACCTATACGAGTATCTGTACCAGTAATAAATCCATCATATCTAATAACATCCCAAAAATTAAATCTGATGTTTTCCGGATCTGCTTCTAATACTTTTTGATTATCAGTCTCGACAATAGTTGTACCATTAACCACAACTGCGTGACCATCAAATACTGTACTATTGTTTTGTGCTAAATTTACAAACTGTTCGTCGTGTATATTCCAACCTTCGATATTGTTACCTTCTTTGTCTCTGTAAGTAACTATATCTTTATGTACAAT
>Ga0208305_10001006_pt1 | contig 13521 bp, 9 predicted proteins | sample ColrivemetaGS741_FD_187605 | JGI IMG/M metagenome (GOLD analysis project Ga0208305, IMG submission 187605) | Estuarine microbial communities from the Columbia River estuary - Flood tide ETM metaG S.741 (SPAdes) (version 2) | ecosystem: Environmental > Aquatic > Marine > Intertidal zone > Estuary... | reverse complement strand
TAAAATAATTAAGACTAAACAAAGAATGTTTTTACTTAATATACGGTGAATCACCTTTCTCATATTGTTGGTTATATTAACTTTTTAACTTTGGTATGACTTTTGTCATTTAATAAATAAAAAAATCACAGTTATAAAATCTCAGGCAAAAGTAATATTTAAACTCGATTTGAAAAATCTTAGTGAAGCGATATTGCTAATTTAGACTAATTCTAAATAATAAAACAGTCCTGATTTAAGTTTATAACGTATACATTTGTATAAATTTATTTGATTATGAAACCATTAAAATCACGAATTATCCTTGTAAGTATTATTTGTTTAGTATTAACTACCAGTTTTTGTTTTGGTCAACAAGGATCTGTAACTATAAATCAAGACAAGAAAATCACAAATTTATTGGAAATTAAGAAAGAAATGAATAAAAATGAGATCGATACTGACCGGTATAAGGTACAAATTTATTCAGGGAATCGATCTAGTGCGGAAAGCGCTCAACGCGAATTCAATAACTCTTTTACAGATTGGAAAGCTACAATTCAGTACGAAACTCCCAATTTTAAGATTTGGGCTGGAAATTTTACGACACGTTTAGAAGCTGACAGAGCTTTGAAAAAAATTAAAAACAAGTTTTCATCTGCTTTTATTTTCAGGCCTAAAAAATAATATAACGCAATTTATAAAAAACAAAAAAAGCGACCAATTGGCCGCTTTTTTTTATGTTATTCAATGACTTATTTAAGTTTCTTTTTAACTTCAACTTGATGGAACGCTTCAATTATATCGTTTTCTTGAATATCGTTATAATTTTTAATTTGCATACCACAATCAAATCCTTTGGTTACTTCTTTGGCATCATCTTTAAATCGTTTTAACGACGCTAATTCTCCAGTAAAGACTACAACACCATCTCTAATTAAACGAATACCTGAGCTTCTTAGAATTTTACCGTTTGTTACCATACAACCAGCAATACTTCCAATCTTAGTAACTTTAAATATCTCTCTAATTTCAGCAGTACCTAAAATCTCTTCTTTAAACTCTGGAGATAACATACCTTCCATAGCATCTTTAAGATCGTTGATGGCATCATATATAATAGAATATGTTCTGATGTCAATTTCTTCTTTGTCTGCTATTTGTCTAGCATTTCCAACAGGACGCACATTAAATCCGATAATAATCGCATCGGAAGCAGTTGCCAGCAATACATCACTTTCGGTAATCGCACCCACGCCTTTATGCAAAATATTAACTTGAATTTCTTCAGTTGATAATTTTTGGAATGAATCAGTTAACGCTTCCACAGAACCATCCACATCACCTTTAAGGATGATATTTAATTCTTGGAAATCACCTAATGCAATACGACGACCAATTTCATCTAATGTAATATGACGTTGTGTTCTAACCGATTGCTCACGTTGTAATTGTGCACGTTTTGAGGCAATTTGTTTCGCTTCACGCTCATCTTCAAATACATTAAATTTATCTCCTGCTTGTGGCGCGCCATCTAATCCCAGTATAGAAACTGGTGTTGAAGGTCCAGCTTCAACTACATTATTTCCACGTTCATCTTGCATTGCTTTTACCTTACCACTATTTTTTCCAGCTAATACATAATCTCCAACTCTTAGTGTTCCCGCTTGCACTAAAATAGTAGCAATATATCCACGTCCTTTATCTAAAAACGCTTCTACAACAGTACCTAATGCTGGTTTATTTGGGTTTGCTTTTAACTCTAATAATTCGGCTTCTAGCAATACTTTTTCTAATAATTCTTTAACGCCTGTTCCTACTTTTGCAGAAATATCGTGCGATTGAATTTTACCACCCCAATCTTCAACCAATAAATTCATTTGTGCTAATCCTTCTTTAATTTTTTCAGGATTTGCAGCTGGTTTATCAATTTTGTTAATTGCGAATACAATAGGCACGCCTGCTGCTTGAGCATGTGCTATCGCCTCTTTGGTTTGTGGCATGATATCATCATCAGCGGCAGCTACAATAATAGCAATATCTGTTACTTGAGCACCACGAGCACGCATCGCGGTAAACGCTTCGTGACCAGGTGTATCTAAAAATGCTATTTTTTGACCGTTATCCAATTCAACACCATAGGCACCAATATGTTGTGTAATACCACCAGATTCTCCAGCAATTACATTTTCTTTACGTATATAATCCAGAAGTGACGTTTTACCATGATCTACGTGACCCATTACGGTTACAATCGGAGCTCTTGGTTTTAAATCTTCTTCCTTATCTTCATAAATTTCTATAGAATCTTCTATATCTGCAGTTACAAATTCTACTTCATAACCAAACTCTTCAGCAACAATAGTTAATGTTTCAGCATCTAATCGCTGATTCATGGTTACCATCATTCCAAGTGACATACAGGCCGATATAATCTGCGTAACCTGCACATCCATCATAGTAGCAACTTCACTCGCCGTAACGAACTCAGTAACTTTAAGAATTTTACTCTCTGCTGCTTCTAATTCTAGATTTTTTTCGGTTTGATCTCTATGTTGATCTCTTTTATCTCTTCTGTATTTAGCTCCTTTTCCTTTAGAAGATTTTCCTTGAAGTTTTTCTAGTGTTTCACGAACTTGTTTTTTAACATCTTCATCACTAGGGTCTTCTTTAACGATAGGGCGTCTAGCTTGACCTGGTTTTCCTTTAAAACGATCGTTTGCTGGTCTGCTAACTCCACCACCTCTGGTATCGTTGCCTTGATTTGGACCGCCAACCTTACTTATACGTCTACGTTTTTTCTTATTTGCAGCAGATGCTGCATCGCCAGTTTTACCGTCCGCTTTTTTATCTTCTTTCTTTTTCTTAGGCTTATTAAACTGTGACAAATCTATTTTAGCTCCAGCAATTTTCGGCCCGCTAAGTACCTGATATTTTGTTTTTACCTTTTCCTCTGGAATTAATTCTCCTTCAGAGTTAGTAATATGCTTTTTGACCTCAACAGGTTTTTCAGGTTCTGCTACGGCTTCCTTTTTTTCTTTTAAGGGTTCTGTTTTTACTTCCGCTTTAACTTCTTCCTTAACTTTTTCTTTAACTTCTTGAACAACCTCAGGTTTTACAACTTCTTCGGTAGCAGGTGCTTTTTCAACAACTTTTTGAATCGCTTCTACAGCAGGAGTTTTTTGAACTGGCTCTTCTTGTTTCGGAACTTCAGTAACCACGGCCGGTTTTTTAGGTTCTAAATCAATTTTACCAACTTGCTTAGGTCCAGAAAGCGTTTTGGTGGCTTTAATTACTTCTTCTTTTCTGGCTGATTCCTTATGCTTTTCTTCGATTTCACGTTCGCGTTGCTCACGAAGCACTTCTTTTTCTTTCAATTTCGCTTCACCAACTTCTTTCGATGCAACTTTTTTGTTTGCATCAGTTTGAAATTCGTTTGAAAGAATTACGTGTACATCCTCTGAAATTTTTGTATTCGGACTCTTTTCTATCTCCACGCCTTTTGATTCTAGGAAATCAACTGCTCGGTCAATAGAAATATTGAGTTCACGTAATACTTTATTTAATCTAATTGTGTCAGCCATAAATTGCCTTTAAAATACTCAAATATATGTTATTCTTCAAATTCTTCTCTAAGAATCCTAATAACGTCTTTAATTGTTTCTTCTTCTAAATCTGTTCTTTTCACTAAATCTACTACATCTTGCTCTAAAATGCTTTTTGCAGTATCTAACCCAGCTTTACTAAACTCTTCAATAATCCAACCTTCAATTTCATCAGAGAATTCTCTTAATTCAACATCTTCTTCAGCACCTTCTCTAAATACATCTATCTCATAACCAGTTAATTGACCAGCCAATCGTATGTTGTGACCGCCTCTACCAATTGCCTTACTAACTTCTTCTGGTTTTAAAATAACCTCAGCACGTTTTGTTTCTTCATTAATTTTAATTGAAGTAACTCTTGCAGGGCTTAATGCTCTGGTAATATATAATTGCAAGTTATTAGTATAATTAATTACATCTATATTTTCGTTACCTAATTCGCGAACAATACCGTGAATTCTTGATCCTTTCATACCAACACAAGCACCAACAGGGTCAATTCTATCATCATAAGAATCTACAGCTACTTTTGCTTTTTCTCCTGGTATTCTAACCACTTTTTTAATCGTGATTAGACCATCGAAAACTTCTGGGATTTCTTGCTCAAAAAGTTTCTCTAAAAATATCGGGGAGCTTCTTGACATGATGATTGTTGGCTTAGCACCTTTTAACTCAACACTATCAATAACACCTCTTACATTATCGCCTTTTCTAAAGAAATCTGAAGGGATTTGTTTTTCTTTTGGAAGCACAATTTCGTTCCCATCATCGTCTAACAAAATAACGGCTCTGTGACGAATATGATGTACTTCAGCCGTATAAATTTCACCAACTAAATCTTTAAATTGTTTAAAAATTATGGTGTTATCGTGCTCATGTATTTTAGAAATTAAGTTTTGACGTAATGCCAGAATTGCTCTTCTTCCTAAATCGAAAAGCTTTACTTCTTCAGACACATCTTCTCCAACCTCGAAATCTGGTTCAATTTTACGAGCTTCAGATAACGAAATTTCATGATTTGGTTCTTCAACCTCGCCATCGGCAACTACCACTCTGTTTCTCCATATTTCTAAATCGCCTTTATCTGGATTTACAATAATGTCGAAATTATCGTCATCACCATATTTCTTTTTTAGGGCACTTCTAAATACATCCTCTAAAATCGCCATTAACGTTACTCTGTCAATTAGCTTATCGTCTTTGAATTCTGAAAAAGATTCAATTAACGCGATATTCTCCATAACTCTTATTGAATTAAAATTTAATCATAACTTTTGCTTCTACAATATCTTCGTAAGCGATAGTCGCTTGCTTTTTTACAGTTACTTTCCCTTTACCTACTGGTTTAGGTTCTCTAACTTTCCACTCCAATGTAATATCTGTTTCGGTCGCTTTTGTAAGCGTACCTTCTAATTTCTCAGAAGTTGTTCTTACAGAAAGATCTCTTTTCAGATTCTTTTTATACTGCCTTTTATTTATTAAAGGCGTTGTTGCTCCCGACGACATAACTTCTAAACCAAAATCAAATTCTTCTCGATCTATGTTATGCTCTATAGCCCTGCTCACAAACATGCAATCCTCTACTAAAACACCATTATCGCCATCGATAATAATGTTTATATGATTATCGCCTCCAATTGAAAAATCAATTAAAAACAAATCTGGTCGTTCAATTAACGCAGTATCGAGTAAATTTTTAACGGTATCTTTAAACATTTTTTTATAAAAAGAGGGGACTTCACGTCCCCTCTAAACTTAATTTCGCCTTTCAACGCTGCAAATATATAATTTTTTATTGATTTCTAAAGTAATATTTCATAAATTTAGAAACAACTCACGACTAAAAATATGAAAAAAATACTTGTCCCTACTGACTTTTCTATCCAAGCTGAAAATGCACTTAAGGTTGCCGCGCAATTAGCCAAAACAAATAAATGTGAGATTTATTTATTGCATATTTTAGAAATACCGCTCCATAAAGTGGATGCTTTAAACTCATATAATAATTTGCCTGAAGCTATTTATTTTATGAAATTGGCGCGCAAACAATTTGAAGAACTAATGGCAAAAGACTATTTAAAGGGCTTAAAGGTACATGATCATGTAGAGTTTCAAGAAATATTTAAAGGTGTTTTTCATCAGTGTGAAAAACATAAAATCGATTTGATTATTATGGGTTCCAATGGTGCCGATGGCTTAAAAGAAATGATGATTGGCAGTAATACTGAAAAAGTAGTTCGCACCTCTGACACTCCGGTGCTAGTGGTTAAAAGAGAACATGAAACTTTTAAATCGCAAAATTTTGTGTTTGCATCCGATTTTAAAGAAGAAAGCAAAAAACCGTTTCAAAAAGCCATGTCGTTTGCTAAAATTTTTAAATCTAAAATGCATTTGCTCATGGTGAATACACCTACTAATTTTATTACAACCGACGAGGCCCAACGCAGAATGCAAAATTTTGTTGAAGAGTTGAAATTCTCAAATCACACTTTAAATGTCTACAACGATATGACCATAGAAAAAGGAATAATGAATTTTTCTCAATCTATTCAGGCTGATTTAATAGGCATGAGTACACATGGAAGACAAGGTATTTCACATTTTTTTAACGGCAGTGTTAGTGAAGATTTAGTAAATCATGCAAAACGCCCTGTATTAACCTTTAAGATTTAAGTTCAAAAAAAGTTGTTAAAAACAAAAAAGTCTTTCAGTAAAAACCGAAAGACTTTTTGTTGGCCTACTAGGGCTCGAACCTAGACTCTTTGGTACCAAAAACCAACGTGTTGCCAGTTACACCATAGGCCAATGTGTAATTGAGGCTGCAAATTTAAAATAAAAAATTCTATGCACAAGTTTTTTTTAAAAAATAATTTCGATTACTTAACGTTTCCTTAAAAACAATCTGAATACCATATTTATTATTAAATTCGCCACAGCAAATAAACATATATTCTTTTATGATCAATTTTAATTTTAAAAAATGGAATACCATTCTAGGATGGTTTACTTTTTTAATAGCACTTACTACTTATACCCTAACAGCAGAACCAACTGTAAGCTTCTGGGATGCTGGAGAATACATATTAACTTCTGCGAAATTACAAGTAGGTCACCCTCCTGGAGCACCGTTTTTTCAAATGCTAGGAGCGTTTTTTGCTATGTTTGCTTTAGAGCCTTCGCAAGTAGGTTTTATGATGAATATGATGAGTGCTATGTCTAGTGCATTTACCATTCTATTTATGTTCTGGACCATTACCTTACTATTAAAAAAACTTGTTGGGCATAAAAATGATATGAGTCAAGCAAAAGCTATTGCTATTTTAGGCAGTGGTGTTGTAGGAAGTTTAGCCTTTGCTTTTACAGATTCGTTCTGGTTTAATGCCGTTGAAACTGAAGTTTATGCTATGGCAACCTTAATTATGGCTGTTTTATTTTGGCTTGGTTTACGTTGGGAACAGGATATGGACAAACCAAGAGGTAATCGCTGGCTTATTTTAATTTCGTTTATTATTGGGCTTTCATTTGGCGTGCATTTTATGGGACTATTAACCATTCCGGCTATTGGTCTTATCTATTTCTTTAAAAACTACAAAACGGTTACTGTTAAAAATTTTATAATTGCTAATGTCGTTTCGGTGGCTATTTTATTATTTATTTTCAAACTTTTAGCGCCTAACATTCTTAAAATATTTAGTGTTTTCGAAATTTTCTTTGTCAATTCTATTGGGCTTCCTTTTAATTCGGGATCTATTATCGCGGGCATCCTATTAGTTGTAATAATTGTATACGCCTTAAAGTACACAAGTAAAAAAGGCATGGTACATATTAATACAGGTGTATTATGTGTAACCTTTATAATTATTGGGTTTTCAACATGGTTATTACTTCCTATTAGAGCAAATGCCGATGTAGTGATAAACGAAAACAATCCATCGAGTGCCAGAGAATTATTAGCTTATTATAATTTAGAACAATACCCAGAAACACACTTGTTTTACGGTCCACAATTTACCGATCAATATGCTTATTTGGATGAAAACAACCCTTATGTTGATGATAAACCTAAATATGAAAAAGACCATGTAAAAGGCGAATATGTAATTGTAAACAATTACAAAAAAGCAAAGCAAAACTATAACCATGAACACGCCTCAATTCTGCCTCGAATGTGGAGTTCAGAACATGCCGAAAATTATATGATGTTTTCAGGATTTTTAGAATTTAAACTAAAACCTGAATACCAAATGGAAAATCAGCTAAGAACTGCCATTAATAATTTCAAAAAAGATGTTGCTCAAGGCAATGTTGATTATGAAGATTATAATAATTTTTTGAAGCGCTACAAAAATTATATTGATGTAGAAAAACCATCGCTATGGAAAAACATAACCTACATGTTTGAATATCAGTTAGGCTATATGTATTGGCGTTATTTTATGTGGAATTTCTCAGGGAAACAAGATGATATTCAAGGAAAGTATGATAATCATGGTAATTGGATAACTGGAATTCAACCTTTAGATGAGAATCTATTAGGGCTTTCTCAAGCCAATTTACCTATTGATGTTAAAAATAATAAAGGTAGAAATACTTATTACTTATTACCATTTATTCTGGGGCTTTTAGGGTTTTTGTTTTTGTTTAGCAAAGACAAAAAACTGTTCTGGACCATGTTGGTGTTTTTTCTTTTTACGGGAATAGCCATTCAAGTATACACCAATGTGCGCCCATTCGAACCAAGAGAACGTGATTACTCGGTAGTTGGTTCTTTCTATGTATTTGCTTTATGGATTGGTTTTGGAGTTTATTCATTATTTGATGCGTTAAAAAAATACGTGACTCCAAAATTATTGGCTCCATCGATATCGATACTCTGCTTAGTTTTAGTACCTGGCATATTAGCTGCAAACAATTGGGATGACCATGACCGTTCTAACAAATACACTGCCAGATCTATGGCGAAAATGTATTTAGATTCTTGTGCCGAAAATGGTATATTATTCACTATTGGAGACAACGATACATTTGCACTTTGGTATGCTCAAGAAATTGAAGGGTATAGAACCGATGTGCGTGTTGTAAATACCAGTTTATTTCAAACTGACTGGTATATAGACCAAATGAAGCGTAAGGCCTATGAAAGCGACCCTGTTCCGTCGCAATTAACCCACGATTTATACAAATATGGCACCAACGATTACATCATAATTGAGCCTGTTGTTAAAGACACTTTACTTGTTAAACAATTTTTAGATTTTATAGCAAGTAATAATCCTAAAACAAAGTATAAATATATTTTAGAACAAAAAGGGATTGACCTATCACAGGTAAGGGTTCAAGATTTAACATCCAGTTATTTGCCAACCGAATTTTTAAGAATTCCAGTAAACAAAGAAAATGCTTTAAAATATGGTATTGTAAAAGCTAAAGATGCCGATAAAATAGTGCCATATATAGATATCCATATAACAGGTAATGCATTATACAAGAACAGATTGCTCATGTTAGATATAGTTGCAAATAACGACTGGAAACGCCCTATATATTTTACTGGTGGTAGTTTTGGCGACGACGATTATATATGGATGAAAGATTATTTACAGCTTGATGGCATGTGCTACAAACTTGTTCCTATAAAAACGGCAGTAGACAGAGCAAATCCTTTCGACATGGGACGTGTTGACAGTAATTTAATGTACGAAAAAGTTAAAAAATGGGATTGGGGAAATAGCGGTGAAAATATTTACCACGACCCTGAAACACGTAAAAACTCTATAACCTACAGAGGGAATTTAGCACGACTCATTGAACAACTTATTAATGAGGAACAATTAAATAAGGCAGAAGAAATAGCAGATATTGCTATGACAAATATGCCTGTTGATTATTTTGGTTATTATACGCTATTAGAACCTTATATAACGGCTTATTATGAAGTTGGAAGTAAAGCAAAAGCACAGAAATTATATAAAGATGTTGCTAAAAAATATCAAGAAAATTTAGCATACTATAGTGGTTTAAAACTTGCAGATCAAGATAGAATGTTTGAAGATATCTATACCGATATACAACGCTACAAAGGCTTATTAGATGTACTGGTAAAATACGATCCAGAATTTGCTAAAACTGAAAGCGACATCTTTAATAATAACTTGATGTTATTCAAGCATTTTTATGGCGACCAGCCTGAAAATACTGAAAATGATAAAGACATTCCTGCAAAAGATAGCGCCATAGATTTAACTGAGTAAGGCATGACCTTTACACCCATAAAAACACCATTAGTTGCAAAAAAGATGTTCCCAAATTATATTTGGGACATCCCAACTAATGATAAGATTATATATCTTACGTTTGATGATGGACCAACACCGGAAATCACCAACTGGACGTTAAAAACCTTGAAAGCATACAACGCAAAAGCTACTTTTTTTTGCATTGGTAAGAATATTGAAAAACATCCTGATATTTTTCAAGATATTTTAATGGAAGGCCATACTGTCGGAAACCACACGAATAATCATATTAAAGGCTGGAAAACAGAGACGAAAGAGTATATTGAAAATATTAATTTATGCGAATCTGTTTTCAAAAATCAAATTCAAAATTCATCTATCGTTAATCTTTTTCGACCACCTTACGGACAAATAACCCCAAAACAAGGAAAAAAACTAATAGAATCAGGTTACAAAATAATTATGTGGGACGTCTTATCTTTTGACTGGGAAAAAAAGGTGTCTGAAGAAACTTGTTATAATAATGTAATTTCAACGGCAGTATCCGGAAGTATTGTTGTGTTTCATGATAGCATAAAAGCTTCAAAAAACATGCAATATGCATTACCTAAAGTCTTGGATTATTATAGTAAGAAAGGATATTCTTTTAATAGTTTATCAAACTAAACGTATTGTTGAATTATTCCAATTAGCGTATTAGCATCTTGCTCGCCACTTTGACGCCATTTCATTTCGCCATCTTTGTAAATTATTAATGTTGGTAATGCTTTTACACGTAAAGCTTCTGCAAGCTCCTCGTTTTTTTCAACATCAATTTTTATTACTTTGGCCTTATCGCCAAGTGCTGCCGCCACATCTCGAAGTACAGCATGCATCGCAGTAGACTGATCATTCCATTCTGTAAAGAAATCTAACAAAACAGGAATTTCTACATCAATAAGTTCACCAAATTTTGACATACTTTTTAGTTTATTAGTCAAATATACTTATACAAACCTACGTAATTTTTCGAAAATACCAATAATTGCAGGAATTATAATGCATTATCATAAAGATAAGCAAATTATTTACAAATAAACACTCCTAAAATTAAGTAACTTTTGCACCCTTTTTAAGCTCAATTACGGTAATTTCTGGCCATATCCCTACACGTCCTGGAAACGCTAAATAGCCAAACCCTCTATTTACATTTAGATATTGCCCCATTTCATTATAAATACCCGCCCAATATTTATAGCGCCATTTTATTGGACTCCATTTAAACCACCCAGGTATTTCAATACCAAATTGCATTCCGTGTGTGTGTCCACTTAAGGTTAAATGGTAATGGTAAGGGTGTTTAATTACTTCTTTTTCCCAATGGGTTGGGTCGTGACTCATTAATATTTTAAAATCGTTTTCATTAATTTGTTCTGATGCTTTATTTAAATTGCCAGCTTGTTTAAACCCTCCAATTCCCCAGTTTTCTACACCTACTAAAGCAATACGCTCGCCATTTTTTTCTAAATACCTGCTTTCGTTAAGTAACAAATCAAATCCTAATTCCTTTTGAAGCGTTTTTAATTGTTCTAAATTTTGATGCTTTGCCTCTTCAGACTCCCAGCTTACATAATCGCCATAATCGTGGTTTCCTAAGATTGAAAACTTACCATCTTTAGCCTGTAATTTGTCAAAAACATTCATATAGGGTAACAATTCGTCTGATTTATTGTTTACCATATCACCAGTAAACAAAATCACATCGCTTTGTTGTTCATTTATCAAATTTACAGCATATTTTATCTTTTCAATATTGTCAAAACTTCCTGAATGAATATCGCTAATTTGAGTGATTTTATACCCGTTGAAAGCTTCAGGTAAATCTTCAAAATTTAAAGTGTATTTTAAAACTTTATAGTTGTACTTCCCCCTATAGATGCCATAAATTATAGACGCCAGAGGTATGGCCGCTATTCCCATCGCTATTTGGCTAATAAATGTTCTTCTGGATGCAAAATAATTTCCTTTTGTCGTATCACCTTCAGTAAAATAACGATATATAGCTAATGGCACTCTAAAAATATCTTCGGCAAACATGCCAATTAAAAGCACCATTTTAGGAATTAGAATGGCAATAAGAAACCCAATAGCATAAGCATTGGCATGAGAAAACCCATTACTTCTGTTAAAACCATAATAGTTAAAAACAAAATAACCAATTACTAAAAACGACAGTAACCAATATATAAAATAAGTCCAATTATTTTTAGACACCGTTTTAAATGCCTGAAAAGCATATAAATCAATAAGTCCAAAAATGATTAGAAAAACAATCCAACGAAGCATATTTCTTTTTTTGGGCAAAGTTAATGAATAACCAATTGCTTTGTCTTATGAAATTGTTAAAGAAAATATGCCTCCAATTAATCGGTAAATATCAATTCACCATTAGCTTCTTGACTTTTAAATTTTTGAACTAATTCTAGGGCATCTGGAATAACATCACTACACAAAATAATAAGCGACCCTTTAACCGCATTTTTAATGGCGTATGTTATAGCTTCTTTTTCAGATGGAATGATGGTTGTTTTTTTATTTGGATTTACCATTTTAATACCATCATGCAACATCTTTATAAGTTCTTCTTCGGTTCTGCCTCGTAAACGCTTGTCTTGTCTGATAATAATTTCATCAAACATTTCTGCTGCTATACTTCCTATCTGGTTAGTATCTTCTTCCCGCCTGTCTCCAACACCTGCTATAATTCCAACTTTTACCGTGGCTTCCAAATTATCGGTAAACTGCTTTAGGGCTAACATTCCTGATGGATTGTGCGCATAATCGAGCAGTATAGTAAAATCTTTAAATTCAAATAAGTTTAAACGCCCAGGGGTTTGTGACGCAGAAGGAATGAATGTTTCTAACGCCGCTTTTATATCTTCAATACTAATGCCTTGAACGTGTGCGGCTAAAACGGCGCCTAACACATTCTGAATCATAAATGCTGCTTTCCCTCCATAAGTAATTGGGATATGTTCTGCTTTCATAATACGCATTTTCCATTCACCACGGCATATCGTTACATAGCCATTTTCGTAAACAGCAGTTATACCATGTAAACGCTGCAATGCTTTAATGCGTGGATTGTTTTCATCCATGGAAAACAAAGCCACATTACAATTTACAGTGCGTCTCATATCATAAACCAGATCATCATCAGCATTTAAAATCGCATATCCATTTGGTAAAACAGTTTCAGGAACGACTCCTTTTACCTTCGCTAATTGCTCGATAGTATGAATTCCTTTTAATCCTAAATGGTCTGCTGAAACATTTGTTACTACGGCTATGTCACATTTTTTAAAACCTAATCCGGCTCGTAATAAACCCCCTCTGGCACATTCTAAAACGGCCAAATTAACTGTTGGGTCTTTCAGTACAAATTCTGCGCTGGCTGGACCAGTACAATCTCCGGACATTAATAATCTATTTTGGATATACACACCATCTGTGGTGGTATACCCAACCCGATATCCGCTCATTTTTGCAATGTGGGAGATTAATCGAGAGGTTGTTGTTTTTCCGTTAGTACCCGTAATAGCGATGATAGGAATACGCCCTGTATTACCTTGAGGGAATAATTTATCAATAACATGACCAGCCACGTTTCTTGGCAATCCTTTAGTTGGCGCCAGGTGCATTCTAAACCCTGGTCCTGCATT
>Ga0208305_10001004_pt1 | contig 13524 bp, 9 predicted proteins | sample ColrivemetaGS741_FD_187605 | JGI IMG/M metagenome (GOLD analysis project Ga0208305, IMG submission 187605) | Estuarine microbial communities from the Columbia River estuary - Flood tide ETM metaG S.741 (SPAdes) (version 2) | ecosystem: Environmental > Aquatic > Marine > Intertidal zone > Estuary... | reverse complement strand
ACCGATTTACAGAAGGTATTAGCAGGAAAAACAGCTAGTGTTAGAATAGGTTTAGGCGATATAAACGAATCGCTTTCTGGGGGATCAAATTCAAAAGATGTTGAAACCATGTTGCAATTAGCACATGTCTATTTTGTAAAACCACGCTTTGATGAGCAAGCTTTTAAAGTCTTAGAAAGTAATATAAATAACTATATTCTTCGAAGAAGTAAAGACGTAGGTGAAAAAATGCGAGATAGTATAACCGTTGCTTTATACGGAAAAAACAACTCAAAAGAGCGTATTTTTGACCAAGATTACGCTAAAGACATTTCATTCGAAAAGATAAAGACTATATACAAAGCCCGTTTTGCCGATGCTTCAGACTTTGAGTTTTTTATTGTAGGTGATGTTAAAGAAAATCAATTAAAACCTCTACTAGAAACCTATATCGCTAGTTTACCTACAAAAAAAACCAAAGAAGCATTTAAAGATAACGGATCTGAATGGGTGTCAAACACTATAAATAAAGATATTTATCTAACGATGGAAGATCCTAAAGCAACTGTAAATATAGCTTACAAAAAAGAGATGCCTTACACAAAAAATAACGCTATTTATACAAATACTCTAGGCGATATTTTACAATTACGAATTACTGAAACCGTGAGAGAGGCCGAAGGCGGTGCATATAGCCCAAGAGCTAATGCTAGTTTTTCCAGAGAACCCAAATCGCAAGCTTATGTGTCTTTTCGATTTGATTGTAACCCAGATATGGCTGATAAATTAGTAGACATTGTAAATTCTGAACTTCAAAAAATAGCTAACGGAGACATTCAACTTGATGATTTAAATAAAATAAAAATTAATTTTATAAAAGAACGGGAACAAGCCAAAGATAAAAATGGCTATGACATGCTATTACTTACATCTTACTTTAGATTTAACGAAAACATTAACGATCCAAAAAACTTTGAAAACATTGTAAATACAATGTCTAAAAAAGACATTCAAGATATTGCAAAACAAGTGCTTGACGGTGGAAAATCTTATGAAATAATATTCAAACCAAAACAGTAAATTTATTTACTTAAAAATCCAATTTTCCTATTAGAACTTCTAACATTTAGTTTTTAGCAGTATTAAATTCTAGTTATATGGAGTGGTCTAGTTTGATTTCTAAAATTTAGGATAACTAATTTAAATTAGTATCCAACGCAACCATAAAAACAAATTGGCATTTATATTCTTATACAATTAAGGAGTTAGTCAAATAGAAGCGAAAGTCAAGCACTAATCAACTACCTTTGTAGTGAAAAATTTGACAGCTTTTTAGGTAACCGAATAGGTAACCTACCAATTGGTTTTAAAGCCAATTATTTGAAATCACATAAAATTCAAATACTTGATTTTCAATTTATTAACTAGTTTTTGGTATACGTAGACACCCTCTTAGTCGGAATGACAGGATTTGAACCTGCGACCACACGGCCCCCAGCCGTGTACGCTACCGGACTGCGCCACATCCCGTTATAAAACAGTTTTCAAAGAAAACATATTTTTAATAAAATCTAAAAAAATCATTTAGCTGTTATACAATAAAAAAGCCGAAGCAATTTATTCTCCGGCTTTACAATACAATGTGTTTTTTAATTATATGAAGATGTAGACACTTCAAAAGTAGAATCTTTTGCTGCTAAATAACGTTCTGCGTCCAAAGCCGCCATACATCCAGTTCCTGCGGCTGTAACAGCTTGCCTGTAAACATGATCTGCGGCATCTCCGGAAACAAAAACACCTTCAATATTTGTTTTAGAAGTTCCTGGTACATTTATAATATAACCTGTTTCATCTAAATTTAAAAACCCTTTAAAAATATCGGTGTTTGGTTTGTGTCCAATTGCTACAAAAAATCCTGTAACTGGTATTTCATTTAATTTACCTGACACTTTATTTTTTACACGCACACCTGTAACAACTTGTCCGTCCCCTAAAACTTCATCAGTTTCTGTATTAAACAAGATTTCTATATTTGGAGTATTTTTAACTCTGTTCGCCATAATTTTAGAAGCTCTGAACTCATCGCGTCTTACAAGCATGGTTACTTTCTTGCATAATTTTGAAAGATAATGTGCTTCCTCGCAAGCAGAATCTCCTGCCCCAACTATTACAACTTCTTGATTTCTATAAAAGAATCCGTCGCAAACTGCGCAAGCAGAAACACCGCCTCCTAATTTTAAATATTTCTGTTCAGATTCTAATCCTAAATATTTTGCAGATGCACCAGTAGATATAATTACCGTATCGCAATGTATTTCTTTAACATCGTTAACCCAAACTTTGTGAACATCACCTGAGAAATCAACTTTTGTAATCCAACCGTCGCGAACATCTGTCTCAAAACGTTCTGCTTGTTTTTGTAATTCTATCATCATTTCTGGCCCCGAAATTCCATCTGGATACCCTGGAAAATTTTCAACTTCATTAGTTGTTGTTAATTGACCTCCTGGTTGTGTTCCTTGATATAAAACCGGATGCATATTGGCTCGTGCTGCATAAATTGCCGCAGTATAACCTGCAGGTCCAGAACCTATTATTAAACATTTTACTTTTTCAATACTTTCAGACATAACTTAACTTATTTTAATACCAACAAAAGTAGAATTTTTGACACAAACCTTACGGTAAAACATCAAAAAGATATTCTCTTTTTATAAATAGTCCTATTCAAAACTAATTCTTCCTTCAGTTTTTGTATCTTTAGATATATTAATACTTATCTAAATTTCTTCGAATTATGAAACCAATAATACTTTTTATATGTATTGCCTTTATATTTTCTTGTAAAAAAGATTCCAACAATGAGAATAACGAGGCTCCAATTAATTCTGAAAATGCATCTTTACAAGGAGCATGGGAATTAGTAAGCTATTATAATTACAGAGAAAATGGTGAAATTGACACGATTTTATCGTCTAAAGAGAATCACCAAATAAAAATATATTCCGATTCCAAGGTTATGTGGGGTCGAGAACGTACTTCTGACACATTAGATTGGTTTGGTTATGGAAATTACTCTATCAAAAACGATTCATTAATTGAAGTTTTAGATTTTGGTTCGAAAGCCATGAATAATATCATTAAAAATAATAGAGAATTTGTTTTTAAAATTGTGATTGGTGAAGACACATTTAGCCAAATTCAAATGGATAGTTTAGGAACACTTATATATGCCGAAAACTATGGTCGATTAGAATAAGAATAAAAAAAATGCTGAACATAATGTTCAGCATTTTTTTTATATAATCTTGTAAACTATTTTCTAACAGATTTAACTATTGCTAAAGCTGCTTTTACATCTTGCTCTAATTTAGCATAATCTTTGTTAGCAATAATTTCTTTAGAAATTAATTGAGAACCCATTCCTACACAAGTAACACCTGCATCAAACCATGATTTTAGGTTTTCAACTGTTGGAGAAACACCTCCTGTTGGCATAACGCTCGTCCATGGTTGTGGTCCTTTAATTCCTTTTACAAATTGTGGTCCGTAAATATCGCCAGGGAATAATTTAACTATTTCGCAACCTAATTCTTCAGCTCTCGCGATTTCGGTTAATGTTCCACATCCTGGAGACCATAATACTTTTTTACGGTTACAAGCAATTGCAATATCTTCTCTTAATACTGGAGTTACAATAAAGTTAGCTCCTAAAGCCATATACAATGATGCTGCTGCACTATCGGTAACAGAACCAACACCCATTATCATTCCCGGTAATTCTTTAATAGCATACTTGGTTAATTCGCCAAAAACTTCGTGAGCGAAATCACCACGTGCTGTAAATTCCATTAATCTTGCTCCACCATCGTAACAAGCTTTTAATACTTTTTTACTTAACTCTATATCACTGTGAAAAAACAAAGGAATCATCCCGGTATCTTTCATTGCTTGAGCTACTTCTAATCTTGAAAATTGTGCCATTTTATTGTTATTTAATTTTTAATTCCAGTTTAATATTTTTTTAAAATCGTATGCTTCAGGATTTGGTATATATTTTTTTGCTTTTTCATAATCTTTCTCCTTAATGAAGAATAGGTTATTTATAAATAATTGCGCCATATCCGAGTTGATATCTACCAATCTTGGAGGTATTTTACCGTTTTCATCTTCAAAATCCTTCAAATATAAAGGTGTAATATCTCCTTTAGAGTTTGCACTTACAATACAACCCGAAATGCCTTGGTCGAATAATTTTTTAACCCCAATACCAAGTAAAGTACATAAAGTTAAATCGAACGCAATAGGATTACAGCATCTTAATTCGTAACCCAGTTCAACAGGTCTTGATTTCACAACTAATCCAATCTCTTTTAATTTTATCTGTAAAAGATAGTTGAAAATATGCGATTTACTTACATTTCCTAATTCAGGATGCCCATGATCATCATAGGTGAAATTTATACCAGAGTTGATAATTTCTTCTTCTTCCATAAAATGAAAAACACCTTCACTTACTAAAGCAACACCATATTCAACACCTTCAATTTTACATTTAACTATAGAAGAAACAATCATATTGATTATTTTCTCGAAAGTTATTTTGGTTTTGTCGAACATTTCTGGAATAATCATCATTTGAAAATGACAAGCAGAAGCAATACCGAACGCTAAATGACCCGCAGAACGTCCCATGGCTGCCATAACAAACCAGTTTTCGCTAGTTCTGGCATCTTCATAAACCGTATTACCAATACGAACTCCTTCATCTTTAGCCGTATGAAAACCAAAAGTTGGGTTTCTATCTGGCAAAGGCAAATCGTTATCGATGGTTTTGGGTACATGCACGTGCGCAACATCTAAATTTTGAGAATTAAGAAATTTGGTTAGCCTATTGGCGGTAGAAGCCGTATCGTCGCCGCCAATAGTTACCAATAATTTTACATTATTTTTCTTAAAAAAATCCGCTTTAAAATCGCTGTCTTTTGGTTTGAATCTACTCATAATTAAAGTAGAGCCACCACGACTAAAAATACGATCTGCATGATGAAAATCGAAAATTTTTACTTCTGGATTTTCAGAAAGCAATCCTTGATATCCATGATGAACACCAATTACTTCATAGCCATCTTTCATAAAAGTTTTAGCTACGGTACTTATTACAGTATTAATACCTGGTGCAGGACCGCCACCACAAATAATTGCAATCGATTTTTTCATATTTTAATTACGATATTATAAAAATTTAAAACGAATCTTTGAACTTATCTAGCAACTCTACCAGAAGCATCGCCACCCATAAGTTTAGATACCTCTTCTACAGTAACTAAATTAGCATCACCTTTAATAGTGTGTTTTAAGCAAGATGCTGCAACAGCAAAATCTAATGCGTTTTGGTCGTTATCTGGGTATGTTAATAATCCGTAGATTAAACCTCCCATAAATGAATCACCACCACCTACTCTATCAACGATATCGGTAATTTGATACTGACGCGTTTGTAACATTTCTTTACCATCATATAAAACACCTGCCCATGTGTTATGAGACGCAGAAATAGAACCTCTTAAAGTTGTAATTACTTTTTTAGCTCTTGGGAATTTTTTCATCATTTGTTGACAAACAGATAGGAAAGCCTCTGCTTTTACGTCATGTCCATGCGTTTGTACTGCTGCTCCAGCTGGCTTAATACCAAAGTGCATTTCAGCATCTTCTTCATTACCAAGAATAACATCACAATAAGACGTTAATTCAGTCATGATAGCTTCACGATCTCCACCGTATTTCCATAATTTAGCACGGTAATTTAAATCGGTTGAAATAGTAATACCTAATTTGCTAGCAGCTTTTACAGCTTCTAAACAAGCATCGGCAGAACTTTGTGATATTGCCGGCGTAATACCAGTCCAATGAAACCACTCTACTCCTTTAAATACTTCAGCCCAATTAACCATTCCTGGCTGGATAGCGGACATTGAAGAATGTGCTCTATCGTAAACGACTTTACTTCCTCTAGAAACAGCTCCTGTTTCTAAAAAGTAAATTCCAAGACGCTCGCCACCCCAAACAATTTTATCTATACCAACACCTCTTTTACGCATTTCCATCATGGCACATTCACCAATATCATTTTTAGGTAAACGCGTTACAAAATCTACAGAAATACCATAATTAGCTAATGATACTGCCACGTTAGACTCTCCACCACCGTAAACAACATCAAAATTGTCAGCTTGAGAAAATCTTAAAAATCCTTGAGGTGCTAATCGAAGCATGATTTCACCAAATGTTACTACTCTACTCATGTTAATAATTTTTATTTATTTAGTTAAATTAATTTTGCTTAATCGTTTAAGCAATGCAAAGCCAAAACAAATTATATAATTATTTTAAACTTTCTTACAATTTAAACATTTTTATCTATTGAATTCTCAACTAAAACGTTATTTTTGCTTAAACGATTAAACAAATATATAAAAAATTGGTCAACCAAAAAAAAATAACCATAAAAGACATTGCAAATGTCCTAAATATATCGGCAGCTGCAGTTTCTAAAGCACTTCACGACGACTCGCGTATAAGTGCTAAAACAAAAGCCGCAGTAAAAAAGGTTGCTAAGGAATTAAATTATCAGCCAAATCATCTAGCCAGTGCACTTCGTAAAGGCAAAAGCAACTTAGTTGGTGTCATTGTACCAAGAACAAATAGTCACTTTTTTTCGTCTGTAATTCAAAATATTGAGGAGGTTTTAAATAAAGAAGGCTATAATATTATTATTACCCAATCGAATGAATCGTTTAAAAAAGAATGTCGGAATATTGACACCCTCCTATTTACACAAGTAGATGGTATCATCGCATCTATGGCAAATGAAACCGTTGACCTTGATTATTATGAAAAAATTAAATCTAAAGGCATTCCTTTAATTTTATTCGATAGAGGTGAGAATGACTTAAATGTAGATTATATTGGTATTAACGATTACCAAAGTAGCCATATGATTGTTGAACATTTAATTGATCAAGGTTGCAAACGAATTGCTCACATTGGAGGTTACCGCCATACACGAATATTTAATAATAGAATTAGAGGTTATGTCGATGCTATTAAAAAACATAATCTGCCATTAGACGAATCGTTACTTATTGAAAGCAGTCTTACTATTGAAGACGGTAGAGCTAAAATGACGCAACTTTTGGCTTTAAAAAACAGACCAGACGCGGTTTATGCTGCTGGAGATTATGCCGCTTTAGGTGCGTTACAAATACTAACAGAAAACAAAATTGATATTCCCAACGAAATAGCTGTAATTGGTTTTGGAAATGAACCATTTACAGCTATGATTACACCCTCAATTTCAAGTATTAATCAGCACAGCACCGATATTGGCAAACAAGCTGCATTAACCTTTTTAGAACGGGTAAAAAACCCAAAAATAAAACAAACTTTGAACAAGATAATTCTGGATGCCGAATTGATAATTAGAGATTCTTCAAACGTTAAAAAATAATTTATAAACTAAAAAGAATAAATTACTAATTAAAACCTTTAAAGACGCTTTCATTGCTAAATTTGATAAAGAATGCTCCATTTGCGACGTAAAACTTTCTAACCGGACACATCTAATAAAATAATTTTTATTATTTTATTTATTTGAATATCATCTTTTTATATACTTACATTACAATTTTTTGAGTTCATTACAGTGTTCAGCAGTTCTTTATAAAACATATTGATTCGCTATTTTTGTAAACTCATTAATTTGTTGTTGCTCCCATACTGAATCTTTATTTAATTCTATTGCCAACATTTTTGCAACCAAAGGAATTATTTCTAATGTTGCCCGGGCATCTAAAAACAAAGTTCGAACTCGTCGCGCCAAAATATCTTCTACGGTTCTTGCCATTTCGTATCGAATCGCCCAAATAATTTCTGCTCTTGTAAAGGGCAAACGTGCATGTAATGTTTCGCCTAATTCAGGCGATTCTTTAATTAAATTCTGAAGACCCTCTAGGTCGCTTCCATAAATATATTGATGATGTGTTTTATCACTAGATTCTGTAGCTCCATGAATTTTTACCTTTTTTGTTTTACACGAAACATTATGTAATTTCCCTATTGAAATAGCTTTATTTATAGTATCCTGAGCCATTCTTCTGTAAGTTGTCCATTTGCCGCCAGTAATAGTTATTAATTCAGAATTTGAAACAATAATTTTATGACTTCTAGAAATTTCTTTAGTTTTTTCAGATTTATCTTTTGGTGCTGCCAATGGTCTTAAACCTGCAAAAATGCTCAACACATCTGCTTTACTTACTTTTTTGTTAAGATAATTGTTTGCCGTAGTAATGATGAAATCTACTTCTTTGTCTAACGCTTTAGGCTCTAAACTATGGCTGTCCAGCAACGTATCGGTAGTACCAACAACCACCTTATTATGCCATGGCACTAAAAAAAGAACTCTACCATCATTCGTTTTAGGTATCATAATAGCGTCGTTTCCAGGTAAAAAAGATTTATCTAAAACCAAATGAATCCCTTGACTTGGACGTACAATATTCTTTGCTTCAGAATTATCCATTTTTAGAATTTCATCGGTAAAAACACCTGTAGCATTTATAACGACTTTGGCATTTAAATGATAAGTTACCTTAGTTTCTGTGTCTTCAGCTATAACTCCATTTACGATACCATTGTCGTTCTTCGATAACTGATTTACTTTAAAATGATTTAAAACGGTAGCTCCGCGCTCTATAGCTGTTTGAGCAATATTAACGGCTAATCTGGAATCGTCGAATTGGCCATCATGATACACTACACCGCCTTTAAGTTTTTCGATTTTAATGGTGCTTAATCTTGAAAGCGTTTCATCTTTGTTGATTCTTATGGATGTTCCAAAACTTAATTTACCTGCTAAAGCATCATAAATTTTAAGCCCTATGGTATATTTAAGTGTATCCCACCATGTATAGTTTGGAATTATAAAAGCCTGGTTACCCACTAAATGAGAAGCATTATTTAAAAGCAACCCTCGTTCAAATAATGATTCCTTAACTAAATCGATGTTTCCTTGAGCTAAATAACGCACGCCTCCATGAACTAGTTTTGTGCTTCGACTAGAAGTTCCCTTTGCAAAATCTACTTGTTCTAATAAAAGTGTTTTAAATCCACGTGTAGCACTATCTAAAGCAACGCCTAACCCAGTGGCACCACCACCAATAACGATTACATCCCAATTCGAGTTTTCCTCTATTTGCTTTACTAATATTGCTCTTTTAAAAATATCGTTCTCTTTCAAATGTTCGTTTTTGATGTGATTTTATTCCTTTTAGTTACATGATGACAAGCTACTAAATATATTATTCGCTAACTATATATGATGCCTTTAAAGATGCATTTATTTATTCAACTAGTCGAGGGATTATAACAATTTGGTCAATAGTTTTTTAAAATTGGTTTTGTTATCCGATTTGTTGTCCTTTATAATTGCATTTTTTAATTCCATTCGGAATCAATAAAAATGCAAAAACCTGTTAATCATATGATTAACAGGTTTTTTTGATATACAATAATGTCGGGGTGGCAGGATTCGAACCTGCGACCTCCTGCTCCCAAAGCAGGCGCGATAACCGGGCTACGCTACACCCCGATTTGGTTATCTTTTATTTGCGGAGAGACAGGGACTCGAACCCTGGCGACAGTTACCCGTCGACAGTTTAGCAAACTGCTCCATTACCACTCTGGCACCTCTCCTATTAAATAATATGAACTTGTGCAATAAAATTGCGGTTGCAAATGTAATCTATACTTAATAAGAACGCAACTATTTTATTTAATTTTTTATAAAAATTATTCAGGGTATTCTATGCGCAAATGGTAAATGTTTGCAAGCTTGTGTTTTAGCACCTTTTTAATAGATTGTATCTCCTTAAATGTAATATTGGCATTTAAAAACTGACCTTCTTCAATTTGCTTATCTACAATACTTTCTACAAAGGCGTCGATTTTTGTGGATGTTGGTTCTTTTAAACTTTTTGAAGCAGCCTCTACACTGTCACACATCATTAAAATAGCCGTTTCTTTGCTAAAAGGTTTAGGTCCAGGATAACAAAAATCTGATTTTTTCACTTCTTCAATATCCTTTTTTTCCTTCATATAAAAATAATACACAACGCTTGTTCCGTGGTGTGTTCTAATAAAGTCAATTACTCGATCTGGTAAATTGTATTTTTTAGCAATTTCTATACCATCAATAACATGCGATACTATTATTCTTGCACTTTCCTTCGATGATAATTCATCATGCGGATTGATTCCTGAAGACTGATTTTCAGTAAAATACGTTGGGTTCTTCATTTTACCAATGTCATGATACAATGCTCCTACTCGCACCAACATAGCATTTGCACCTATTTCATTCGCTGAAGCTTCGGCTAGATTAGCTACATTTAAGGAATGATGAAAAGTTCCTGGTGCCTTATTAGACAACTCCTTTAAAAGTGTAGAATTTGTATCAGACAATTCTAAAAGTGACACATCTGAAACTAAACCAAAAATCTTTTCATAGGCATAAATTAATGGTTGCACAAATAATGTTGCAAGTCCATTTAATATAAACCAGATAAACATTTCCCATTCAATGTTTTCTACACTTCCTTCATGAATAACGAAAAACGCAAAATAAGCTACAATGTAAACTAAGGTAATTTGACCTACCGAAATAAATAAATTAGCACGTTTATACAACTCAGAAACTGTTAAAATAGTTACAATTCCTGCAAGTATTTGAAGAAACATATATTCATAACTATTAGGTACTATAAATCCTAATAACAGAACCGTTATAACGTGGGCAAACATACCTAAACGTGCATCAAAAAAGGCCTTAAATATTAAAGGTAGAATACAAATAGGTACTACATAAATATACTTGGAATCGTAATTTACAACCAGTGTTGTAATAAATATCATTAAGAAGATATTAAAGAAAATAAAGGTGACCTTCGTATTATTTTCAAACACCTCTTGTCGATACTTGCTTAAAAACAAAAACAACATGAGCAGCGCAAGAGCAACTAATAAGGTATAAGCAAAAATTATCCAGTAATAATTTGACTTGCTCCATTCCTGCGATTCAAATTCAGATTGTAATGACTTTAATATTTGGAATTTTTCGGCATCAACTACTTCTCCTTTTGCGATAATTAAAGTGCCTTTTTCAACACTTCCTCTGGCTAACGCTATTTTATTTAATTCTTCCTGTAGTGCTTTTTCGGTAAATGACTTGTTAAACGTTAAATTCGGTTCAATCAAATCAAAAAATAACGATACAAAATCTGTTTTAAACTTAACTAAATTATGTTTTACCAAAATTTTTTGAATGATTGGTGTTACAGCATCTTGTTTAATTATTTCAGAAAAAAAACCTTCTTGCAATTTTACACGGTCTGCAAGAATAACAACATTACTATTTTCAGAAAAATTATAGCTTTCACTTAAAACACCAACAGAATAAAATTCTGAAATAATTTCTTGCCCTACTTTAAATAAACTATTATAAGTTGCTCGTGGAATTGAATCGGAAAACGTTTTTCTAAATTGCGGTGCATACGATTGTAATATCCGAGATTTAACAGTCCCATCTATATCAAAATACAAAAAAGAATTATCTGAAAGTTCTTGTTTTTCAAGAGTTAATTCAGCGTCCGTTTTTTTTATTGCAAAATCAAAAGGCGCCAATAATACTTCAGATTGCCAAGGCTTTCCTTTTTCAAAGTTGTACTTAAATTTTCCGCTTTTAGGAAATAAGTAAACTATTAAAAATGTAGTACAAACAAATAATAATCCTTTATAAATTAAGGAATGATTTCTGTATAATTTATTTATAAAGTCTTTCATTTAAAAAGTTAAGGAAACCAAATGTAATAAAATTATAACCTTCCACCATTTTTTATAATGACAGAATCGTTCAAATTTCTACTAAAAATTGATTATTTTCGCATGTAATAAGTTTAAGAATTAACTAATGAACAAAGAAGTCGTAATTGTATCTGCAGCAAGAACACCCATTGGCAGTTTTATGGGTGCATTATCAACCATTACAGCACCTCAACTTGGCGCCATAGCTATAAAAGGAGCTTTAAACAAAATAAATCTAAAACCAGATTTGGTTGACGAAGTTTTAATGGGCCATGTAATACAAGCAGGTGCAGGTCAAGCGCCAGCAAGACAAGCAGCTATTTACGCTGGTATTCCAAATACGGTTCCATGTACAACCGTTAACAAAGTTTGTGCTTCTGGTATGAAAGCTGTTATGCTAGCTGCACAAAGTATTGCTAATGGTGATGCACATATTATTGTAGCTGGCGGCATGGAAAATATGAGTTTAATTCCTCATTATTTATATGCCAGGACTGGAACAAAATTTGGACCTGCATCATTAATTGATGGTATGCAAAAAGATGGATTGGTAGATGCCTACGACCAGAATGCTATGGGAGTTTGTGCTGATGCCTGTGCTAGGGAATATAAATTCTCCAGAGAAGATCAGGATGCTTTTGCAATTCAATCATACAAACGTTCTGCGGCGGCTTGGGAAGCAGGTAAATTTGATAATGAAGTTGTACCTGTAGAAGTGCCTCAACGTCGTGGAGAACATGTTATTATAAGTAAAGACGAAGAGTTTACCAATGTTAAATTAGATAAAATCCCGCAGTTGCGTCCGGCATTTACTAAAGATGGAACAGTAACAGCAGCCAATGCCTCTACTATAAATGATGGTGCAGGCGCTATGGTTTTAATGAGCAAAGAAAAAGCGTTAGAACTTGGTTTAAAACCACTTGCTACCATAAAAAGCTTTGCCGATGCCGCGCACCAACCAGAATGGTTTACAACAGCACCAGCAAAAGCATTACCAAAAGCTTTAGATAAAGCAGGAATTAAAATAGAGGATGTAGATTTTTTTGAGTTTAACGAAGCATTTTCAGTAGTTGGGCTAGCTAATATGAAAATTCTTGGACTTGATGATTCCAACGTCAATGTGAACGGTGGCGCCGTCTCACTTGGGCATCCACTTGGTTGCTCGGGAGTTCGAATTATAATCACTTTATTAAATGTATTACAACAAAACAATGCTAAAATTGGTGCGGCTGCCATTTGTAATGGTGGTGGTGGCGCTTCGGCAATTATAATTGAACGAAACTAATTTTTAATGCAATACGGAATTTGTAATTTAAGCATTGTTCCTTTAAGATTTGATGCTTCTGATAAAAGTGAATTAGTTTCACAAGTGCTTTATGGCGAATCTTTTAAAATTTTAGAGCTACGTAAAAATTGGAGCAGAATAAGATTGTCTTTTGATAGTTATGAAGGGTGGATAGACAATAAACAGTATTTAGAAATAGACGAAAACAACTACCAATTACTTCAAAAAGGAAATCATAAACTTTCTATTGACTTAGTTGAGTTTATTCAAGATAACAATCAATTGCACCCTATATTGCTAGGTTCATCATTAAATGGTTTAGCTATTTTAAACCATACACA
>Ga0208305_10000997_pt1 | contig 13550 bp, 11 predicted proteins | sample ColrivemetaGS741_FD_187605 | JGI IMG/M metagenome (GOLD analysis project Ga0208305, IMG submission 187605) | Estuarine microbial communities from the Columbia River estuary - Flood tide ETM metaG S.741 (SPAdes) (version 2) | ecosystem: Environmental > Aquatic > Marine > Intertidal zone >... | reverse complement strand
CCAGCTAATTCTAATTTTACCCGAAAAATTGAAAAATCTTCATCATATAAATTTTGACGGGTATCTTTTACTAAGCTATAACTTGATGCAATAATCAAGTTGTTTTCTGTTAACCTGGTTTTACGTTCATCTATACTATTTACCTCTTTTAACTGGTCTTCTGAAATTTCATTTGGAGGAGGAGTGCTTAAGGTATAATCTAAAAATGCATCAGTACCCTGCGGTATTAATAAATTACCATCAACATCAATATAATTTAAATCGTTATAATTTACATCTTTAGCTATTTGGTTCAATGAATTATAGGATGTACTGTAAACATCAAAATATCTGTCAATATTTAGGTTTCTTACATATTGAACATTAAATATGTCCAGCCTATTTGTCACTTTAGGGGTTGGATGCCAATTATAACTTAAAATACCATTAAATGTTTGTTTGTCTAAACCAATATTGGTCTGGCTGGTTGTTGAAAGACTGATTCGAGTGCTAGGAGACATGTATTTAGGAACAATTCTTTCAGTATTAAAAGGTGAAAAAAACCTTGGAATTGTTAATTTTAAATCGGCCCCAATTTCATTTATATCAAAAAATTGTTTAGAGTTATTGTTTGCAGCATCTTTTGAAGAACCAATGGAACCTATGGCAGATATTTGTAAAGTTTCTGCCCCTCTAAAAATATTTCGAATCATTAAGCTTGGATTAATAGCTAGTCCAAGTGTTTGTATATTGCTTTGGGTTACTTCCGTACTAAAACCTAAACTAAATTTTTTAAGAGGTGTTAAAAAAATGTCCGTAGAAAGTGTAGAATCGTCATTTTCCGTGTATTTTATATCGGGATATTTAAAGGTTCTTAATTCACTTAAATATCTATAGGTTCGCGTTCTGTCAATATCTTTAAAAAGAGTGTTTGGTGCAATAAAAATAGCGTCGGTTAAAGCTTTAGGCCTAAATCGCATTTTACCTATACTATATAATTTGAAATTATTATAAATGATGGAATCTGTTCTCTTTTCGTTTCTGTTTTCATAGGTGCCATCGGTAAAAATATGAACATCTTTTACGTAATAAATTTTAAAAGGTTCTCTGGCAATAGAATCTTGAATCCTTATGGCTCTTTCTTGAATTTGAACTTCAACATTTACTTTTTTATTGGTATTTACTGTATCAATTTCAAAAGCCACATAGTCCTGATTAAAATGATAAACACCATGATTTCGCAATTCAGTAGAGATGCGTTCTCTTTCTTGTTGAAAATTACTGGTTTTATATTGTTCGTTCGGCTTAATAACCGAATTATCTTTAATTATTCTATATAATGAATCCACCATAGAAGGCTCCCGTTTTTTTGAGATAGAATCAATAATATAGGGGTCTCCGGTTTTAACGAAATAATCTATTTCGGCACGTTTTTTTTCCTTGTTACTAATTATATAACTAGATTCAGTATTAAACCAACCATTATTAATATAATAATCATTAAGGCGTTTAATAGATTTATTAGTTCTATCACTATTAATAATCACAGGAGCTTCCCCAGATTTTTTTAACCAGTCATTAAAACTAATTTTTGAGTCAATATATTTATCCAATTGCTTTTTAGATAGGAATGATTCAAGGGTTTCTCTTTTTTTAGGGCGCTTATCTATTTTGGCGTTTACAATGGAATCGATGTTCGGACGGGCCAAATTGTAAATATGTAAGCGTAATGGAACGTTTAATATTTTATTATTTGGCTCTTGGTATAACAGGTTATTTATGTTTTCTGATTTTTCTTTTTTATCATTAACATAAATGGTGTTTTTTGACAGTAAGTAACTTTCTTCTGGAACTCTTTTTACTGCATTACAGGAAATAATTAAACTAGTAATTATTAATAATATTAGTATGTTATAAACTGTGAGTTTCAAGTAACGTTATTAATGTTCTAAGTAATAGGTTTTGTTCTAATTTTAATTTTTATAAAATCTTATTGGCTTTTTAAGCTTCTTCAAAAATACATTATTTCTGCAGAAAAAATATTTAAATAAATAAGTAAGAGTTAACTAAAACAATATTTTTTCATTTTCTTTATGTCATAAAATTAAAAAGCAACTTTTTAAGAATGCTGTCAAAAAGCCAAATAAAATTAATAACGAGTTTAAAGCAAAAAAAACACAGATTGCAATACGGTCTTTTTGTGGTTGAAGGGGTTAAAACAATAAAAGAACTTCTGCTATCTGAATTAGAACTGGCATCATTATATACAACAGATCCACTCAATATTAATGCCAAACAGGCGGAAATTATTTCTGAAAGTGAGTTAAAACGTATTAGTTTTTTAAAGTCTCCTAATAAAGCTTTGGCATTATTTAAGATACCAAAACCCAAACAAATTAATTTTAACGAATTAATTGTTGCCTTGGATGATGTTCGTGATCCTGGAAATTTAGGGACCATCATAAGGTTATGTGACTGGTTTGGTATTAAGGATTTGGTTTGTAGCCAAGAAACTGTCGATTGTTTTAATCCAAAAGTTATTCAAGCAACTATGGGTTCAGTATCCCGGGTGAACGTAACCTATTTAGATTTATCTGTTTTTTTAAAAGATACTAAATCACCAATTTTTGGTACTTATATGTCAGGAACATCTGTATATTCTGAAGATTTGCCTAAAAAAGGAGTTTTGATTTTAGGAAATGAAGCCAATGGGATTTCAAATGAAATTGAACCTTTTGTAACCCATAAAATAAGTATCCCTAGATTTGGTGATTTGCAGACAACAGAAAGCTTAAATGTTGCAACTGCAGCAGCTATCTTTTTAAGTGAATTTAAAAGAAGATAAATTTACTGGAAAGTAAAGTTTATAAAAACACCTCTTGTTTTCATACTGCTAATGTTGCCAGTCCACGGACTATTTGGATCTTCATCTCTAACAAGTTCATCTTTAATTCCAAATAATCCACGAATAGAAGGTGTGAATTTAAAGTTGTATAAATAAAAATCAATACCAAATCCTAGTTCATAAAATAAAGAACTTTTTGTGGTTCTGAATTGTCCGCTACTATTATCATCGGGATTATCTTGGTTACTTGAAAGGTTTAATGCTGTTGAAATACCACCAACAATAAAGGGTTTAAAATTATTTATTCTTTTGGTAGAGAATTTAACTAATAAAGGAACATGAATATAAGTTGATTTAACCTGTCTCACTAAATCATTACTATCATAAGGAAACCCTTCAAAATATTGCGTGCTATAGTATAACTCTCTGGTTGATATAAGTAAACCAGGTTCTAAACGCAAATCAATATAATCGTTAATGCGAAGATTTCCAATAAGGCCAACATTAAAACCAACACTTCTTTTTACAAAAATATCTCTTAAGTCATTATTGTAATCAAAATTAAAGTCATAATTATTAAAGCCTAAATAATAACCCCAGCGTAACAAATTATTATCTGTAGAACCTCGGCCTGAATTAGCGTCATAAGCTACTTTTTCTTTAGTGAAAAGTTGGGCATTACTGGTTTGAAATAGAAATAAAAAAGAGATTAGAAAAAAGGCGTGTTTCATATTACTTCTTTGTTGATGTATAGATTGTAGCAACTCCAAGAGTCTGCGGAAAATCTTTAACATTAATAAACCCAATTTCTAATAAAATATTGTTTAAAGCATCACCATAAGGAAAAACTGAAGCAGATTCACTCAAATAAGTATAGGCGCTTCGGTCTTTTGAAAAAAGTTTTCCAATAACGGGTAGTATATATTTTGTGTACGCTTTATAGCCTTGTTTGTAAGGTGTTTTAGTTGGTACAGAGGTTTCTAAAATGACAAATATTCCATTTGGTTTTAAAACCCTTAAAATTTCAGAAAGTCCTTTTTCTAATGTTTCAAAGTTGCGAACACCAAAAGCAACTGTAATAGCATCAAACGTATTATCTTCAAAAGGCATATTTTCAGAATCACCTAACACCATTTCAATAGTGTCTTCTAATTGCTTTTTTATGATTTTTTGTTTGCCAATGTCAAGCATGCCACTACTTATATCTAAACCAATTATTTTATTGGCATTAGTTTTTGCTAGTGCTATAGCTAAATCACCTGTTCCTGTTGCAATATCAAGTATGGATTTAGGATTGGTTTTTTCAACAAGTTTTACAACTTTTTTTCGCCATTTTACATCAATGCCAAAAGAAATGACTCTATTTAAACCATCATAATCACCTGAAATGTTGTCAAACATCTGGGTGACTTGTTCCTTTTTTCCTAATTCGCTATTTTTATAAGGCTTTATTTTTGACAAAACTATTTTTTTGGCAAACCTACATATTTATTTTGAATTTGAAATATCAGTTAATGTCTAAATGGAAATCATTTAAAGAATATTTTCTTGATAAAAACATTAAGAAACTTAGCATCAAATAATTGAATGAATTGAATTTTATAAGCCTCAAATATATTTTATGCTATATTTGCCTACTTTTTATGATTTTTAAAAAATGAAAATAATTATTGCTGGAGCTGGTGAAGTAGGGTTTCATTTAGCTAAATTACTCTCTTATGAATCTCAGGAAATAACCTTAATTGACACCAATAAGGAAAGTTTATCTTATGCTGATAATCATTTAGATATAAAAGTAATTAGAGGTGATGCTACTTCTATTGCTATATTAAAGGAGGCTCGAATAGAAACAAGTGATTTGTTAATTGGTGTTACCTCATCTGAGACTACAAATATTACTGTTTGTGTTTTAGGGAAACAATTGGGTTCCAAAAAAACAATAGCAAGAATTTCAAATACAGAATTTATTCAGCATAAAGATGAAGTCGGGTTTACCAAATTTGGTATTGATGAACTGATTTCTCCGGAGGCATTAGCCGCGGCAGAGATAGAATTAGCTTTAAAGCAGTCATCATTTAATGATACTTATGAATTTGAAAATGGGGCTTTAAACATGGCAGGATTAACCTTGTCAAAAACAGCTTTGTTTGTTGGTAAGTCTGTTAAGGAAGCGGCTCACATTTTTCCGGAAATTCATTTTGTACCCATTGCAATTCAGCGACAAGGAACGCAATACACAATCATTCCACGGGGTGATACTGTGTTTAAAAAAGGAGATAATGTCGTGTTTATTACCTCTGAGGGTGGTGGAGAAGAGTTATGTAAACTGACGGGTAAAGCCAATACTGATATTAAAAATGTGATGATTCTTGGTGGTAGCCAGATAGGTTATAAGGCAGCAAGAGATTTAAGTGAGAAAGGGTTTAACGTTAAGCTTTTAGAAGAAAATAAAGATCGTGCTTTTGAAATTGCTGATGAATTACCGAACGTTTTGGTAATCAAAAGTGACGGAAGAAATGCTGACTTACTTGATGAAGAAAATATTAGTGAGATGGATGCTGTAATAGCTGTTGCTGCCAATTCTGAAACTAATATCATGTCTTGTTTAGTAGCGAAATCAAAAGGGGTTAAAAAATCTATTGCACTTGTTGAAAACATGGATTATTTTGAGTTATCACATTCCATAGGAATTGACACGCTTATAAATAAGAAATTATTAGCTGCTAATAGTATTTTTAGGTATATCCGTAAAGGAGAAGTTGTTGCTATGACGAAATTGAGTAATATGAATGCCGAACTTTTGGAGTTTGAAGTAAAAGCAAAGTCTCAAATTTGTAATAAAATAATTAAGAATATTGATTTTCCTCGTTCTGCTATTATTGGAGGCGTGATTAGAGATGGTGTAGGTTTAATTGCACTGGGCGATTTTAAAATCCAGGAGGGAGATCGTGTTGTAGTATGTAGTTTGCTAAAATCTATTAAAGGTGTAGAAAAATTATTTTTATAATATGAAGTTAAATTATAAAATAATCTTTCACTTTCTGGGCTTACTGTTTTTATTCAACGGTGGCTTTATGCTTTTGGCAACTTTGATTAGTTGGGTTTACAAAGATGGAGTTACTTTAGAATTATCTTTTGCAAGTATTGTAACCATTGTTTTAGGAGGCTTGGTGATGCTTTTCACAAGAAATCACACCAAGGAAATGAATAAAAGAGAAGGCTATATTGTGGTGACTTTTGGCTGGATAATTATGACCTTGTCTGGTACTTTACCCTATCTTTTTACTGAAAGTATACCAAGTTTTACCAATGCTTTTTTTGAAACAATGTCTGGTTATACAACTACGGGTGCTACTATTTTAAATGATATTGAAGCCGTGCCAAAAGGGGTGTTGTTTTGGAGAAGCTTAACACATTGGATAGGTGGTATGGGTATAATTGTGCTTGCGATTGCCATTTTACCTTTGTTAGGAATTGGAGGGATGCAGCTTTTTGCGGCAGAAGCACCAGGACCAAGTACAGATAAATTGCATCCAAGAATTACAGATACTGCTAAGCGATTATGGCTCATTTACTTTGGGTATACGGCCGCTGAGACCTTGTTTTTAAACCTTGCCGGCATGTCCTTTTTTGACGCCATTAATCACTCTATGGCGACATTATCAACAGGAGGCTTTTCAACAAAAAATGCCAGTGTTGCTTATTGGAATCATGAGCCTTTAATTCAATATATAATTATATTATTTATGTTTTTGGCGGGAACAAACTTTGTGTTAAGTTACTTTGCGTTTAAAGGTAAAGTGCAAAAAATAATTAAAGATGAAGAGTTTAAATTGTATTATCGGTTTGTAATTATATTTACCATTATTGCTGCGCTTATTATTTATTTTAGAACTGATATTACGGTTTCTACAATAAATCATCCTTTGGTTTGGGGTAAGGGCGAAGGCGCTATAAGACATGCATTATTTCAAGTGTTAACTGTTATTACCACCACAGGATTTATTACTGCAGATTATACAACCTGGACTTCATTTTTGATGGTCTTCTTTTTTGGCCTCATGTTTTTAGGTGGATCCGCAGGAAGTACCTCGGGGGGCGTAAAAGTAGTGCGTCACTTACTAATGATTAAAAATGGTTTTTTAGAATTTAAACGCACACTTCACCCAAATGCGATTGTGCCAGTTAGGTATAATACTAAAGCAGTCTCTGGAGACATTGTATTTAATATTTTAGCATTTTTTATTCTCTATATGTTGTCCTTTATTATTGGAGCCTTAGTGTTTTCAATGTTTCAAATAGACTTTCAATCTTCTATTGGTCTGTCAGCTTCAAGTTTAGGAAATATTGGTCCGGCACTTGGACATTTTGGACCGGTAAATAATTACGCTTTTTTACCACCTTTAGCTAAATGGTGGTCATCTTTTCTGATGCTCATTGGCAGGTTGGAACTTTTTACCGTCCTCATATTATTCACGCCTTTTTTCTGGAGAAACAGATAAATAGTATCGCTGTTTTAAAAGGAATTTAAATTTTTAAAACCCTTGTGTTTATTTGGTTTTTTAGTATTTTTTAATTGGTTTTTAGGGACTTATGCATAACAGTAGTGTAACAATTTATTTGTTAAGGCGTCATTATTATGTAACCAATTAAATAAATTGTCATGGAATTAGTAGTAACAAGACAAGATTTAAAAAGAGAATTTGAATCTAAAGTAGTTGAAGAATTTATTAAACCTGAAGGATTATTAAATTCAAATTATCAACGTATTGCAAAGGAAAATTTAGAAGATATAGAAGCTGATTCAATTTTTGGAATTAAGCAACGAATTAAAAGTTATTATTATAGTAATACTTCAAGTATAGAGGGCTTTTTAAAAGTGTCGGTTTTTATGATTCTCTATTTATTAATCTTTTTATAGAATAATCTTAATTTATCCTTGATGTAAGGGTATTCTAAATAAAAAGGCCACTAATTTTAGCGGCCTTTTTATTTTATAAATATTAGCTGGATTAACTTACAGCCTCTTTAATTCGTTTAATGGCTTCTACAATTTGCTCTTGTGAAGCGGCGTAGGAAATTCTTATACAATCAGAATTTCCAAATGATTCTCCGTCAACTGTTGCTACCAAGGCTTCTTCAAGCAAATACATCGAGAAATCAGAAGCGTTATTTATGGCTCTTCCTTTTAGTGTCTTTCCAAAGAAATAAGAAATATTTGGGAACACATAAAAAGCACCTTCAGGAACATTAGTTTTAAACCCTTCAATCTCATTTAGTAATCCTAAAATTAAATCACGGCGTATTTTAAATTCATCAATCATATATTGAACACGACTAGGTGATTCCATGAGCGCTGTAATGGTTGCACGCTGTGCAATACAGTTAGCGCCACTTGTAATTTGCCCTTGCATTTTATTACAAGCTCTGGCAATTTTATCAGGAGCACCAATATATCCAATACGCCATCCAGTCATGGCAAAAGCTTTCGAGACGCCATTTACTGTAATGGTTCTGTCATACATATCATCAAATTGTGCCATACTTGCATGACCACCCACATAATTGATGTGCTCATAAATCTCATCAGAAACTACATATATATCCGGATAATTATTTAAAACATCAGCTAAGGCTCTTAACTCTTCATTACTATAAATAGAGCCACTTGGGTTGCAAGGTGAACTAAACCAAATCATTTTAGTTTTTGGAGTAATGGCGGCTTTCAATTGCCCAGGCGTCATTTTGAAATCTGTAGCAATAGTCGTTTTTACTTCTACAGGAACGCCATCATTTAGTTTTATAAGATCGGCATAACTTACCCAATATGGACAAGGTAAAATAACCTCATCGCCTTTGTTAGTCAAAACAGCTGCAATATTGGCTAATGATTGTTTAGCCCCAGTTGAAACCACAATTTGGTTTGGGGTGTAGTTCAAACCATTATCACGTTTAAATTTAGTGATGATCGCCTGTTTTAAGTCTACATAACCGTCAACTGGTGAATATGAATTGTAGTTGTCATTAATTGCTTGAATTGCCGCTTCCTTTATAAAATCTGGAGTATTAAAATCTGGCTCGCCTAAGCTTAAACCAATAATATCTTTTCCTTCAGTGCGTAATTCTCTTGCTTTTGCAGCCATAGCCAACGTAGCAGACGTTGCCATGTTTAAAATTCTATCAGATAATAATTGCATTTAAAAAATAATGAATAAATAGGGTTAGACTTGTAACGAAGGATTCATTCCCATATCACGTAAGTACTTAAAATGTGCGATAATAGCTTTGCGAGTTGTTTTATATTCGTGATAAGGTAAATTGAATTCTTTAGCCGTTTCTTTAACTATTTTAGATATTTTAGTATAATGAATATGACTAATATTTGGAAAAATATGATGTTCTACCTGATGATTTAAACCACCGGTAAACCAATTAACTATTTTGTTTTTTGTGCTAAAGTTGATGGTCGTATTCAGTTGATGTATAGCCCAGGTATTTTTCATCTCGCCATCTTTTGTAGGTTGAGGCATTTCTGCTTCTTCCATAACATGTGCTAATTGAAAAACAACACTTAAAATTAATCCGGCTGTATAGTGCATTATAAAAAATCCAATAAGTATTTTCCACCATGCTATTTCTAAAAACACCATCGGAATTATAATCCATATGGCTATGTAAATAATTTTTGAAATGACTAGTTTGCTCCAGTTCCATACAGGATTAGGTAATTTGCCATAAGATAACTTGCGTTTCATATAGCGTTTCATCTGAAGGAAGTCTGTAGTGATAGCCCAGTTTATTGTTAACAAACCATAAAGTAAAACAGAGTAATAATGTTGAAATTTATGATACCATTTCCATTCAGAATGTTCAGTAAAACGCATAATTCGTCCGGCATCTAAATCTTCATCATGACCGTGAATATTTGTATAAGTATGATGTAATACATTATGTTGTACCTGCCAGTTATATACGTTACCAGCAAGGATATAAATACTGCTACCCATAATTCTGTTAACCCATTCTTTGTTTGAAAAAGAGCCATGATTGCCATCATGCATAACATTCATGCCAACACCAGCCATGCCAATTCCCATAACAATGCTTAGAAGTAATTGTGCCCAGCCAGGAAAGTCTAAGGTTAGTATTAAAAAATAGGGCGTTAAAAAAATAGAAAACATCACAATGGTTTTAAGCCAAAGTTTCCAGTTTCCAGTACGTTTAATTTTATTTTCTTTAAAATAATCGTTTACACGCTTATTTAATGTTTTAAAAAACTTTGCAGAGTCTGTTCTTGAGAATGAAAGTGCTTGTTTTGTCATCTTATTGGTTTAAAAAGTGTTGTTAAATATTTTAGATTTATCTCACACGAGGCAAAGATAGTCATAAACCATTCCAACTAATAACGTTTTTTCGCAAAAATATGTATCTAAAAAGTATATTTTTGCAGAAAATTATGAGTTATGGAACTTATTTTAAAATATTTCCCAAATCTTACTGAAGATCAGATTTCTAAATTTAAAAAGTTGGAATCACTTTATCAAGATTGGAATTTAAAAATCAATGTAGTATCTCGCAAGGATATTGATGAATTATACTTGCGTCATGTTCTGCATTCTTTGGGAATTGCAAAAGTGATAACTTTTAATGATGGTTCCAAAATCTTAGATGTAGGAACAGGTGGTGGTTTTCCCGGAATTCCTTTGGCTATTATGTTTCCTAATTGTTCATTTCATTTAGTTGATAGTATCGCTAAAAAGCTAAAGGTAGTTGATGAGGTCGTTGAAGGTTTGGGTTTAACAAATGTAAAAACAACTCATAGCAGAGTTGAAGACATTCATGATACTTATGATTTTATTGTAAGCAGAGCAGTTGCTGCGATGCCTACTTTTGTTCATTGGACTAAAGGGAAAATCGCTAAAAAGCAGAACCATGAATTAAAAAACGGCATTATTTACTTAAAAGGCGGTGATTTAACTGAAGAACTTCAAGATTATAAAACCGCTGTTGTTTATAATTTAAATGAGTTCTTTGAAGAAGACTTTTTTGAAACAAAAAAAGTGGTGTATTTACCTATAAAATTTAGAGGTTAATATGTTTTACAATTTACTTATTTCATTATAAAGATCTCTAAAGGCGTAATATTGTTTTTGAAACCAATAGGTGTTTTTAAATAATTCTAAGTTATCTTCTTGTGAAATATCTGTCCCCCTAATAATGCTCTTGGCTTTGTCAAAATTAAGCTTTGCGTTTGCGATGTCATTCAATTTTAAATTCGCTAAAGCCACACCTATTACTGCATCAAAATCTGTGACATCAAACTGGACAGCGGTTGAAAAATCAGATAATGCCTTTTGATATTCACCCAGAAAAAAGGATGACATACCTCTAAAAAAATAAGCAGGCACATTATTTTTATCTAAAAAAATAGCAGCAATAAAATCATTGTTTGCCTTTTTAAAATAATTCACATCCATAAAAAAAACGCCACGTGCATAAAATGTGTTGCTGTCTGAATTAAGTAAAATGGCGTTAGTATAATTTTGTAATGCTTTTACGTGGTCTTCAAGACCCGCATAAGCACGGGCCATTTGCAATAAAATGGGATGAGATTTATTAACGTAGGGTAAATCTAAAATAGCTATTGCACCATGATAATCCTTCAAATCATTTTTAGTAACAGCGAGACTATATCTGGCTTCAATAAATTGAGAGTTTAATTTCAAAGCATTTGAATAATCTTCTTTTGCACCATTTAAATCCATTAAGCTGTATTTTGAATTCCCTCTGTTAAAATAAACATCTGCACTTGGTTCATAAAAAATGACTTTAGTATAATCTAAAATAGCCCCATTAAAATCTCCTATGCTATGTTTGGTCAGGCCTCTGTAAAATAACGCATCAAGATTTTTAGGTTCTAAAGAAATAGCTTCTGTATACAGTTGAATTTGCTCATTTGGATCCTCTGATTTAAGCGCTTTTCTAATCAATTTATTAGCTTGACCTATGGTAATTAATGGAAAAATAAGGCAGATGAGAATTATATATTTTTTCATGTAAATTATAATTAAAAGATAAATATAAGAACATTTTAAACAGATTTGAAAATACTACTTCAAATTCTATTAACCCACATTACTTTTGTAAAATAAAAGACCCGCCTTTTAGGCAGGTCTTTTAAAACATACAAGTGTTTATTATCCTAAAAACGGATATCTGTAATCTGTTGGTGGCACAAAGGTTTCTTTTATAGTTCTGTTATTAACCCAACGCAATAAATTCCAAACGGAGCCAGCTTTATCATTAGTACCGGATGCTCTGGCACCTCCAAATGGCTGTTGCCCAACAACGGCCCCTGTTGGTTTATCATTTATATAAAAATTACCAGCTGCATTTTCTAATTTTTTAGTAGCTAATTCAATAACATATCTGTCACCACTAAAAATAGCACCTGTTAATGCGTATTCACTGGTGCCATCAAGTAACTCTAATACGGCTTCCCAATCTTTATCTTCATAAATGTAAAGTGTAATAATCGGACCAAATAACTCTGTACACATTGTCGTGTATTTTGGGTTTGTGGTCACAATAACCGTTGGTTCTATGAAGTATCCTTTTGAATCATCATAGCCACCACCAATAATAATATCTGCATCAGCATCTTTTTTTGCCTGGTCTAAATAACCTGATAATTTGGTGAATGCTTTTTTGTCAATAACTGCATTGATGAAGTTTGAAGGGTCTTCCGGGCTTCCCATTTTAAATGAGTTAATGTCTTTTGTAATGGATTTTTTAATATCTCCCCATAAACTTTTTGGAATGTATGCGCGAGATGCTGCTGAACATTTCTGACCTTGATACTCAAAGGCACCTCTTGAAATAGCAGTTGCAACCTCTTGAGCATTTGCTGTTGGATGTGCCCAAATGAAATCTTTCCCTCCTGTTTCACCAACTATTCTAGGGTAAGATTTATAATGATTGATGTTTTTACCAATGGTTTCCCAGAAGCTATTAAATACAGGCGTAGATCCGGTAAAGTGTACGCCCGCAAAATCTTTATGAGCTAAAATAGTATCTGTAATCATTCCAGAGTTACCAGTTACCATGTTTATAACACCATCAGGCAATCCGGCAGCTTTAAATAATTCCATAATTACATAAGCTGAATATACTTGTGATGCTGCAGGTTTCCAAATAACTACGTTACCCATCATGGCTGGTGCTGAAGGAAGATTGCCTGCAATAGCCGTAAAATTAAAAGGGGTAATGGCATAAACAAATCCTTCTAAGGGTCTGTATTCCATTCTGTTCCAAACACCTTCGGAAGAAATGGGTTGATTGCTATAAATTTCAGTCATAAACTGAACGTTAAAACGTATAAAATCTATCAATTCACATGCCGAATCAATTTCCGCTTGAAATACGTTTTTTGATTGCGCCATCATTGTTGCAGCATTCATTCTGTATCTAAACGGACCTGCCAATAAATCAGCAGCCTTTAAGAAAATAGCCGCACGGTGTTCCCAACTGGTAGCGGACCATTTCACTCTTGCTTCTGCCGCTTTTTTAATGGCAAGTTCAATATGTTCTTTATCTGCAGTATGATATTTTCCAACACAATGTTTATTGTCATGAGGGGGGTGAATATTTACTGTGTTACCCGTTCTGTATTCTTTGCCACCGATATAAAAAGGAATGTCAACTTGTTCTTTATACATTTTTTATA
>Ga0208305_10000985_pt1 | contig 13621 bp, 7 predicted proteins | sample ColrivemetaGS741_FD_187605 | JGI IMG/M metagenome (GOLD analysis project Ga0208305, IMG submission 187605) | Estuarine microbial communities from the Columbia River estuary - Flood tide ETM metaG S.741 (SPAdes) (version 2) | ecosystem: Environmental > Aquatic > Marine > Intertidal zone > Estuary... | reverse complement strand
TAACTACTAATCTTAACTGGGTGAAATTAGATAATCAAGATGATCCTGATGATGATGACAGTTTTAACCCGACAACAGATGTTTTTGGCCTTTCTTCATTATATGGAAGAAAACTAAGTGAAAAATGGGCTATATCTGGAATGGCTGAATACAGAACTACGTTATTGGATAATTTTAACGATCCAGGTTACTTAGATTTAGGTGTAGGAGCTACTTGGACTCCAATTAAAGATTTAATTGTTGTTATTCATCCTCTTAACTATAATTTTGTATTTAGTAAAGGAGACACAGTTTTTGAGTCTTCTCTAGGTGCAAAAATAATGGCGGATTACACAAAACAAATAGGTGCAGTTAATTTTAAATCTAACTTATCTATGTTCCAAAGTTATAAAAGCTCAGATTATTCTAACTGGACCTGGACTAACTCATTTGGATACACATTATGGAAAATGATTGGTGTAGGTTTTGATTTTGCATTAAGAAGCAACAAACAAGAAGCGCTCAATTATGCTTTAGCTCAAGATCCTGCTACAGCAACTGGATTTGATGATGTTGATAATGATTTACAAACTTACTGGACATTAGGTCTTAGTTATAAGTTTTAAATAATAAATCTACATATAAAAAAAGCGCCGATTGGCGCTTTTTTTATACTTCATTTTCATTATAATCTGGATAAAGAAATTCGTTATAGGGAAAACGTGTAATATGGATTTTTCTAACCTCATCATAAACACGTTTTCTAAATTCTTCTAAATTTTCTTTATTAAGAGCCGAAATAAACAAAGCATTGCCACCAAGTTGAGACATCCAGGTATTTTTCAACTCTTCAAGAGTATAATTAGCTTTTGTTTTCTCAGCAATTAAATCGGTTTCATCAAATGGCTCATGTCTATAAGCATCAATTTTATTAAAAACCATAATTGTGGGCTTATCAGAACTATCTATCTCTCCCAAAATCTTATTCACAGATTCTATATGTTCTTCAAAATTAGGATGTGATATATCTACAATATGAAGCAAGAGGTCTGCTTCACGAACTTCGTCTAGTGTACTTTTAAAAGATTCTATTAATTGCGTTGGAAGTTTTCTTATAAACCCAACCGTATCACTCATTAAAAAAGGCAAATTCTTCACTACTACTTTTCTAACAGTTGTATCAAGTGTTGCAAATAATTTGTTTTCTGCAAATACTTGCGATTTACTAACGACATTCATTAAAGTAGATTTCCCAACATTTGTATAACCAACTAAAGCAACTCTAACCATTTTCCCGCGATTACCACGCTGAATAGCCATTTGTTTGTCAATCTTTTTGATTTTACTTTTTAATAAAGAAATCTTGTCTCTTACTATACGTCTATCTGTTTCTATCTCTGTTTCTCCAGGTCCACGCATTCCAATTCCACCTTTTTGTCGTTCAAGGTGTGTCCACATTCCTTTTAATCGAGGTAATAAATATTCGCATTGCGCAAGCTCTACTTGAGTTCGCGCATAACTTGTTTGAGCACGTTGGGCAAAAATATCTAGTATAAGATTAGTTCGATCTAATACTTTACAATTTAAAATCTTACTTATATTTCGTTCTTGAGCTGGTGATAATTCATCATCAAAAATTGCAGTTCCAACCTCATTTTCTTCAATAAATTTCTGGACATCGTTCATCTTACCTGTTCCAATAAAAGTTTTTGGATTAGGTATTTCCATTTTTTGGGTAAAACGCTTCACAACTTCACCTCCAGCAGTATACGTTAAAAACTCGAGTTCGTCTAAATATTCTTTAGATTTATCTTCGTCTTGATCTTTTGTTATAACTCCTATTAAAACTGCTTTTTCTAGTGTTATATCTTTATTTTCTATCATATATAAACTTGTGTTGCAAATGTACAAATAGAAACTCAAAAATAAATTTATTTAATGCTTAGAAGATTTCACTAAATTTGACGCTTATTTAATTTTACTTATGGCTGATCAAAAACTAAATTCTTCAGATTATTTTACTATTGCATTTTATAATTTAGAGAACTTATTTGACACTTTTGATGATCGCTTAACTAATGACAACGACTTTTTGCCAAAATCTGAAAAAAGGTGGACAGAAAAACGATATAGAAAAAAAGTCCGCAAATTAGGTTATGCCATTTCTCAAATAGGGACTCAAACCGCAAAAAAACTGCCTACAATTATTGGTCTTGCCGAGGTCGAAAATAAATTAGTGATAGACGATTTACTAAATTCCAAATTCTTAAAAGATCATAATTACAAGTTTGTTCATTACGATTCTCCTGACGAACGCGGTATAGACGTCGCTTTAATCTATGATGAAACGGTTTTTAAAGTTGAATATTCTGAAGTTTTTCCTTTAGATTTATATGATGAGGATGGAAATAGAGATTATACTAGAGATATCTTATTGGTAGATGGCTATTTAAATAATGAAAATCTAACTTTTTTGGTTAATCATTGGCCATCAAGACATCAAGGAGAAGAACTAACTGAACCAAATAGAATTCTAGCTTCAGATAAAGTTCAGGAAATCATTACAAATCTAAAATCTTCTAATCCTGATTCAAAAATTATTGTAATGGGAGATTTTAATGATGGCCCAAATAATAAAAGTATTAAACAATTAGTAAATAAAACAGATTTATTCAATCCTATGGAATCTCTAAAATCGTATTTAAGAGGCAGTTTAAATCATAGGTTAGATTGGTATCTTTTTGATCAAATATTATTTACTACTAATTTCTTCGAATACAAAACTAATACACATAGTTTTTCTAAAGGAAATATCTTTGATTCTGAGTTTTTAAAGCAATATAAAGGTAAATATAGAGGTGTACCTTTTAGAACCTATGTTGGACTTAAATATAAAGGTGGTTATAGTGATCATTTTCCAGTTTTTATTCATTTAAAAAGAATATTATAAAATTCGCAATATTTTAACAGTTGTTTTGTCGATTAAATATGCGTTTGGTCTATTAACAGAATATTAACAGAATCTTATTATATTAGTTAATTTACTTTTTTTCTATCTTCATAGTCTTATAGGTTTTACAACAAAAAAACCAACATTTTTAGTAACCAACTTAATCATTGTATAATGAAAAAAAATACTTTATTTTTTATTGCGTTTATAGCACTAAGTATTAGTGCTTTTGCGCAATATTCATTTCCGCCTGTAACAGGGCCAACAAATGTATCTGCTGGAGCTCCTGTAACTTTAAGTATCAATGATGCTGGGAATACAGCCGCAGTGCCTGCTTCTTCTTCTGGAAGTTATTCTTCTTTTTCTGTTTCGGCAGATTGGATAGCTGGAGGAGGGAACCCTTATTCCAGCGAAGCAGATTTAACTTTAACAACTACTGCAGGATCAATTTTAATTAATCCACCAACATCTGGAGGTCTTTCTAGTGGGAGTGCAACAACATTAATATTTGAAGGTGACTTTTCAGGCCTTTACGACCCAACTACTGATGGGTTTTTGGATATTGTTATAAATCAATCTTGGTCTGGATCAGATGCAGATTGGTCTAATATAGTTGTTACAATTTTTGAATCACCTACTTGTCCAGAACCTTTAGGAATGATGACTTCAAATCTTACAACAACAACCGTTGATTTAGCATGGACAGCTGGAAATACTGAAACAGCTTGGAATCTAGAATGGAAAGCAGACACCGATTTTACTCCTGGTAATAGTGAGCAAGATGGCGCAGATAGTGCATCAGGAACTGCTGTTTATTATGCTATTGGATTATCTGCATTTACTACATATTACGTTTACTATCAAGCAGATTGTAGTGGAGATACCAGTACTTGGGTTGGTCCATTTAGCTTTTATACAGGTTATTGCGAATCCATGCCTTCTTCTAATGATGGACAAGGAATTGGTAGCATCATTCTTGGTAGCACAACTTTTAATTCTGCTGGAGATGTAACTTATGAAGATTTTACTGGAACAACTGTAGATTTAAGTGAGTCAATACTTGCTAATCTACAGATTACATTCTTAACTGGTTATACCTATGGAACAAATGTGTGGATTGATTTTAATAATGATTTAGTTTTTGATAATACAACTGAACTTGTTTTTTCAGGTACTTCATTATCAGATAATCCAACAACTTTAGATGCTTCATTTATGATGCCTTCAGTTCCATATGGGACTTACAGAATGAGAATTGGTACAGCGGACTTTGGACAAGCTACTCCAAATCCTTGTTACACTGGGGCTTGGGGTGTAACTGCAGACTTAACTATTAATGTAACTGCGCCTCCAGCTTGTATTCCACCTAATGGTATTATGGCTGCAAATTCAGGAGCTGATACAATTGTATTCTCTTGGACAGCAGGTGATGTTGAAACTGATTGGAATATTGAAATTAATGCAGGTGCAGATTTTACTCCTGGGAATAGTGAGGAAGATATAGCAGATACTGTTTCTGGAACTCCTTCTTACACAGCTTCTGGTTTAATGACAGACACTACATATTATGTGTATTACCAAGCTGATTGCGGTGGTAATACTAGTACTTGGGTAGGTCCATTTAGCTATTATAATGGTTATTGTGATTCCGTTCCTTCTTCTAATGATGGAGATGGTATTACACAGGTTGTTTTAGGCAGTACTACTTTCGTTTCTGCTGGTGATGTAACTTATGAAGATTTTACAGGAACTACTGTAGATTTATCTGAATTAGTAACAGCTAATCTTCAAATAACGTTTGGACATACATATACATATGGAACTAATGTTTGGATAGATTTTAATAATGATTTAGTATTTGACAATGCTACAGAATTAGTATTCCAAGGTAATTCATCTGGTGGAGCAAACCCACATACACTGGATGCATCATTTGTGATGCCTGCAACACCATTAGGTGTTTACAATATGCGAATTGGATCTGCAGACTTTGGTCAAGCAACTCCAGACCCTTGTTATGATGGTTCTTGGGGTGTAACAGCTGATTTAATAATTAATATAACAGCACCTCCAGCTTGTATACCTCCAAGTTTTTTAATAGTGTCTAGTATTGGTGGTACAACTGCTGATATAAGTTGGACAGCAAATAGTGGAGAAACTTCATGGGAATATGTAGTTCAGCCTGTTGGAACAGGAGAACCATCTGGTTCTGGTATTTTAAGTTCTACTAGCACATTTACAGAAACTGGCTTAAACTACTCTACTAATTATGAAATTTATGCAAGAGCAAATTGTGATACTGATGGATATAGTACATGGTCTGGTCCTGTTAATTTCACAACAACAATCCAAACTTATTACGATATTGTTTGTGATACAGATTCTCCAATTAATATAAACTACTGTTATGACAATAACGATACAACATCTTGGACATTCAACTCTGATAATGGTTTCCCTCTAGAGTTAACTTTTAATGCTGGAACTATAGAAGGATTTTGGGATGATATCACTATATATGACGGTTCTGATAATACAGCTCCTGTATTATTTAATAATAATGCTAACGATCAAGATGATTTAGCTGGCTTAGTTATAGAAACTACAGGAACTTCAATGTATATTGAGATAGATAGTGATGGTTCAGGAAGCTGTCAATCTTCTTCATTTTACACTCCATGGGATTTTGATATAGTTTGTAAAACTTGCCTAACTCAATCTGCTACCTATACAATTGTAGGAGATTGTGATACGACTCAAGAATTTACTATAGATGTTGAAATCACAGATATGGGAACAGCTACATCTTTAACTGTTTCAGATGGGACTTCAAACCAAACTGCAATGGCTACTGGTATTGTTACATTTGGACCATATCCTACAGAAACACCTATAATCATTACAGTTACAAATGCAGATGATTCAAGTTGTGAAATTATGAGTAAAACATTAAATTTAATTTGTCCTCCGCCTCCAAATCCTTGCTCAATTGTTTATGCTGGAGAAGATACGTCTACCTGTGAAGGTACAAGTACTAATCTAACAGCTTCATACCAAGTATTGGGTCAAGACACAAATTCATATGAGATTAATGCTTTAGATAGTTGTCCTCAACCTCCAGCAAGTGGTGGAGAGCCATCCTTTGTTGAAATTGATGATAGATGGTCTGATGTAATAGATTTAGGCTTTGAATTCTGTTTCTTTGGTGGAACTTATAATCAAATAGTTATTGGAGCTAATGGCGTATTAACATTTGACTTAGCTAATGCTGGAGGATTTAATAATTGGAATATTGATGCTGGAGACACATTACCAAACAGCTCGAATTCTTCATTGTCTCAAGCAAATATTTTTGGTGTAGCTCATGATATTGATCCTTCTGTTTGTGGAAATATTAATTATTATATTCTAGGAGCTTCACCTTCAAGACAATTTGTAGTAAATTATACCGATGTATGTCATTTTGGTTCAAGTTGTAATGCGTTAACTTCAAGTTCTCAGATTATTCTTTACGAATCTTCAAACGCAATTGATATTAATATTTTTGATAAACCAGCCTGTGAAGATTGGAATGAAGGAAATGCTGTAGTTGGTGTTCAAAACCCAGAAGGAACAATTGCATTTACTCCTCCTGGTAGAAATACAGGTGTTTGGGAAGCTACAAATGAATATTGGAGATTTACACCTTCGTTAGGTGCTCCTAACTTCACCATTGAATGGTTTGAAGGAGATACTCAAATTGGTGGTTCAGATACAGTAACAGTATCGCCAACAGAAACTACTACTTATACTGCAGCTATTACATATGCTTTATGTACTGGTGGTACTGCTACTATAACTGATGATGTTGTAGTCGAAATTCTTGAGAATCCTGAACCAGTTGCTGTACAAGATACGATTGTAATTTGTGAAGGTATCGGAGTTACTCTAGAGGTTGTAGTCGAAAATTCAGATATTCCAGAGACTATTACATATTACTGGACTTATGATGGTGTAGACATACAAGTTGGACCTGAAAACTCATATTCTATACCTGAAGGTACATCACAATTCGGAGATTTTATTGTTACAGCAATAGATGGCAACGGTTGTTATGGAGATACAATTATAACTGTAATAGCAGGTGCTTATCCTGTAGTTTCGCCTGTTGAACCACTAATAACTAAGTGTATTAATGAAGAAGCAATACTTGAAGTATTAGTTTCAAACACTAGCGAATTAAGTGATTCTGTAACGTATAATTGGTACATAGGTGGTTCTATTGCTCAATCAAGCTCAGATAGCACTTATTTACATGGAATTGGTGACGCTGAAGCAGTAGTAACTATTGAAGTAGTTGATGATGTTTCTCAATGTTCAACTGAAACTGAAATTACTGTTACTTACTATGAAAATGAATATTGTGTTGATATTCCTCAAGGATTATCACCAAATAACGATGGTTATAATGATTGTTTAATACTTGATCATTTAGAAGATAGACATGACATTTCTAAAGCTATAGTATTTAATCGCTATGGTACTAAAGTGTTTGAGTTAAATAATTATGTGGATCAATGGTGTGGTACTAATCAAGATGGTGAAGTTTTACCAGTTGGAACATACTTCTATATCATTTACTTTAATACACCAAGAGAACCAATAACAAGTTGGATTTACTTAAACTACTAATAACCATTAAGAACTAAATAATGAAAAAAATATATATCATTCTATTTGTATTCTTGTTTGTATTAAATTCTAATGCACAACAGGACCCTCAATACACACAATACATGTATAATATGAATGTCATAAATCCAGCTTATGCTGGATCTACTGAAGGACTAGCTGTTGGCGCTCTTTATCGAAGCCAATGGGTAGGTCTTGATGGTGGACCACAGACTATGACATTTGCTATTCACTCACCTATAGGGGAAAAAGTTGGCCTTGGTCTATCTCTTATAGCTGATGAAATTGGACCTGTAAAAGAAACCAACGCTTATGTTGATTTCTCATACACAATTCCTGCAGGAATGGAAACTAAACTTGCTTTTGGATTAAAAGCAGGGTTTACATTTCATGATATAGGAATTAGTGAAGATCAAATTAGTTTAATAGATTTAGGTGATCCGTTTTTTGCTCAAAATATAAATGAAAGCACTCCAAATGTTGGGGCTGGAGTTTATTTTTATAAGCCTAATAGATATTATATCTCTGCATCAATGCCTAATATTTTAAATTCTGTTCATTTAGATGCAAGTGGGACAAAACTAGGTTCTGAAACGCAACACTTATTTGGTGCTGCAGGATATGTTTTTGATCTTTCTGAAAACTATAAATTAAAGCCTCATGCTATGGTAAAATATGCATTTGATGCTCCTGTGAGTTATGATGTAAATTTGAATCTGTTTATGCATGATATAGTAGAAGTTGGTGTTGGCTATCGTTTAGACGATTCGTTTAGTGGAATGATAAATTTCTCTATTACACCTAACTTTAGAGTAGGCTATGCCTATGATGCTATTCAATCTGATCTTGACATTGTTACTAATGCTTCTCATGAAGTGTTTTTAAACTTTGACTTGAATTTTCCAAGAAAAGTATCTCGTTCACCTCGTTATTTCTAAACAGTTAAGCTAAAAACATTATGAAAAATATAATAAAACTTTTTACAATCGCAATGTTGAGTTGTTTAAGCTTAACTGCTCAAAACTCGGCTACAAAAAAAGCAGACAAGCATTTCTCAAGATATCAGTTTGTTAATGCAGCAGAAGACTATCAAAAAATTGTTATAAATGGCAATGCAGATACGTATGTATATACTAGACTTGCAGATTGCTACTATAACATTTTTAACACAGTTGAAGCTGAAAAATGGTATGCTAAAGCCTTAGAAACTTCAGAAAATCCTGAAACTATTTATAAATATTCTCAAATGTTAAAAGCAAATGGGAAATATGATGAATCTAATAAATGGATGGGGAAATTTGCAACTATGCGTCCTGGAGATGATCGTGCAACAGCTTTTAGAAAAAACCCTAACTATCTTCCTAAAATACTAGAAAAAGGAAAGAAATTTAATGTTCAAGATGCTGGAGTTAACACAGCTACTTCTGATTTTGGAGGTATATTACAAGATGGTAAGTTATATGTTACTTCAGCTAGAAATAGCGCAAGAAAAACTTATGGTTGGAATGATCAACCCTATTTAGATATTTATGAGTTTAAAGTAGCTGAAGATGGTTCTTATCAAAATGGAACACTTCTTAGCAGTAGAATAAACACAAAATATCATGAAGGTCTTGTGTCTTTTAGTCCTGATGGTAAAACAATGTATTTTTCAAGAGAAAGTTTCTTTGACAATATTTATACAAAAGATTCTCTTAAAAATAGAATTAGTACTATTAATCTTTATACTAGTAATAAACTGTCTGATGGTTGGAGTGAAGTAGATGCGTTACCATTTAACAGTCAAAATTATTCTGTTAAAAACCCTTCTGTTAGTGCAGATGGTAGCACCTTATATTTTTCTTCAGACATGGCAGGTGGATACGGAAATTACGATATCTATAAAGCATCTATTAACGAAGATGGTACTTATGGAGAAGCCATTAACCTTGGACAAAAAGTTAACACAGAAGGTCAGGAAATGTTCCCTTATTCAAGTAGTAATGGTACGCTATATTTCTCTTCAGATGGCCATTTAGGTCTTGGAGGTTTAGATGTATTCCATACTAAAGAAATAGATGGGAAATACGCTCCTATTAGAAATGTTGGAGTTCCTGCAAATAGTAATGCAGATGATTTTGCTTTTAGCATTGACGAAGAAACTGAACAAGGGTTTGTGTCTTCTAACAGAGAAGGTGGTGTTGGAAGTGATGACATTTATGCTATTAAAAAACTACAACCTTTATGTGATGTTCTAATAAATGCAAATGTAACAGATGCAAAAACAGGTGTTGCTGTAAGTGGTGCAAGTGTAGGCATATATGACACGGAAGGCAACATGTTATCTACTAAAACTACTGATGAAAATGGTGTAGCAGAATTTATTATAGAGTGCGAAACAGATACACAATTACAAGTTTTAATGGCAGATTACGAAAGTGCGAGTGTTGATGTAAAAGGAACAAGTGAAGAAGAAGTATCTGTAGATATAGCTCTTAATCCTATTGATAAAATTATTCAAGGTGATGAAGTTGTTTTAAATCCTATCTATTTTGATTTTGATAAATCTAATATAACTGCTCAAGCAGCTTTCGAACTTGATAAATTAATTCAAGTAATGAATAAATACCCTGAGTTAGTTATAAAGGCTGAATCTCATACAGACCATTTAGGTTCTGCAACTTACAATCAAAAACTATCAGAAAGACGTGCTTTAACTACTGTACAATACGTAATTTCTAAAGGTGTTGATGAAAGTAGAATTTCCGGAGAAGGTAAAGGTGAAAATGAACCAAAAATTGATTGTGGTAACAAGTGTAGTAAAGAAGATAGAGCTGCTAACAGACGTTCTGAATTTCATATTGTAAATCAAGAACAAGAATAAAACAACTATTTACAACTAAACTAACCAACAAAAAACCTTAGCGTAATGCTAAGGTTTTTTTATGCTTTTAATAAGAGTATTGTAATAAAAACAATTCCTATTGGTAATAACCAAAGTATATAAACATTAAAGCTTTTTGTCCTTGATCGTGTACTCTTTGCATTTAAAACACGTCGTTTCTTACCGCTATACTGTAACCAATTCTTAAAATATATAATTAGTGATGCTATAACAAATAACACCCAAGCTTTACTTGACGACATTGTCTCAACATTCATCTGATTAAAGAATATTGAGAAAAACACCCCTAAAAATAGCAGAATAGCCATTTGTAGGATTGAAATATAAAATATTGAAATGGTATTAGCTTTTCTTTTAAATCTAATCTTATAATGATTAAACATTGAAAAAACCATTGTATCAAAAACTGTCATATTCAAAAAAAAAACCTGCTTTAACAAGCAGGTTTTAAATATATTATTAAAATATTATTGAGCAATAACTTTTACATTATCAACTTCGTAGGTTGCAGAACCAGAAGTTGTTGATGTATATTTGAAAGCAATAAACAAGTTTCCACCAGCTGCTCCCGAAACATCAATATCTCCAGAATCTGTCCATGACCATCCACCAGAAGATAAAGTTGCAGTAAGCGGTGTCCAAGTACCATCTGTGTTTGGATCTCCACCAGAATAATCTGTAGCCATAAAGACTTCCATTACTGGTCCAGTATAATTTTTAGCAGTTTGAAAAGTTAATACAGCTCCACTAACAGAAGATAAATCTATTGCAGGTGTAATTAACCAATCTTCGTTATTTTGGTTTCCTCCAGCATAACCAGACATTGCAGCACATTTTCCTGGGTTTCCATAAGTATTAGGAGACCACACTTGTGCTCCTAAAACATTATATGCGGTCCATGTAGTGAAATTTGTTTCAAATGCTTCAACAAATAAAGGATCACAACGCGTACCATCCATTACGACATCTTCTGTAGAATTTAAATTAATAACTAAGTCATATCCATCATATGTTTTATTAATAATTCCTGTTATAGAACCTTTACCATCAGTAGGTAATGATGTGTTTTTAAAAGTAGCAAATGTACTTGACTCCATAACAAAAGTTGCTGATTCTGAACAACTTTCAATAGGTCTTTGTGAATCAAAATCATCTGTAGCATCTACATAAGGTAAACCTGCTAAACCTATTGGAAATTGAACATCTAATAATTTAACTAACATCCCAATATGAGATTCTGAAATTTCAGATAAATTTAATTCTAATGGTTCAATGCTTTCTGTGGTTGAAGATCTAAATACATGATTAGGTAATTGAACAGAAGTAATTGCTAATATATCATTATCGAAAGTATCAAACTTTCCTCCAATTGTTACAACATCGTCTCCTGTATTAGTTTCACCAATATATAAATCCTTAAGATAAATATATACTTCTCTACCTATATTAAATTGATTATAGGTGTCGACTTGATTTAATACGACCTTAAGTGTTTGTGTTGGATCTGTTGGACTATCTTGAATAAAGAATTCTTTATAAAAGTTTCCTGATTGATCACTTGAAGACACATATCCTTTTACAGCAATTTCAGATACAAATTGAGTTGCTTCGTATTGAACAAAGTTTGTTTTTGCTTCTGCAATTGTTTGTAAATCAACTTCTCCAGATTCAATTCTTGATAGTAACTTGTTTAAACCACTATTTTCTTCATCACCTAAACTTTGTGGAACCGTAAAGTCGTCATCTTGTACGCAAGATACCATTGCTACAAACAATGTTATTAATGTAAAGAAGGTTAAAAATTTATTCGTTTTCATAATTTATAATATTTACTTTTTGAACTTTTCGTTTTATTTTTTTAGAATCTAATATATACATTTACGAAGTATGTTGTACCTCTACCATACCAATATTTAGGTCCAAAGATTCTTTTTGGGTTGTTTACATCGTCTCTTAACTCACGATAATTTGCATTTCTACCTTGCTCAAAACCTCCTGTTTTATATTCTTTGTCGAGAAGATTATTAATACTTGCAAAGAAACCTACAAAATAGTCTCCTATTTTCCATGATTTTCCTCCAATTAAATTCACAACCATGTATTCATTAAATTTTTCCTGTTTTAATAATTCCGTTGCTATTTCTTCATCAAAATCATTAAATGGTAAACCATCTTGATCTAAATAGAAATTCTCAGTTCTAGTTAAAGGAGATACATCTACGTAAGCATTTGAAAAGAAATTTGTAGTTGCACCAACCCACCAGTAATCAGGATCTCTATACTCAAACCCTGCAGAATAAGCTCTATGTGGCCCACCTGCAATTTTATAATTTTTAAGATTCGCTTTCCCGAAATCTAAATACCCATTTGAAAAATCATCAGATGTTAAATATAGATTTGGATTATTGTCATAAGTATATTGACCGACTGAAGCAGCTCCTTTTAATTTAATAGTTGGTGTTACTTGAGCTTCAATACCTAATTCTGCTCCAAAATGTTTTTTATTTACACCCTGCAAAACTTCTTGTACAAATGCTGAAGTATTACTTTCATTAATATCTATGCTACTTAATCCATCTGCATAATAAAATGAAATCTCATTTGCATCTTCTATTAATGTATAAAATCCCGTAAGACGTGCTTTCACTATTGGTGATCTAAAAATATAACTTGCATCAACTGATGAAATTTTTTCTTCAGTTATGTCATTTCCATTAATACTCACACCATTATTAACACCAACGATATCATGGTTTTCTCTTGAATTAGAATATGTATTTCTAATTGTTGGTGCTTTACTTAAATATGCAGCGTTTACATCCAATAAATGCTTGCCAGAGATTTTATAAGTAAATCCTCCTTTTGCTCCATAACCACTAAATTTGATCTTTTCACCTTTCCCAAATGAATTATTTTCATAAGCTTCATGCTGGAATAAACCATCTCTTTGATATAGCGTGTTGGTATAATTTCCTGCTAAATAAAAATCTATTTTATTGTATTTAAACTGAGCGTTAGCGTATGTACTAATTACGTTTGCGTCAATACTATAATTGTATCTAAATTTGTCCCCTTCATTAGCTATAAAATTAGGGTTTTGCATATCGTACTGATAACCATCAAAAGCATCTACATTT
>Ga0208305_10000981_pt1 | contig 13651 bp, 8 predicted proteins | sample ColrivemetaGS741_FD_187605 | JGI IMG/M metagenome (GOLD analysis project Ga0208305, IMG submission 187605) | Estuarine microbial communities from the Columbia River estuary - Flood tide ETM metaG S.741 (SPAdes) (version 2) | ecosystem: Environmental > Aquatic > Marine > Intertidal zone > Estuary... | reverse complement strand
ACTGCAATTATTTTGGCAAGTTTATTTAAATCTAAAACCCTATTAGGTTCTGCAACACCAAGTATTGAGAGCTATTTTAATGCAACTAAATCTAATAAATATGGATTTGTTGAATTAAACATTAGATTTAATGATGTCTTAATGCCTGAAATTGAACTTGTAGATTTAAAAGATAAGTACAAACGCAAGCGTATGAAAGGTCATTTTAGTGATAGAATGATTGAAGAATTATCTGAAACTTTAGAAAACAAATGTCAAGCAATATTATTTCAAAATAGGAGAGGGTTTTCACCAATAGTAGAATGTAAAACATGTGGACAAGCACCACAATGTCCTAATTGCGATGTAAGCCTAACATTTCATCATTTTAAAAATGAATTGCGCTGCCATTATTGTGGACATAAAATTGCGATGCAACAGCAATGCTTTGCTTGTGGTAGTATAGAGCTTGATAGTAAAGGATTTGGTACAGAGCAAATAGAAGAGGAGGTAAAACTTTTATTTCCAGACGCCAAAGTCGGGAGAATGGATTTGGACACCACAAGAGGAAAATATGCTTACGAACGCATTATATCTGATTTTGAAGAACAAGAATTAGATGTTTTGGTAGGAACACAAATGCTTACTAAAGGTCTTGACTTTAGAAATGTTAAACTTGTTGGTATTATGAATGCCGATAATATGCTTAATTTCCCGGATTTTAGAGCGCATGAACGTAGTTTTCAGTTAATGCAGCAGGTTTCTGGTAGAGCTGGAAGAACTAAAGAAAGAGGTAAAGTTTTAATTCAAACTTTTAATCCGTTACACAAAATATTACAACAAGTATCTCTTAACGATTATGAATCTATGTTTAAAGAACAATTAGACGATCGTTATAATTTTAAATATCCCCCAATTTATAAGCTAATTAAAATTACGCTAAAACATAGAGATTATAATAAGGTTAATGATGGAGCAGATTGGTTCGCTAAATCCTTAAGACAGGTTTTTAAACAACATGTTTTAGGACCAGAATTTCCGCCAATTTCAAGAATTAGAAATCAGTATCATAAAAATATCCTTATTAAAATTCCAGAAAAACAATCTTTGTCAAAAACAAAAGAAGCTATTCTTAAAATTAAGAACAGCTTCCTTAGTGTAAAAGATTTTCGACCTATACGTGTTTTGTTAAATGTCGATAATTATTAGATATTGCTTAGCGCATCTACCAATTGTGATTTTTTATTTCGACTTAAAGGTATTTCAACAGCTCCAACTTCTACATTTTTACTGTTAAATCTATCGATTTTATCAAGATTTACAATGTATGATTTGTGAATTCTTAAAAATTTAGTAGTAGGTAATTCAGTTTCAAATGCTTTCATTGTAGATAATACAACTAAGCTTACTTCTTCAGTTACCACTTTTACATAATCACCAAGTGCTTCAATCCACTTAATGTCTTTTATGTAAACTTTACGTTTCTTAAGATTGCTTTTAACAAAAATATGCTCACCATCAATATCAGTAAAGTCTTGTTTTAATTTATGTTGTTCCAGTGCTTTTTCAACGGCAACATTAAATCGTTCTCTTGTAATAGGTTTCTGTAAATAATCCGTAGCATCATAATTAAATGCTTTGAAGGCGTATTCGGTTTTACCAGTAACAAAAATAATTTGGGGTTTATTATTAAGTACATCTAGTAATTCAAATCCATTTAATACAGGCATTTCAATATCAAGAAAAATAAGATCAACTTTATGGGTATTAAGTCCATTCTTAGTTTCAAGAGCGCTACTGTATTCAGCAATTAAATTTAGAGAGGAGTGATTCTCAATCAATTTAACTATGGATAAACGTTGAATCGCGGAATCATCGACAACGACACAGTTTAAAGTCATAACATTAGTTCTTTATAGGTTAAGATATCGACAATATTACGATATATTCCGTTAAAAACCAAAAAACATCGATAAAATGTACAAATTAACATTTTGTTAACATATTCTAACATTTTTAAAATTAGGAACAAAAATGTTGTAAGAATTAGATATTATACTTACTTTTGCAGCCATTTTAAACATAAATAATAATAAATTATGAATCATTACGAAACTGTTTTCATCTTAAATCCCGTTTTATCTGATGTTCAGGTAAAGGAAACAGTAAAGAAATACGAAGATTTTCTTGTTTCTAAAGGTGCAAAGATGATAGCCAAAGAAGATTGGGGTCTTAAAAAGTTAGCTTACCCTATTCAAAACAAAAAAAGTGGTTTCTATCACTTATTTGAATTCACAGTAGATGGAACTGTTATTAATCCATTAGAACTTGAGTTTAGACGTGACGAGCGTTTTATGCGTTACTTAACTGTTAAATTAGACAAGCATGCTGTGTCTTGGGCAGAAAGAAGAAGAGTTAAACTTAAAGAAAAAGCATAATTATGGCATCTATAGAGCAACAAGCAAAAGGTAAAAAAGATGGTGAAATTAGATATTTAACGCCGTTAAATATTGAAACCAATAAAGCAAAAAAGTATTGTCGTTTTAAAAAGTCTGGAATCAAGTATATTGATTATAAAGATCCAGATTTCCTAATTAAATTTGTTAACGAACAGGGTAAATTATTACCACGACGATTAACAGGAACGTCATTAAAATATCAAAGAAAAGTATCTGTAGCTGTTAAGAGAGCACGTCATTTAGCGTTAATGCCATACGTTGCAGATTTATTGAAATAAAACTATTATAACTATGGAACTAATATTAAAACATGACGTTGAAGGCGTTGGATTTAAAGATGATATTGTAACAGTAAAGAACGGTTATGGTAGAAATTATTTAATACCTCAAGGACAAGCTGTATTAGCGACTTCTTCAGCAAAAAAAGTACTTGCCGAAAACATAAAGCAACGTGCATATAAAGAAAAGAAAATTATTGATGACGCAAATGTAATTGCTGAAGCATTAAAAGCTTTAGAAATTAAAATTCCAGCTAAGGTAGGTCAAGGAGACAAGTTATTCGGATCTGTAAACAACATTAATGTTGCCGAAGCATTAGAGAAAGAAGGTCAAGAAATTGATAAAAAATATATTACTGTTATTGGTGGAAGTGTTAAGCGTCTAGGAAAATATGAAGCTGTTGTACGTTTACATCGAGAAGTAACTGTAGATTTATCTTTTGAAGTAATACCTCAAGCATAATAAAATTTTATCAACAAATAGTTAATAATTTTTTATAACCATTCAAAAACCGCTCAACGAGCGGTTTTTTTTTGTTTTACATTTGATAAACTAATTTAATAACCAAAAACAATTTTATGAACGCAATCAAAAAAATTACCTTAACATTTCTTTTGATGTTAGTTGGGTTTGTTGCTTTAGGACAAGTAACAACATCTAATATTAAGGGATTAATTTTAGATGAGAATGCACAACCTTTACCAGGAGCCAATGTTGTTGCAATTCACACGCCAACTGGAACTAAGTATGGTGCTGCTTCAAACATTGACGGAAGATTTAATATGTTAAATCTTAGAGTTGGAGGACCTTATACATTAACAGTAAGTTTCGTAGGTTACCAACAACAAGCATTTAATGATGTGTTTTTAACTTTAGGTAAAACACAGAATTTTGATGTAAAAATGGTAGCTGATAGCCAGCAACTAGACGCTGTTGTTATAACAGGAAGTGGAGGAACTGGAACATTTGGAAGTGATAGAACTGGAGCAGAGACTAGTGTAGGAAGACGCGAACTAACACGTTTACCTTCTATTTCGCGTTCTGCATCAGATTTTACAAGATTAGAACCAACAGCTAGTAATGGTTCTTTTGGTGGTAGAAACGATCAGTATAACAACTTTTCTTTAGATGGTGCAATTTTTAATAATCCATTTGGATTAGATGCCGCAACTCCAGGAGGGCAAACTGATGCTCAACCAATTTCTCTCGATGCTATCGAACAAATTCAAGTATCAACTGCACCTTACGATGTTACACAGTCTGGTTTTACTGGAGCTTCTGTTAATGCGGTAACAAAAAGTGGAACGAACGATTTTCATGGTACTGTTTATGGATTCTATAGAAATGAAGACATGACTGGTAGAAAAATTAAAGGTGATAAATTAGCTAAGGCAGAATTATCTCAATCACAATATGGTTTAAGTATAGGTGGACCACTTGTTAAGAATAAGTTATTCTTCTTTGCCAATTTCGAAAAAGATGATAGAGATGATTTAGGACAAAACTGGTTACCACAGGAATCTGGAGGAGTAAATGCTTCAAGAGTAAGAGAATCAGACTTAATAGCGGTTCAGAATGCGTTATTAGGCTTAGGGTATAACCCAGGTTCTTATAAAGGATTTTTACATAAATCTGAATCTCAAAAAGGTATTGTAAAATTGGATTGGAACATTAACGATAATAACCGTTTGGCAATTATTTATAATTGGTTAGATGCTTCAAAAGAAAAACCAGCGCATCCTACTGCTATTCAACCACGTGGCCCAAACTTTACGACGCTTCAATTTGAAAATGCTGGTTACCAAATAAACAATAAATTAAAGTCAGTTCAATTAGAATTAAACTCAACTTTATCAGAATCAGCTACTAATAAACTTCAATTTGGATATACACATTTTGATGATTTTAGAAATCCAAAATCTGAACCAGCACCAGCAATTATTATTCAAGATGGCGCAGGTTTAAATTATATTATTGCAGGTCATGAACCATTTTCTATTAATAACACACTAGATCAAAAAGTTCTGCAATTAACAAATAACTTAAACTTTTTTAAAGGAGATCATACATTTACTGTAGGTTTTTCATTTGAAAAATTCATGTTTGATAATTCATTTAATTTAGGTGCTTATGGAGCTGCAGGTACATTCTTTCCATCATATGGTAGTGTAGCTGATTTTATAGCTGACTCAGGACCTGGAGGAGGTTTAGAAGGAATGTTAAATGCTGCTACAGCATCAGATGAAGCTATTAATGCAGCTGGAAATGGTGTAGCTGGAGGTTGGGCACTTGCCGAAACTAATGTTGGTCAATTATCCTTTTACTTACAAGACGAATGGAACGTTAATGATAACTTTAAATTAACTTATGGGTTACGAGTTGACAAACCATTATTTTTTGATTCTGCTAAAAAAGCTCAAGAGCTTATTGATAGAAACTGTTGTGTAGATCCAAGTATTCCATATTTTAATCCAAATACAAATGAAACAGTTTATATAGATAATACTAACATGCCAAATAATGATTGGTTAGTATCTCCAAGGGTTGGATTTAATTACGATGTAAAAGGGGATGACACATTTCAATTAAGAGGTGGTTCTGGATTATTTACAGGACGTTTTCCTTTTGTTTGGTTAGGAAACCAGATTGCTAATCCAAATTCATTTTTCTTGACAGCTGTAGATCCTGATTATAACTATCCACAAGTATGGAGAACTAATATTGGTACAGATTATAGACTAGAAAGTGGTGTGATTCTTACCGGAGATGTTTCTTATACAAAAGATATTAATGGTGCACATGTTCAAAATTGGGGATTACAAAATCCTACAGGAACTTTAAATGCGCCTGGAGATAATAGACCAGTGTACAATCCATCAGATGTTGGTAATAGTGCTTATATGTTTACAAATTCTGACAAAGGAAGAATTTGGAATGTAGCTTTAAAAGCTCAAAAAACATTTAAGGATGGATTATATACAATGTTTGCATACAGCTATTTAAATGCAAAAGATGTAAACTCAATTGAAGCAGAAATTACTAGTGATGCTTTCGATTTTAATCCTACATCAGGTGATGCAAATAAAGATGTTCTTTCATATTCTAAATATGGAGATACACATCGATTTATTGGTGTAGCAAGTAAAAAATGGAATTATGGTAATGATAAATGGAGTTCTACTTTATCTACTTTCTTTGAATATGCCAAAGGAGGTCGTTTTAATTATACTTATGCTGGAAATATAAATAATGATAGTTCTTTCCAAAACAATGATCTTATATATATTCCTACATCATCTCAAGTACAGCAAATGACGTTCTCTGGAGGAGCAACAATGGCTAACGATTTTGAAAATTTCATTCAACAAGATGATTATTTAAGTGATAATAGAGGAAATTATGCAGAGCGTTATGGCGCATTAGCACCATGGAGAGGTCGTTGGGATTTAAAATTTTTACAAGATTATAATTTTTCTGTTGGAGAAAAAACCAATACTATTCAGTTTAGTATAGATATCTTAAATGTTGGAAATCTAATAAGTTCTGATTGGGGTGTAATTGAACAGCCTAATAACCTTTCACCTCTTGGAGTTGATACCTCTGGAAGTGTTCCTGTTTATACATTTAATGGAGGGCCAGATGCAGAAACTTTTGGATACGATTCTAGTTTAGCATCAAGATGGCAAGCACAATTTGGATTGCGTTATATTTTCTAAGAAAATAGAATATATATAAGTAAATTTGCGCTCTTAATATTTAAGAGCGCATTTTTTTATGAAATACTCCAGACTTTCAAAAGAACAATTTGAAGAACTACAGCAAGAGTTTATAAATTTCTTAGCAACGCAATCAATTACTGCAGAAGAATGGCAAAATATAAAAGCGAATAAACCTGAAGTAGCTGAACAGGAATTAGATGTATTTAGTGATTTGGTTTGGGAAGGCGTTTTAAAGCAAGCAAAGTATTTAGAAAATATTTCAGCTCAGCATATGTACTTATTCCATTTAGGAGACAAACAAATTGAATTAATAGGGTTGAAAATTAAAAAGACTGAAATAGATTTAACAACTAAAGAAGGTTTTACTTGGCTAAGAGAAAATTTACTTGGTGATGATGTTGAACTATTCAATGCAAAAAAAGAATACTCTGAGGATGCGCAACTGGATAAGTTTAAATTAATACAGCAAGGTTCGTTTATTACTAAAGGTCAACTTTTTAAGTATTTTGAAAATCTAGTTGGTTAGGTTAATAAAAAAGTAAGATATTTGCTTTATAAGAATTTATAATGGCACAAAAACCCAGAATATCAAAAGGTACAAGAGATTTTTCTCCAAAGCAAGTCGCAAAACGCAACTATATATTTAGCACCATAAAATCAAGTTTTGAAAAATTCGGATTTCAGCCAATAGAAACACCAAGTTTCGAATTGTCTGAAACCTTATTAGGTAAATATGGAGAAGAAGGCGATCGATTGATATTTAAAATATTAAATTCTGGAGATAAAGTAAAAAGAGCAGACCTTCAAGCATTAGAACAAAATAATCTTGCACGATTTTCTAATTCTTTATCTGAAAAAGCACTTAGGTATGATTTAACAGTACCTTTTGCGCGTTATGTAGTCCAACACCAAAATGAAATAGAATTTCCATTTAAACGCTACCAAATACAACCTGTTTGGAGAGCAGATCGACCTCAAAAAGGAAGATTTCAAGAATTCTATCAATGTGATGCAGATGTTGTTGGTTCAGACTCTTTATGGCAGGAAGTTGAATTTATTCAGTTATACGATACTGTATTTTCAGATTTAAAATTAGGAGGCGTAACTATAAATCTTAATAACAGAAAAATACTTTCTGGAATAGCTGAAGTTATTGGAGCTAAAGATAAACTCTTAGACTTTACAGTGGCTCTCGATAAACTTGATAAAATAGGAGAGGAGAAAGTAAAAGAAGAAATGCTTGCTAAAGGGATTTCTGATGATGGTATTACTAAATTACAGCCTCTTTTTAATCTTTCAGGTAATTTTGAGTCTCAAATAAATGATTTAAAGGCTATACTAATTTCATCAGAAGCAGGCTTAAAAGGTATAGAAGAATTAGAATTCATCAATAAAGCAATTTTGAGTTTAGGATTAAAAACAGCTTCGCTTAGACTTGACGTAACACTTGCAAGAGGATTAAACTACTATACTGGAGCTATTTTTGAAGTTTCTGCACCAGAGGGCGTAGAAATGGGCTCTATTGGAGGAGGAGGACGTTATGATGACTTAACAGGTATCTTTGGGCTAACAGGAGTAAGTGGAGTTGGTATTAGTTTTGGTTTAGATAGAATATATCTTGTACTGGAAGAATTGAAGTTATTCCCTGCAACTGTAAATACAAACACAGAAATTTTATTTATAAATTTTGGAGAACAAGAAGCATTATTTAGCCTTATGGCTATTAATACATTAAGAACAGAAGGTATTAAAGCTGAGTTATATCCAGATAGTGCCAAAATGAAAAAACAAATGGCATATGCTAACAGACGTAATATTCCATTTGTAGTATTAGTTGGTGAACAAGAAATGACTTCAAATACCTATACACTTAAAGATATGGAAAAAGGGGAGCAATACACTATTCCATTAGAAGAGTTAATTAATAAGATAAAATAAAACAAGCTCCAACTTAAAGTTGGAGCTTGTTTTTGCTTATTGAAAAATATTTAGGGTTAATTAATTATCACTTTTTTAGTTGTAATACCAAATTCGGCACTTGCCTTAAGAATATAAGTACCAGAACTTAGATTAGATGCTTTAATTTCTACGGTGTTCTCAACTGGGATTTCTGTTATTCTTTGAATAGATTTTCCTAGCATATCAAATAACTCTATAGTATCAATTTGTAAATAATTTGGATTGACTAGAATTATAGTTTCATTACTATTTGAGTAATGCAGATCTATACTTTCAATGTTATCATCATTTATACCTAATGCACTATCAGTTTCAAAAACGATTTCAAAACGGCTTGTGTGCATCCCAGAAGTAAGATAAATACTAAAATCATTTTCTCTTAAATCGTGGTATGTATCTAATACAGTATCATGAATAAATATATCTGTACTTTCAGGAATGTTTTGTAATTCATCTATTCTTATAGTAATTTCTCCTTCTGTATTTGCTTTTACTCCAAGAGGTAATACTTGATAAGTGTCAAAGTTAGAAACACCTTGAATTACAAATTTTTCACTGTTTATTTCCCAGAACATATCTTCTGCGTTATATTCATTTAATTTGGCATCATATCCAATATCGACTAGATCTGTTGCATTTTCATCTACACCTGCTAAAATTTGCCTATGATAACCATTTGAAGAATCAAACATTAGCCATATTTTTTGTCTAGTATCAGCATTTTCAATAGATCCAGCTGTGTTTTTGTTGTTGGTTTTCATAAATACAGAAGTGCTATCTCCTTCCTTACGAAAAACCCTTTGACTATTCTTAAATGAAATATTATTATCTCCTGTAGAAAAAGCTGTAACAAAAAATCCTTGACTTACAGGTATATAACGACCAGGTATTTTTTCACCTACAACACCTGAAGCATTAATTAGAATATGGTTAGATCTTGCTTTCACGCCATCAATTAGATTTCGAGTTGCATAACCGCCTTCATATTCTGCAAGATTGTGAGTTGCATTTGCAAAATGCTCCCAGAAATAAAGTGACCCATCAATGATATCTGTAGATGCTCTTCCAGCTCCCGTATTTGTATTATCTAGAATAAATTCATTAGCATCAATAGCAGAGGCATATGGGTTTCCTATTAAATAGTCATTTCCGGCACTTAGTGTTAAAGTAATATCACCATTGTTAGGTTTTCCAACAAAAACATAATTCTGGTCTTCAGAAGGCGTTCCAGAACCAGGTCCTTTCATTGTAAATCCTTCTCCCGCTTGAATTGTTCCTGAACTTCTTACATGTTGCCAAGAAGCGTAATTATCATTTAATTGGTTTGCATATTTCCATACCCAATAATCAGCTAAACCAACAGGAGCAGTATCTGTTCCATTGTATCCAGAAGTTATCCAATTAATATTTTGTGTACCATCACGCATTACATTTGGTAATGTGTAACTGTTATTATTTGAAGTGGTATTAGGTATACCAACAGGAGAAGACCAATAGTTATAAATAAATGTGTCTGCTGTTCCTTGTTGATCACGTTCTACTTTTCCAGCACTTGTAACTGCTAAGTCACTTCCTGTAGTTTGAATAAGTTGCGATTCTCCCTCAAGATCGATATCACCATCAAGATATAAGTAATGTGATACAGTTAAGCCATAACCTGAGTTTAATGAAGTGTCACCAATTACTGTTAATTTATTAGAATCCACAAATAGACCTAAAACAGATCTGTTACCATTATTCGTTGATGGTAAACTGCTGTTATCTAAAGTAATATTATGATTTGTTTGGATTATATTCCAATCTATTGTTTTTGTATTGTCTACAATTGAGTTTGATCCAGGTATTGTTTGTACGTTACCATTAATCCATGTACTACTTGTATCCCAATCACCATTTTGATTAGAAATATATGGTAATGGTGCAGTTTGACGATCAACCGTTCGTAATTGTCTTAAGGCACCCTGATTCCCATTACCAGATTCATCCTTTGTATTTGTATAGGTATAAGTTGACATTGGGTAATAAGCAGCTAAATCTGCCCAAGGTAATGTACTTGTTTCGTTTTTTGAAGGTGTTACAGATTTATCTACAAAATATGTTGGACCAACAAAAGTTCCGTTTTCTTTAATTTCCTGATTCATTACATATCTTAATTGATCTACTGTTAATGCAGTATCCCAAACACGAACTTCATCTATATTTCCTTCAAAAAATGCAGTCGGAGCTAATTTTCCCGCAGCACCAAGATAGAAAGATTGTGAAGTATCTGTTGGAGCAGATAAAGCTTCAGTTTTATCTAAAATACCATCAATATATAAATTTGCATTGCCTCCTGTATAGATTATTGCAACTTGATGCCATTCATCTGTCGGAATAGTAGTATTTGAAGTAATTGTTTGGGTACTGCCATTTTTCCAAGACATTTCAACTTTACCAGTACTTGTTATTTTTAAATCGTAACCTTCGGTATAAGAAACATCTCTTTTTGATAGAATGGAAGTGTTAGAAGAGTTTATTCCTCTTTTTATCCATGATGAAATTGTAAACTCTGTTTGGTTTAAATTTAATGTATTTTCCATGTCTACATAATCACCCATTCCATCAAAATAAATCGAACGTACATAAACGTCTTCTGGAGCCCAACCAAAAGTAATATACTTAGTTCCATCAAAATCATAGTTTGTTTTAACGATGGCTTCCCCGAGTTCATTTACATCCTCCGACATAACTCTATAATCTGCTGTAGGGTCAAAATTTGGTGTATCAGAAATAAACATTAAATACACACCATTTGGTGGGGCAGCCGTTCTTACTGCATTTTTTAATATCGCCACTTCAACAGTTGGAATATCATCTGTAAGAATATTTTGTACGTTTTCAACAACTTTCCAAGTTCTAGGAATACCATTAAAATGCACTTTAGTTCCAGTAGAAACACCTTCAACAATCGCTGGTGAAATACCTGTACTCATATCAACTTCAACAAAAATAGCGCCATCATCTAAATCAACACCATTATTTCCCCACATTAAGAAATGTTTATCTGTCAAATCTGTACTTGGATTTAAGTTGTTTGTATCATAAATACTTGAAATACCTATAGTTAACACACCTTGACCTCTAGAACCTCCATCACTAATGTCAGGAGCATTGTTTACACTTCTTGATTGTTTTTGATGTAATTCTGAGATATCATCACGACCAATACCAGCTATATCATAATTAAATGCGTCATTAGCAGGAACACCAGTGTCTACATCCCAGATAACAGTACCATCGCTATCAACATAATCTTGAGATGTACCATTAATTCCTAAGGTAATACCATATTTAATAGCTAAATAGGACATAATTCTATTGCGCTCAACAGTTAAGTCAGTATCTGTTTTTCTAGAGGAATAAGTTACAATTTCGGCAATTCTTGCATCTGTACTTGCTTCCCATCCTTCACTACGACCAATCCAATAACGAGCATCATTAACATTAGCGAAATCAGGAACATCGTTTTGAGTTGTTTCTTTATCAATAGCGTTATAGTATAATTCTTGTTGTGTAGCGCCAGCATTATTTCGTACATTAATAATCCCTGCGTTATCATAAGTTGTTGAAGTACTAACTTCAGCCACACCATAACCATCACCTGAGGCAGTAGGTCCATGGCAATAGGATAAGACTTCATCTGTAAATCTTACCGTATATTTTCCAAGACCGATACCTGTTGCATCAGTATTATCTGTTGCAATATCTTCATCACCACAAAAAATATCCATACTTCCAAAAGTATTGTCTGAATCAACATCAGGAATAAGTACGGTAAAAATATCTTGAGAATAATATCCACTAGTTCCTTCTAAAAACTGGGTAGATGTGTCATCATAAGAAAAATCACCATCTAAAGGAACAGGATCTACAGAATTATCAAAATCTACTACTGGATTAAAGTTGACATTATCTGTTACATTGTCTTTGTACGTAGGTTCTTGACCAGGAGTATTAACTGTTGCATCTGTACCTCTACCTTGAGTAGCCCATAATGCGACAGAGTCACCATCAGAGTAACCTAAACCATCATTACCTTTTAACCATAGTTGTAAATTACTTACAACACCTCCAGGGCCTTCAGTTAGTGGCGCTATACCTTGTCCTTGTATAGTAAAGGTATATGGGTTTTCATCAGAATCTGTATTATTTATAGTTACTGTAGACGAGGTTGTACCATTTGTTGTTGGATTAAATATAATTGAAAATGTAGTTGAACTTGCTGCGCCTATTGTTGCTGGCGTTGAAGCAGTAACTGTAAAGTCGGTAGATACTGTAATAGAGGATATATCTAAATCACAATTCCCTGTGTTTTCTATAGTATAAGTAAAAGGTGCTGAGCTAAATCCAACATCTGTAGTTGGAAAAATTGTATTGTCGGCTAAATCTGGTGTTAGATCGCCACTAGAAATTGTTGTTGCATTGCCAAGTATGTTTATTTCTGAGGATCTTGTTGACGAAATTGTAAATGTCCAGACGTTATCTGTACCATCATTTGTTGCATCAGTGTAAACATAAACCACAGAACTCACAACGCCACAAGTAGTCCCTGAATTAAATCCAATTGTAAAGTTTTGATCATTTGCAGTACTTGGTACAGGTGCAGGATTATCAGTTATTGTGAAGTCTGTAGAATTAGATAAACTTATGGATGTAATATTTAATTTAGGATTACCATTATTTGTTTTATCAATGATAAAAGTTCTAGAATTAGTGATTCCAAAATCGGTAAAATTAGATGTCGAAGTGGAGGTTTCTCCATCGGGAATTATCTGACTATTCCCAGTTATGTTTATTGTTTGTGAATAATTATAAAATGAAATCAACAAAAAACATATAAAAAATGCCTTCTTTAAAAAAAGTGTAATAGTTTTCATAAGCGGTTATTTTAGTTAAGGGGGCTAAAATTTGTTAAGATTTTATTGATTTTATTCAAACCCAATTTCTTAACGAGTACTAAACTAAACATTATAAGAACTAAAATCCATGAAATACATAAAATATCGATGAAATACACTATATTTTAACATTTAATAGTTTAAATATAGTAAAAGCTCAAATTTTTAGTTTTGGGCTTCATATTGCAATAAAAGTATTATTGTTTTATCAAGTGTTTAATAACACTATTGTTGTTAGAGTCACTAATTCTTAAGAAATATGATCCTTTATTTAGTGTGTTATATGAGTGTAATTTTAAGTCTCCATTAGAATTAGAAA
>Ga0208305_10000971_pt1 | contig 13692 bp, 10 predicted proteins | sample ColrivemetaGS741_FD_187605 | JGI IMG/M metagenome (GOLD analysis project Ga0208305, IMG submission 187605) | Estuarine microbial communities from the Columbia River estuary - Flood tide ETM metaG S.741 (SPAdes) (version 2) | ecosystem: Environmental > Aquatic > Marine > Intertidal zone >... | reverse complement strand
ATATCAGTAATAATTTTATTGCACCAAACGGAGAATGGTACACAGAAATATGGAATACTAGAAAACCTAACACATCGCTTCCAATTATTCACTTTTGGAAATCTATGTATCATACAATTCGGTATTATGCAATTATTAATAAAATTGCTGATAGCTAAAATTACCAATAAAAAAACCCTTAAAAGATTAACCTTTAAGGACTTTTAAAATTTCAGTGACCTCGGTAGGATTCAAACCTACAACCGCTGGAGCCGAAATCCAGTGCGCTATTCAGTTGCGCCACGAGGCCAATATTTTATCCTAATAATTGTTTTACAGCAATAGATATTACTTTTCCATCTGCCTTCCCAGCTAATTCTTTAGATGCCATTCCCATTACCGCTCCCATATCTTTCATTGAAGTTGCTCCAACTTTTTCAATAATTTTTGCGACAATTATTTTAACATCTTCATCGCTCATTTGTTCTGGTAAAAATTGAGATATTACTTCAACTTGCGCTAATTCTGGATCCGCTAAATCTTTTCTTCCTTGTTCAATATATAGCGTTGCACTATCTTTTCTCTGTTTCACTAACTTTTGAAGTATTTTAATTTCATCTTCTTCTGTTAATTCTTCAGACGCTCCACCTTTAGTTTTCAATAATAATATTTCAGATTTAATGGCTCTTAAAGATTCAAGCGCTATGCTATCTTTAGATTTCATTGCTTCTTTTAATTTCTCCATTAACTTTTGCTGTAAACTCATAATCATATTATTTATTTTGCGAAGATAAAAAAAAAGAACTCGAAATTCTTCAATTTTAATTAAAGATTTTCGAGTCTAAAACTTAGAAAATTCATCTAAGAGGCACTTGTCTTTGGGCAAAGTTTTAATCTACATTATCATGTAGGAAAGAGTTGTTTGATCGGAATTGAATATCATCATTATCATCAATATTTAACGTAGTTCTAGACTGGTTAAATTGTGATGAATGCGAGGTTTGATTTAATTCAACACCCATTCTTTTATATGCTGGCTCTTTTTCTATTTCATCTATATTTTTATTTACTTTATTTATAAACTTATAATTAAAGTTTTTCATGTTTTCTCGTCTTTCAAATGCTCTCTTCTGTAATTCAGCAATTGTTAAATCAAGTGGAGAAACCTCTCTATAATCTATTACTTCGTGGTCGTTAATCTTAATTTTAGTTTCAGTACTATACTTTAATGTTGGCTCTTCATTCACTATTTTTTCTAAAGAAACTGGCTTTGAAGCTTTAGTTAAACTTTCTTCCAATTCAGTGTAATCTTCAAGTGTAAAATAAACATCCTCTTCAACTTTTTTAGGTTGAACTAATTTATGGTCTACAACGTCAATTTCGTTTATTTCAATTTTATTTTCTTCTTTAATTGGCTCTTTTTTAAATTGAGAAATAGGTAAATCAAACGTAAATGATATTTGTTTTTCTTCTTCAATAATTTCATTTTTTACTTCCTCCTTTACAGATTTAACTTCTGTAATTACAAATTCATCAAATTTTCCTGTTGCCACTTCTTCATAAACAACTTCAATATTTTTAATAAACTCTGAAGTTTGAATAATTTCAAATTGTTCTTCTTCCTCTTCTTCACCTAAATCAAAAACAACTCTTTCTTCTTCAATTTGAACAACAGGATTTTCATGTTGCTTTGAAGATATATCTAACAAAATTTTTTCAGAAAAATCATACGATGCCTCTTGGTCATCACTTAACGTATGAATGATTTTTTTTGCTTCAACATTTGAAATTTCATGCTGCTGATCTTTATTAAATCCCGTAGCAACAATGGTTACAGCTATTGAATCTCCCAAACTATCATCTTCTCCAACACCCATTATAATATTCACATTGGATTTTGCCTCAGATTGTATATAATCATTTATTTCTCCAATTTCATCAATTGTAATTTCATCAGTTCCTGAAACTATTAAAAGCAATACATTTTTAGCTCCAGTAATTTTATTGTCATTTAATAATGGTGAATCTAAAGCTTTTGAAATTGCTTCTTCAGATCTATTGATACCTGATGCCATTCCAGACCCCATAATAGCTGTGCCGCTATTAGAAAGCACTGTTTTAGCATCACGTAAATCTATATTTTGAGTATAATGATGCGTAATTACTTCTGCTATTCCACGTGCAGCAGTTGATAACACCTCATCGGCTTTTGAAAAACCTGCTTTAAAGCCAAGATTTCCATAAACTTCTCTTAATTTATTATTATTTATAACAACCAGTGAATCTACATATTCACGCAATTTTTCAATTCCTTTTTGAGCTTGTTCATTACGTGTTTTTCCTTCAAATGAAAATGGAATAGTTACAATACCTATAGTCAACAAGTCTAATTCACGAGCAGCTTTTGCAATAACAGGCGCAGCACCTGTACCTGTTCCTCCTCCCATTCCAACAGTAATAAATACCATTTTAGAATTGGAAGATAACATTTGTTTTATTTCCTCAATACTTTCTTTAGCAGCCTGTTCACCAACTTCAGGATTTGCACCAGCTCCTAAACCTTCAGTTAAGGTAACTCCTAACTGAATTTTAGTAGGAATTGGACTGTTTTGTAAAGCCTGAGCATCGGTGTTACAAATTACAAAATCTACTCCATTAATTCCTTGAGAATACATATGGTTAACGGCATTACTACCACCGCCTCCTACTCCAATAACTTTTATAACGTTAGACTGATTCTTTGGTAAATCGAAGGAAATGTTGCTAAAATCTGGACTGCTCATAATCTATTTGTATTGGTATTAATATTATCTTTTTCTTATTTTAATTTATTCTGCGTTATCTAAAAAATCTCTGAATTTATCTCCCCATTTTTCAAATATTGATTTTTTTGGTTCTTTAGGTTCTTCAATTTTTACGTCATTTTCAATTCCTCCTTTATTTTCATCATCAGATTCAAAAGTTGATTTTTGCGGAACATTTTTTGCTTTTTTCTTGTCTACTTTTTTCAAACCATTCATTAATAATCCAACTGCTGTTGCATATTGTGGACTTGAAAAAGCTTCATCAGAATCACCTGCTAAATTTTCATTTGGATAGCCAATTCTTGTATCCATTCCAGTAATGTATTCAACCAACTGTTTTATATGCTTTAATTGTGCGCCTCCACCGGTTAAAACAATTCCTGCAATTAGTTTTTTCTTTGGTTCTTCGTGTCCGTAATTCTTAATTTCTAAAAATACTTGCTCAATTATTTCTACAACACGTGCATGAATTATTTTAGATAAATTTTTAAGTGTAATTTCTTTGGGATCTCTTCCTCTTAAACCTGGTATTGAAACAATTTCATTTTCTTTGTTTTCTCCTGGCCAAGCTGAACCAAATTTTGTTTTTAATAATTCTGCTTGTTTTTCAATTATAGAACATCCTTCTTTAATATCCTCTGTGATTACATTTCCTCCAAACGGAATTACTGCTGTATGGCGAATAATTCCATTTTTGAAAATAGCCAAATCAGTTGTTCCTCCACCAATATCAATTAAGGCAACTCCTGCTTCTTTTTCTTCATTACTAAGAACGGCTTCAGCTGAGGCCAAAGGCTCTAATGTGATTCCAGCTAAATTTAATCCTGCACTTTTTATACAACGACCAATATTTCTAATAGAAGAAACTTGTCCAACCACCACATGAAAATTTGCTTCTAATCTACCTCCATACATTCCAACAGGCTCTGTAATTTCTGCTTGCCCATCTACTTTAAATTCTTGAGGTAATACGTGAATTATTTCTTCACCTGGTAGCATTACTAATTTATAAACCTGCTTTTCAAGTTTTTCTAAATCTTCATCACAAATAACTTCTTCAGAATTTGGACGAGTTATATAATCACTATGTTGTAAACTTCTAATATGTTGACCTGCAATACCAACAACAGCTTCATCAATTTTAATTCCAGAAACCGCAATAGCTTCATCTACAGCTAGTTGAATTGACTGTATTGTTTGTGTTATATTATTAACCACACCTCTGTGAACACCTAAACTTTTAGCTTTACCTGTTCCAAGCAACTCAATTTTCCCGTATTCATTCTTACGCCCAATCATAGCAACAATTTTTGTTGTTCCTATATCTAACCCTACTGAAATATCATTGTGTTCCATATTCTACTTCTTTTGTACACACAACTTGTTTGTTGTATTTTAAATTTATTGATGTGTAATTATTAATTGTACTATCAATCATAGTTTTGCTGTAAAATGACTCTAGGTTTCTAAACTTTTCATTTAATCTTTCAATTTTTCCCAGAATTATTTTTTGCCCACCTATTCTTGTTTCCAAAATATATTCCTTATTCGGCATTTTTTCAACGCCAATTATTTGCTTTTTTAAAAAATCATCATTTAAAATAGTTGTTGCTAACTGATGAATTTCTTCAAAATTTTCGTCTTCAATATCGCCAGAAACAATCAAAACTCTCTCTGAGTGATTTACTGATAATGGCATTCTTTTTGCTTGTTTATCAATATAATAACTCTCGTTTTTTGACACTATTCTTGCAATGGGAGTTCGCTGTCTAACCTTAGCTTTAAGCAAACCATCAACTGTTAAAAAAACAGCCGCATTCTCTACCATAGGGTGTGATAGAACATTTGACTCTAATTTATGTAAATCTATAACAGATTTTTCTTGATTTCTAACAGTTTTTCCTTTTTGTATTAACAATTTATTAACCATTTGTGAATTCATAAAAAGGTTATCTCCTTTTTCAAATTCAATAACAATTTCCTTTACTTTAATGCTGTTATTTCTATGATTTGAAAAACCATATAAAAACCCAATTAAGGCAATTAATAGCACTCCATTTATGTAGTTCCAGCTAATTTTCAATGGTTAATTTATTTTTAATTTCATTCACTAATTCGCCTATATCTCCAGCTCCAATCATTACAATTACTTGAGCTTTTGAAGCTGATATATTTTCAAACAAATTCTCTTTTGTTGAAAGTTGTTTATTTTCTATTGAAACTTTGCTTAACAACCAATTTGAAGTAACACCTTCAATTGGCAATTCTCTTGCCGGATAAATATCTAACAATATTAATTCATCAAATAATGATAAGCTTTTTGCAAAATCATTTATAAAATCTCTTGTTCTACTAAATAAATGTGGTTGAAATACTCCCACAATTTTTTTGTTAGGATACATTTCTCTAACGGAACTTGCAACTGCTGTAATTTCAGTTGGATGATGTGCATAATCATCAATTAAAACCAACTTATCAGTTTTAATTTTATATGAAAAACGACGCTTAATTCCTTTAAAAGATAGTAAAGCTTTAGCAATGACCGGTAATGATATTCCGTAACTATTAGCCATTGCCAAAGCTGCCACCGCATTTAGCACATTATGTTTTCCTGGTAAATTTATTTTTACCTCTTTTATAATTTCTGTTGGTGTTTTTACATCAAAAATATATACACCATTTTCTATCTTAATATTTATTGCCTCATAATCTGCATTTTCATCAATTCCAAATGTTAAGGCTTCAATTGGCAACCCTTTTCTAACAATTAATGTATCTGAAACTTTGTTGCCAAAATCTTTGAAAGATTTTTCTAATTCTGAAGCTTCACCATAAATATCCAAATGGTCCGCATCCATAGAGGTAATACACGCAATATTTGGAGAAAGCTTCAAGAAAGAGCGATCAAATTCATCAGCTTCAACAACTGATACTTCAGAACCTCCTAAAATTAAATTTGAATTATAATTTTCTGAAATACCTCCAAGAAACGAAGTAGCATTTACACCTGCTTCACTTAAAATATGACCCAACATTGTTGAAGTTGTAGTTTTACCATGTGTACCCGCAACGGCCAAACAGATAGAATTTTTAGTAATTTCTCCAAGTATTTCAGAACGTTTTAAAACAGTGAAATTATTATTAAAAAAGAAATTTAATTCCGTATGGTTTTTAGGTACAGCTGGAGTATAAATAACCAAGGTATTCTCCTTATTTTTATATTCATTTGAAATGAAATCAATTGAATCTTCAAAATGAACTTCAATACTCTTTTGCTGTAAAGAAATGGTTATTTCAGATGGTGTTTTATCATAACCAGCAACATTTTTTCCTATACTTTTAAAATATAAAGCAAGAGAACTCATTCCGATTCCTCCGATACCTATAAAATAGATGTTATGTGTGTTTTCTAAATTCAATGAATTAATTTTTCTATTTCTTTTACAATATCTTTTGTTGCATTTGGCAAGGCCAATGCTTTAATATTTTTACTTAATTTTTGCTGTAAACTTTCATCAGAACTAAGTTTTCCAAACATATTTTTAAACATTTCTAATTCAGATTCCTTTAAAAGAAGTGCCCCATTTTTAGTTACAACCGCCAATGCATTTTTTGTTTGGTGATCCTCAGCAACATTAGGTGATGGAATAAAAATTACGGGTTTACCAACTATACATAATTCAGAAATTGAACTTGCTCCTGCTCTGCTAATTAAAAAATCTGCTGCTGCATACACTAAGTCCATTCTATTTAAAAAAGCATAGGTTTTTACACCTTCTAATTCATCATATTTCTTAAACTCATCATAATATAGCTTTCCAGTTTGCCAAATAACTTGAATACCTTTTACAACAAGCCAATGAATCTGCTTTTCAATTAAATTATTAACAGCTCTTGCTCCCAAACTTCCTCCTATAATAACAAGTGTTTTTTGCTCCTTATTTAAATTAAAAAACTGAATTGCTTCATCTCTTTTTGAATCAATATCTAACAAATCCTGACGAACAGGATTACCTGTTTTTAAAATTTTATCTGCAGGAAAAAACCGTTCAAGACCATCATAGGCTACACAAATTTTATCTGCTTTTTTACTTAATAATTTATTTGTAATTCCTGGATATGAGTTTTGTTCTTGTATAACAGTTTTTATCCCTAATCTATTCGCTATAAATAATGTTGGACCACTGGCAAAGCCACCAGTTCCAATAACAATTGAAGGTTTAAATTTTTTAATAATTTTATAGGCATTCCATAAACTACTAATTAATTTAAACGGAAACATTGCATTTTTCAGCGTTAATTGCCTTTGTAAACCCGCAATCCACAAACCTTTAATTTCATAGCCCGCTTGCGGCACTTTTTCCATTTCCATTTTATCCTTAGCACCAACAAACAAAAATTTTGCTTCAGGATATTTTGCCTTTAGCTCATTTGCAATGGATATTGCCGGATAAATATGTCCGCCAGTTCCTCCTCCACTTAATATGATATTAACCGATTGCTTCATGTAAAATATCTAAAGGGTTTTCTTCATTTTCTGGTCTATCTGCTTTTTCTTTATCAGCAGTCACACTTAAAATAATTCCAATTGCAATACAGGTCATCCAAATAGAAGTTCCTCCACTACTAATTAATGGCAACGTTTGTCCAGTTACAGGAAATAAATTTACTGCTACTGCCATATTAATAATTGCTTGAATTATTATTGGGAGTCCAACTCCAACAATTAATAATGTTGCAAAAATACTGGTTGCCTTTTTAGAGGCAATTAAAATTCTAATCAATAAAAATAAGTAGCAAAGAATTACAACAACTGCACCAATCAAACCAAATTCCTCCACAATAATTGCAAAAATAAAATCGGAAGAAGATTGTGGTAAAAAGTTCTTCTGAATACTTTTCCCCGGACCTCTACCTTGAATTCCTCCACTTGCAATAGCAATTTTAGCTTTTTCAACCTGATAGCCTTCTTCGGCATCAGAATTCGAAAAATTTTCAACTCTACTAATCCAAGTATCAACTCTATTTGGCAGCACTCCTGGAAGTGCCTTTGCGGTAAGTACAAATAGAGTTAACACAAGTACACCTATCCCCACAACAGATGCTAAATATTTAATTGGATAACCACCAATAAAAGTTATCATTAATATCATTAAAAAAATAATTGCTGTAGTTGAAAAATTTGCAGGTAAAATTAATACCAAGGTTGCTGCTACTGGCAACCACAATTTCCAGGCACTATCTTTAAAAGTAAATTCTTTGTCTTTATTTTGTGCTAAATAACGAGATACATAAATCATTAAAATTAAACCAGCCAATGTAGAAGTTTGAAATCCAATTCCAATAAAAGGTATTTGAATCCACCTACTAGCATTAGCTCCACCTATAGTAGTTCCTTTAGTTAGTGTATAAATTAATAAAACAATAACTAATGGAAGCATCAAAACTGACCCACCACTAAAGTACCTATAAGGAATTTTATGAACTCCATAAATAATCATAAAACCACAAGCAAGCAAAAAGGCATGTTTAAACAAATGAAAGGTAGGTGTGCCATTATTAGCAACATACACTAAGTTTGTACTTGCACTATAAATTGGTAAAAATGACAGTAATGCCATAAAACCAACTATTGCCCAAATAGCCTTATCACCTTCAATATTTTTAAACAAATTATTCATTTATAATTCTCTAACTGCTTGTTTAAATTTGTTACCTCTATCTTCGTAATTTTCAAATAAATCGAAACTTGCACAAGCAGGTGATAACAATACTGTATCTCCTTTTTCTGCAATTTTATATGCCACTTTAACTGCTTCTTCCGCTCCTGCAGTTTCAACAATTAAATCAATTACATTATGAAATGTTTGAACAATTTTTTGATTATCAACACCTAAACAAATTATGGCCTTCACCTTTTCTCTCACTAAAGGCATTAGATCTAAATAATCATTTCCTTTATCTACTCCCCCAACAATCCAAACCGTAGGAGTTTTCATGCTTTCCAACGCATAAAAAGTTGCATTTACATTTGTAGCTTTAGAATCGTTTATATATTGAACTCCGTTTATTTTTAACACTTCCTCCAATCTATGCTCAGCGCCCTCAAAGTCTTCTAAACTTTCTCTAATTGCATTGCTTCTAACTTTTAATAATGAAGATGCCATAGCTGCTGCCATTGCATTTTTCGCGTTGTGTTTCCCCTTTAATGCTAAAGTTGTAATATTCATTATTGTTTGTTCAGTTTTATATTTAACTATTATATTATTATCTTTTAAAAAAACTCCCTGTGTTAATTCCTTCTCTAATGAAAAAGGAAGCAATGTTGCTTTTATTTTATTTTTTTCTAGCCGGCTAACAATTACATCATCATCTGCATCATAAATTAAAAAATCGTTCTCTGTTTGATTTTCTGTTATTCTAAATTTTGAATTTATATAGTTTTCAAATTTGTAATTATACCTATCTAAATGGTCTGGCGTAATGTTTGTTAAAATTGCTATATGAGGCGCAAAATCAACAATACCATCTAATTGAAAACTACTTAATTCCAACACATGAATATTGAAATTATCTTCTGCAACCTGTTGAGCAAAACTTTTTCCAATATTACCACCCATTCCAACATTCAAATTGGCTCTTTTCAAAATATGATTTACCAACATTGTTGTGGTGGTTTTCCCATTTGAGCCAGTAATTCCAACTAGTACTCCACTGGTATATTTTGATGCAAATTCTATTTCAGATATTACTGGAATCCCTTTTTCTTTCAATTCAGAAATTAGTTGAACTTTATCAGGAATACCAGGACTTTTCATCACTACATCAGCTTCAAAAATTTTAGCTTCAGTATGAAATCCTTCTTCAAAAGGAATTTTATAATTTAAAAGAACGTTTTTATATTTTTTGGCAATTGTTCCTTTGTCAGAAACAAAGACATTATAACCTTTTTGTTTTCCTAAAATGGCAGTTCCAACACCACTTTCTCCCCCACCAAGAATCACCAAATTTTTCATCTACCTCAACTTTAATGTTACAATTGTAAATACCGCTAACATTATCCCAACAATCCAAAACCGTGTAACTATTTTGCTTTCGTGATATCCTGATTTTTGATAATGATGATGCAATGGTGACATTTTAAATATTCGTTTTCCTTCACCAAATTTTTTCTTGGTATATTTAAAATAACCTACTTGTAGAATAACCGATAAATTTTCAACCAAAAATATTCCAGCTAAAATTGGAATTAACAACTCCTTACGAACAGCAATTGCTAAAACTGCAATTATACCACCAATTGTTAAACTTCCCGTATCACCCATAAAAACCTGAGCAGGATATGTATTGTACCATAAGAAACCAATTAAAGCACCAACAAAAGCTGCAATAAAAATGGTCATTTCACCAGAGTTTGGTATGTACATTACATCTAAATAATTTGCAAAAATAATGTTACCAGAAACCCACGCAAAAATACCTAGTGTGAGTACAATTATTGCCGATGATCCTGCTGCTAAACCATCAATACCATCAGTTAAATTTGCTCCATTTGACACTGCAGTAATAATAAAAATTACAATTGGTATAAATAATAGCCAAGCGTATTCCTTTAAACCCTTTCCAAAAACCTCTAAAGCTTCAGCATAATCCAACTGGTTATTTTTTAAAAAAGGAATAGTTGTTTTTGTAGATTTTTTAGCTTCTCCAAATAAAACAGGAATACCATCTTCTGCAACATATTGAAATTTAGTAGGAAGTTTATCTTTCATAGTTACTCCTGGATGAAAATAAAGCATTGACCCAACAAAAATCCCTAATGAAATTTGTCCTGCTATTTTAAACCTTCCTTTTAAACCTTCCTTATCTTTTTTAAATACTTTTATATAATCATCAACAAAACCAATAACACCCATCCAAACTGTTGTAACCAATAAAATAACGATATATACATTATCTATTTTGGCTAATAAAAGCACTGGTATTAAGGTTGCTAAAATAATTATAACTCCACCCATAGTTGGTGTTCCAGCTTTCTCAACCTGACCTTCTAGTCCTAAATCACGAACAGATTCACCTACTTGTTTACGTTGCAAATAATTAATTATTCTTTTTCCATAAATAGTTGAAAATAACAATGACAATATAAATGCTAAAGCTGAACGAAATGAAATATATTGAAACAAACCTGCTCCAAATACGTCAAATTGTTTTTCTAAATAATCGAATAAATAATATAACATAGGGTTCTATTTCTAAGCTTTTAACAATTGGGTTATTATTTCATAATCATCAAAATGTGTTTTTACACCTTTAATATCCTGATACGTCTCATGACCTTTTCCTGCAATTAATATTATATCTCCTTTTTTTGCCAATTTTGTAGCTGTTTTAATTGCTTGTTCTCTATCTAAAATTGATAGTGTCTTTTTGAAATCATCAGCCTCTAATCCGGCTTCCATTTCTTCAAGAATTACTTGAGGATCTTCACTCCTTGGATTGTCTGAAGTAAAAATAACCTGTGTACTTAAGTGAGAGGCTAAACACCCCATAATAGGGCGTTTAGCTTTATCTCTATCTCCACCACAACCCACAACGGTTATAATTTGCTCATTTCCAGTTTTTATATCATTAATAGTTTCTAAAACATTTTTTAAAGCGTCAGGCGTATGCGCATAATCTACAATTGCCGTAATTCCTTCTTTTGAAGTAAAATGCTGAAACCTACCACTTACACTTTCTAATTCACTAATAATGGTTAATGCTTCTATACTATTTATACCTAATAAATCTGTTACACCATAAACAGCTGTTAAATTATAGGCATTAAAACTACCTGTTAATTTTGTCCATACTTCATTTCCATTGATATTTAAAAACAATCCAGAAAACTGATTTTCCAAAATTTTGGCTTTATAATTTGCCATTGTTTTTAAAGCATAGGTGTATTTTTTTGCCTTTGTATTTTGAAGCATTACTTCTCCATTTTTATCATCGCTATTTACTAATGCAAATGCAGTTTTAGGCAAATAATCAAAAAATGATTTTTTAACATCTCTGTATTCAGAAAAAGTATTATGATAATCTAAATGGTCATGTGTTAAATTGGTAAAAACTCCACCAGCAAACTCCAAACCTTCAGTTCTTTTTTGATGAATTCCATGAGAACTCACTTCCATAAAACAGTAATCGCACCCAACTTCAACCATTTCATTTAAATACTTATTAATAAGTAAAGAGTTTGGTGTTGTATGCGTCGCTTCAAATTGCTGATTATCAACCATTATTTTAACAGTTGACAATAATCCTACTTTATAGCCTGCTTTTTGAAATAATTTATATAATAATGAAGCAATAGTTGTTTTTCCATTAGTTCCTGTTACACCAACTAATTTTAATTTTGAAGAAGGGCTATTATAAAAATTAGACGCTATTATTGCTAATGCAGCATCTGAATTTTCAACTTGCACGTAGGTTATGGCATCTAGTCTTTTTTCCGGAAGAATTTCACAAACTATAACCGACGCACCTAATTGTATTGCTTTATCAATAAATTGATGACCGTCAAAGACCAATCCTTTTTGAGCAATAAACAAACAGTTTTTTGTAACTAATCTGGAATCAAATTCAACACCAGAAATAGCATTATCTGTTGTACCGTGAATTGCAGCTACAGTTACTTTATATAATATGTCTTTAACTAATTTCAATTACGATAATTTTATTTTTATTGTTGTCCCTTTAATTATTTTTTCTCCTTCATTTATGGATTGTTCAACTACTCTTCCATCACCTTCAAAAGAAACTCTTAATCCTAAATTTTCAAGTAAAGAAATGGCGTCCATACCCGCCATTCCTTTTACATTTGGGATCGAATTAAATTCCTTGTTAGCATTGGTGTAGTAAGAATTAAAATCGTTTTGAACGCCTTTAAATTTTGGCATTTCTTCTTCAACTTTATTAATAATATGGTTTGAAGTGTAAATTTTTTGAGCAATATCTTTAAAAACTGGTCCGGCAACATCTGCACCATAAAATCCTGTTTGCACTTTTGGTTTGTGAATAACCACTATACAAGAATACAATGGGTTATCAGCTGGGAAATAACCCGTAAAAGAAGAAATATATAACCTATTACTAGCCCAATCTGTTTTCCAATATTCTGTTCTGGCCGTTCCGGTTTTACCTGCCATTGAAAAATCTTCTGAATACATTCTTTGTCCAGTTCCTCTTTCTACTACATTTTTTAGTACTTCTTGTACTTTCAATATAGTTTCTTTGGAACAAATTGCTGGATTAATTACTGTTTTACCAAAAGACTCTACATGCTTATCCCAAGTTCTAATTTCTTTAACAAAAATGGGTTTTACCATTTCACCATTATTGGCTATTGCATTATAAAATGTAAGTGTTTGTAATGGCGTTAAACTTAAGTTATAACCATATGAAATTGAAGGAAGAGCATTTTTACTCCATTTTTTTTCTCCCGGTGCAGGTATATCAGGTTTACCTTCTCCTTTTATAGGTAAACCAAGTGGATCATTTAAATTCATTCCTTTGAGTATACTTATAAATTTATCAGGATTTGCTCCAAAATTCTCTTCAATAAGCCTTGCAAAACCTATATTTGAAGACACTTCCAATGCTCTAGCTGCAGAAATTTTTCCATAACCACCACGATGAGAATCATTTATAAAACGACCGTACATTTGGTATTTACCGGTACCTGTGTCAACTACGGTACTTGTATCTATTACTTTAGCTTCAAGTGCTGCAACAAATACCATAACCTTAAATGCTGAACCTGGCTCATGAGATTCTCCAACAGCATAATTTAATCGCTCATAATATTTTCCGCTTGAACTTCTACCTAAATTAGAAATCGCTTTAATTTCACCCGTTTTAGTTT
>Ga0208305_10000966_pt1 | contig 13711 bp, 6 predicted proteins | sample ColrivemetaGS741_FD_187605 | JGI IMG/M metagenome (GOLD analysis project Ga0208305, IMG submission 187605) | Estuarine microbial communities from the Columbia River estuary - Flood tide ETM metaG S.741 (SPAdes) (version 2) | ecosystem: Environmental > Aquatic > Marine > Intertidal zone > Estuary... | reverse complement strand
TTCCTTTTGAACATAACCATCGTGGGCTTTTAGGCACAAAAAACATAAATAAAAAGTACAATATTGCTGGAATAAATTCAACACCCAACATCCATCTCCATACATTTTCGTCGTTTAAAAATGAATTTCCTGAAGTGTTTATTTTATTAAAATAATAGTTACTTAAAAATGCAGCAAAAAATCCAAGTACAATATTCAATTGTTGAATGGAAACCAATTTTCCTCTATTTTCTGCAGAAGAGATTTCAGCAATATAAGTGGGTGCTAAAATTAAGGCTGCTCCAAAAGCCAAACCACCAATCATTCTCGCGATATATAGCATTTCGTATGAAGATGCATAAGCAGAAGCCAACGCAGAAACTGCATATAAAAATGCTACTACGATTAGTATTTTCTTTCGGCCAATTACATCGCTCAATCGCCCAGAAATTAACATAGCAATCATTGCAGCGAATGATGGTGAACTTACTACCCAACCAGTTTGTGCATCGTTTAAATTAAACTCTGGACCGGCATAAGACATAACACCCGAAATAATTCCAGCATCAAACCCAAATAAAAATCCTCCTAAGGAAACTACAAATGCAATAAATACTACTTTTTTTGACATAATTAAAGTTGGTTACAAATACGGCTAATTTAAAATAATTGATTGGATTGAACGTGCTGGCATTTTTAATGTTGCCGTTTTTTTATCAATCGTTAACATATAATCAATTTCAGCATCGCTTTCGTTTAAAGCAACAACAACAATACTTCCATCTTCATTTAAAAAAGATGTTGCACTTAAATGGTTTGCTGTTGTACCTGTAGAAATTCTTTTAGCGCCTGGTCTAATAAATTTTGAAAAATGACCAATGTAATAATACGAATTTGTAAAGGTTAAATTTCCTGTTTGCGTATTTCCATGAACAGGGGCAAAACACAAATTACCCACATGATTTGGACCGCCTGTTTCATCTAACAAAATATTCCAATCGGTCCAAGCTACAGTTCCATTGTTAAAATCGTTGATCATTGCTTTACCGTAACGCTCAGCTAATTTTGGGTCTTCTATTCTGCTTAAATCATATTTTTCATTACAACCTTCCGTAAAAATTAAATTTTTATCAGGATAAGCGTCATTTACCGCGGCCACATTTTTGTACATTGGCGTACCATCTTTCCAGTCTTCATACCAATGAAAACCTGTTCCCCAAACATATTTATTTGCTTCTGGGTCACTTAAAATAACGTTTGCACGCTCAAATAATAAATCTCTATTGTGATCCCAAACTATAATTTTTTTATCGCCTAATCCTTCATTTTCAAGTGTTGGTCCTAAATAATTTTTTAAAAAGTCTCTTTCTTCTTCGGCTGTGTATATACAAGATTCCCAAGTTTGTTTTGCCATTGGTTCATTTTGAATTGTCAGTCCCCAAATTGGAATGCCTTCTTTTTCATATGCTTTTATAAATTTCGCATAATAGTTTGCCCAAGGTTGGTAAAATTCTGGTTTTAACTTTCCGCCTTGTAACATATTATTGTTGGTTTTCATAAATGCTGGCGGACTCCAAGGACTTGCATACATGGTTAGTTTACCACCTGCAGCAGCAATGGCTAATTTTGTAAAAGGAAGTCTGTATTGTTTATCATGCTCAATATTGAAAGTTTTTAATTTGCTATCTCCTTCTTCAATATAGGTATAACTTGCAGTTGAAAAATCACAACTGTGAATGATCGTTCTTGCCAAAGAATAGCCAATACCTTTATCAATGCTGTAATAAGCTTGCATAAATTTATCTTGATTTTCTTTGGTTAATTTGTAAAATGTTTCTGCAGAAGCATCTGTTAAAGCAGCTCCAATACCAACAAAAGTTTGATGCAACTTAGATGTGTTTACAAAAATTGATGCTTCAGTTTCTAAAGGTTGTTTAAAATCTGAAAACGCAATATTTGCATTTGTTAACTGTAGTTTAACATTGTTGTTTGTTGCTGTTGTATAAACTGAACTTTTTGAGATTTGTACAGTTTTCGTTTCTTTCTCTGCAGTCGTGCTAACTGCTAAATTACTTTCTTGCTGTTTTTTTTCACAACCACTCATAAGAACTGTTATTATTGAAAAAAACAAAATGCTTTTAAATGAAATTTTGTAATACATACTAATTATTATAAAATGAAAAAATGATTCAAACTCCTTCAAAAGTAATTAACATCTTAAAAAAGGTATTGTACTATTTTGTCATTATGCAATCATTTTAATACAATTGCATTCCCTATTTTAAAATACAGCCATTTTTTAGATCAAAAAAATGGCTGTATTTACTATTTATCACTTTTAATTATTGATCTAACATTATTGATATACCCTAACATAATCAATTATAAATTGCTGAGGGAATATTGAATCATCAACACCTTGAACTCCTCCCCAATTTCCACCAATTGCTAGATTTAAAATTAAAAATTGATTTTCTGTAAATGGCCATGTTTGATTGTTATACACTGAAGGCTTATAGGTATAGTGTAAAGTTTCATCAACAAAAAATTTAATTTCGGTTGAAGTCCATTCAATTGAATACAAATGAAATTCTTCTTCAGCTGTTTCCAAATCATAACTATGGTGATTTATTGTATTTCCCGAACTTGATGTTGTATGTATAGCACTATGTACAACATTAGGCTCATAACCTACATATTCCATAATGTCAACCTCACCGCAAGCTGGCCATCCAGCTGTGGTAATATTATTCCCTAACATCCATATAGCAGGCCAAGTTCCTCTACCGCTTGGTAGTTTTGCTCTAACCTCAACTTTGCCATAAGTAAATGAAAATTTTCCTTGAGTTTTCATTCTGGTTGAAGTGTATTCAAACCCTTGATAGCTTTCTTTTTTAGCTGTAATCTTTAATAAACCGTCTTCAATTTTAACATTGTCTGTTCTATTGGTGTAATACTGAACTTCATTATTTCCCCAACCACCTTGTCCGTTACCTAAATCATAATTCCATTTTGAATTATCAGGACTACCTGTTACATCAAATTCATCAGAAAATACAAGCTTGTCGAAGGTCATTCCCTCAACATAAATGGTAATATTTTTGGATGTGCTTATAGAATGACCGGTTTTTGAATAAGCATAAACATAAACTGTATAATTGTTGTTTCCTTTTTGATCATACGAATATACTGCATTACCTGTTGCACTTTCAATTTCATCACCTGTGCCAAACCTAAAACTATATTTAACTGCGTCAGTTGCAGATGCTATGCATTGTATTTTTCCTGATCCATCTCCATTTGGGTTATCCGCATCAACTCCAACAATGGTTATGTTTAATGATAAATCTGAAGGTGTTATAACAGTAGTATCTACTGGCGGTATAACCGGTGGTATATATGGGTCATCTTCATCAGATCCTCCGCCACCACAGGAAAATAAAAGCGTAAGTGAAAAGCTTAATACTAATAAGACTTTATTTGATTTAATATAAGAAAACATATTTAAGGTTTTTTAAAGTTTTAGAAGGGGTTTAATAAATTAAACCCCTTCCTATAACTTCTATTTTATTGATCAGCTATTAATATAGCAAACCAACCATTTCCATCTGCTCCAACAGTCATTAAAGACATCTCATTTGCAGATCTTGCAAGTATTTTATAACTATGATCTCCACCAACATAAAAACCGTGGTATCCAATATTAGAAAAAGTCAAAGTTTCTTGTCCACCTGGGGCAGACAATCCCCAACTTTCGCTGTAATCATCTAAAGCATAAACAGCTTCACCATTTCCATCAGGTATTAATCCTTGATCACCACCTAAATCCGCTGCCATAGCATCTAATTTACCAAAAGTATCACCATTTGTGTTGTGTGTAAAAGAACCATCTATATTGAAAGTAAAAGTATCATCATAGCAACCCCAATCCGCTTTATCAAAAGGAGCAGCAGACCACCAAACTGGAATAATACCATCTGCCGGACCAACACCAAAATGACCTGCACCTTCAGCTTTTACTCTCCAAGTTCTAGTACTATTGTCAGTTAACATTAACAACAAATCTGCAGGTGGAGCATAAATTGCCAATACTTCAACTTCTACCGATTTACTTGATGAAACACCACCTTTACCAATTGCAACAACAGTAACAGTGTATTTGTTAGTTCCAGTTATTCCAAAGCTATACTTTTTTGTACCAGCTGGAGCCATTGATTCTGATCCATTGTATATGTATTTGTAGGTTATTACATCACTAGCTGATGCTGTAAAAATTACTTCCCCACTTCCATCTCCAAAAGGATTGTCAGCATTTTGCCCAGCAATTTGAGCAGAAATTTGCAAATTCGACGGAGTTACAATATCTCCGAATTCGAAAGTTTCTTCCTCACAACTAGCAAAAAATGCTAGTGTAAGAAAAAGACCCATTATATATTTTATATTTTTCATTTTGTATATTTTTTAATTAACAATGAATAGAGATACATTATCTATATTTACAGACCCTACAGCAGCTCCTAAATCAAAGAAAACTCGTGCATCACTAGCACCTGCATTCGCAATTAAGGTAACTGAATATGTTTGTTTAGTTGTTGTGATATTTACCTCCTCAGTTACATTTGTCCATGGGTCTGCACTAAGACCTATTCCTGGTAAAATCGGTCTATCCGTGTCTGACCAGGCATTAAAAGACAATGTATAAGTTTCACCTTCAATAATTTCTAACTTTTGGCTTGCGTTAACCTCGTATGGCTGACCTGCCGTTGCTACATTAACTGAATAATAAGTGTTGCCACCATCTGTAACCACAGGAACAGGGTCTGTACCAACTCCTATAGTCCATGGTTCAGCTCCACTCTCAAAATCACCATTGGTTAATAATCCATCGTCAAATGAACCATCTCCTAAAATTAAAGAAACATTATCAATGTTTACAGAACCTACTGCAGCTCCTAAATCAAAGAAAACCCGTGCATCACTAGCACCTGCGTTAGCAATTAAGGTAACAGTATATGTTTGTTTAGTTGTTGTGATGTTAACCACCTCAGTCACATTTGTCCATGGGTCTGCACTAAGACCTATTCCTGGTAAAATCGGTCTATCCGTGTCTGACCATGCATCAAAAGACAATGTATAAGTTTCACCCTCAATAATTTCTAACTTTTGGCTTGCGTTAACCTCATATGGCTGACCTGCAGTTGCTACATTAACTGAATAATAAGTGTTGCCACCATCTGTAACCACAGGAACAGGATCTGTACCAACTCCTATAGTCCATGGTTCAGCTCCGCTCTCAAAATCACCATTAATTACTAAACCACCGTCAAATGGTTCTTCACTCATTTTATAGAAATAAATATTATCTATAAATACCGTACCAGCTGCCCAACCATCACCAACAAATTTCAATTGGAATATTTGATCAACACTTAATCCTTGATCTGTAAATTCAGAAATTGGAATATTTATACTTGTCCATTTATCAGCAGTTAAGGTAGACCAAACTGGTTTTTCTGTTGAATTACCATCTACCCCATTAATCAGTGACGTTTCTATTTTATCTACATCAGCAGTCCAAACATCCATATGTAAATATTCCATTCCAGAAACATCAATGGTTTCACCAATTCCAATTCCTTGGTAACTTAATTTGATGTATTGTAACATTTTATCTCCATCAAGATCAAATTCTGCATAGCTACTTCCTTGACCTGATTGCCCCCAATCTGGGTTAAAATTAGTTCCTGCAACATTTGTATACTTATCACTATAAATTGAAATGTAATCTGCTTCATTTCTATTAGGTTGCTTTGGTGCTGAAGCTAAAGGTTGTTGAATTGTTTTTGCTTCAAATTCTTGCGTATATTCAGTAGTTTCAATTGCAGCACTTTTTGATACAACTCTTATTGTATAAGTTCCTGCTTCTGCATAAACATAGGATGCTATACCTCCATTGTTCGCTGATACAGGCGTATCGTTTCCTGGCTCACCAAAATATACATCAAATAAAATTGCAAAATCTGCACTTGCAGTCACATTTACTTTTCTAGAAACTGCTAGGTCATTTGTAATAACTACGTCTAAATTTTCCGGAGCTTTAAAAGAAACAACCAATGGCATAACAGATTCTGTTTTTAAACCTGTAATATTAGTTGCAATAATTTTAACTTGATAATTACCTTCTGCATAAACGTGCGTTACGCTTTTACCTTGAACTACTTTTGCAGGTTCTGCAGTATTATCTCCAAAATAAACTTCATAAGAAACCGCTCCATCTCCATTAGGCGTAATAGTTACGGTACCTGTATTGTCTTGTGTTACGTTAAAAAATGCTGCAACATTACCAGGAGCAGTTGCGGTTGATACAAAATCAACGCTACCAAACTCCTCATCTGAACAACTCCAGATGGTTGCTATTAATATAACGGCACTTAAAAAATATTTTAATGCTTTCATGTTTTTTAATTTTTTATTATTAGTATCCTGAATTTTGGGTTAAACCAGAAATATCAACTTCTTGTTGAGGAATTGGAAATACATCATGTTTTCCATCTACAAAGCCATTAATTTTACTTGCTGCTTGTTTTGTTCTTACCAAATCAAAGAAACGGTGACCTTCCATTGATAACTCAAAATTACGCTCAGCCCAAATTGCTTGTCTTGTAGCTGTAACTCTGTGCTCAGTATCACCAAACGCTCTATCACGAACCAAATCTAAATAGTTTTGTGCTTTGGCAACATTCGGAGCAGCTGCTCTAACGTTCGCTTCAGCAGCCATTAATAATACATCGGCATAACGAATAGATCTATAATTTGTTAAATAATTTAACTCCGTTTGAGCTCCACTTTCTCCAGCACGAGGTATGTATTTATTATTGAAATAACCTGTGTGTTTGTATCCTTCAGCATAGGTAGCCCCAGTTTCTTGTGCAAATGCTACTATGTCAAGAATAGATGCGTCTTTTCTTGAATCACCATCTTCAAACGAATTGTATAAATCCGCAGTTGGAACATTAAAACTCCATCCTGAAGCATATATTGGCCCTCCGAATGCTCTTGGTCCGTTATGAATTATTCCAAAGTTACCTTCAGTTCCTTGCGGAGTAAAACCCCAGTCGTACCAGTTTGAAGTATTAGAATGTTGAACTTCAAAAACAGATTCTGATCCATTTTCACCAGCTTTCAAAAATTGACTACCGTAATCACTAACCAATGTGAAATTTCCAATTACTTTTTCAAACTCGCTCGCTGCTTCTGTAAATTTATCTTGGTACAAATACACTTTTCCTAATAAAGCTTGAGCGGCATATTTAGTAGCTCTTCCTTTTTGAGATTGTGACGTTGGCAATACTTTTGCTGCATTTTTTAAATCAGCTTCAATTTGTGCATACACTTCACTTGCTGGAACTCTTTGTAAACTTTTAGAGTCCGTTGCCGTTAACCTATTTGTTGTAAATAAAGGCACGTCACCAAATAATTTAACCAACTCAAAATAGTAATAGGCTCTTAGAAAATAAACTTCTCCATACAAAGCTTCTTTACGATCGAACGCTATTTTATTTTTATTTTGCTCTAAATAATTGGCTCTGTTAATACCTTCGTAACACCATTTCCATATAGAAGTTAAATTGTCGTTACTAGGGTTATGCGTCATATTGTCAATTTGTTGCAATCCAATTACGTCTGTAGCAGTTTCACCACCACTTAATGAATTGTCTGATGCAATATCGCCAATTAAAATATTTAAGTACATCCATTGTAATGGATCATAAGTACCAATTACTGCTGCTTCATAATCATTTGCTGATTGGAAGTAAACATCTGCTGTTATTTGAAAATTCTCAATAGGATCATAGTCTACGTAATCAGAGCATGATTGTCCTATAAAAAGAATAGCGCTAGCTGTTATTATATGTTTAAAAAATTTCATCTTTTCTATTTTTAAAATTTAACATTTACACCCATTGACCATACTCTTGGTTGTGGATATGATCCTCTATCAATTCCAGTATCAGATACTCCAGAAGAAATTTCAGGGTCATAACCAGAATAATCAGTAAAAGTCACTGCATTTTTAACTTGTACGTAAAAACGTACGTTGCTAAAACCAGAAGTTTCATATAAATTTTCAGGAAGTGTATATCCTAACTGAATATTTTTAAGTCTCACATAACTTCCATCTTCAACATATCTATCTGAAACTCTTCTATTGTTATTTGTGTCTACAAATGTAACACGTGGTTCGCTGTTGCTAGTTCCTTCGCCAGTCCATCTGTCTAAAGTTCCTGCAAAACGGTTTGTATAATTTAAATTTCTTTCATAAGCTCTGTAAACATCACCACCTACTGAAGCATATACAAATGCATTGAAATCGAAATTTTTGTAATTTAAAGCTAAATTCCAACCAATCATAAAGTCAGCATATGGATCTCCAATTTGTGTTCTATCTTCTCCATCAACTACCCCATCTTCATTAACATCAACATAACGAATATCTCCTGGTGCTGCTCCATTTTGTGTTGCATGACCATCAATTTCACTTTGATTTTGGAAAATCCCATCGGTTTTGTATCCATAAAAGTAGAACGGAGCATAACCTTCTTCAAATCTAGTTAAAGTAGTATATGGAATTCCATATCCAGCACCATCAATAAATTTATCTCCATTATTAATAGCTGTAACTTTATTCTCAATGGTTGTGAAATTCACATTTGTATTCAAATTAAAGTCATCACCATAAGTATCGTTATAACCTAAGGAGATTTCATAACCAGAGCTTTCAGTACTACCAATATTTGCTGTTGGATATTCTGGTGTTCCAAGATACAATGATAAAGTTGGGTTGAATAATAAGTCATCTACAGTTTTCTTAAAATATTCAGCTGTCAAATTTATTTTACTATCTATAAAACGTGCATCAACCCCAACATTGTATTGTACTTGATTTTCCCACGTTACATCATCATTAGGAATTGATTGTAGTGTTGAACCACTTACAATGTTTCCGTCAAATGTATATTTAGGGAAAGTAGATATTGTTGCAAATTGTGGACTAATATTGTCGTTTCCTACAGACCCATAACTTCCTCTTATTTTTAAAAAGCTTACAGCGCTAGATTGGAAAAAATTTTCATGTGAAATAATCCAACCTAAAGATGCAGAAGGGAAAAATGCAAATTTATTGTTTTTACCAAAACTTGTAGAACCATCTCTTCTTCCTGTGAAAGAGAATAAATATTTATCGTCATAGTCATAATTTATTCTAGTGAAAACAGAATTATTTCTTTTCACATATTGCCAAGAGCCTGATGTTTGAGACTCCGCATCTCCCGTTGCTGCACTTACATCTGCATAATCCCAAGAGTTAAACGGAATATCTTCAGCGTTGGCTGTAATACTATTTCCTGTGTTTTTTGCAACAGAAAGTCCTAAAACTATATCGAAATTATGATTGTCTTGAATTTTAAAATTATAATTACCAAATAATTCATATGTGAAATTAAAATAATTAGTTCTAGATTCAGAAATTCTATTGTGCGTTGAAGTTATATCTCCAGTATCTGGATCTACCGATATAATTGGTGATAAATCTTCATTAGCACTTGTACTGTTATGACCAATACCGTAATATTGTAATGGTGTGAAGTTTTTTCCATAAACATCTGTATAAGTATATCCAAAACGAGTTGATACTTTTAAGTTATCAATAATATCGTATTCTAATTCTAACTTTCCAAAAAACTTATTTGTATTTCCTTTGTTATAGGTGTTATCTATTAACGCTAAAGGATTTTTTATTTCCTGTGTAATTGTTTCACTGATACCAAATTTTCCGTTGGCATCATAAGGTGAAACCATAGGGTCAAAGTTTAATGCATTTGACAATACACTACCAATGTTGTTTTCTGATAGTCCGGCACTTTTTATATTAGCATAACTTGTGTTTGCAATAAATACAAATTTTTCAGAAAGATTTGTATTGAAGTTTGCAGTAACGTTCGCACGATTAAAGTAAGATTTATCGCCACCACCTACTACACCGTCTTGCATTAAATACCCACCAGATAAGAAAAATGAGGTATTTTCACTTCCACCTGCAGCAGTAATATTATTTGTAATGATTGGTGCATCAATTAAAACCTCATCTTGCCAGTTGGTTCCAGCTCCTAAGCTTGAAATGTCATCAAAAATTATCCCTTCACCTGCATTAGAACTAGCTTCATTCAAAATAGCAGCATATTCACTTGCATTTAAAACAGGAATTGTTTTTGTAACCTCTTGAATACCATATGATGAATCGAAGCTAAAAGTAGTTTTACCACTTCTTTTCCCTGATTTTGTTTTTACAACAATTACTCCACTACCCCCACTTACACCGTAAATAGCAGTTAATGCAGCATCTTTAAGAACACTCATTGATTCAATGTCTGACGGATTTAATGAATTCAAATCGTCTAAAGTTTGGGTTACCCCATCAATAACAACTAAAGGATCGTTTCCTGAACTAGAACCAATACCTCTAATTAATACTGTAGGTTTTGCACCAGGAGATCCGCTAGAAATAACATTTACCCCAGAGGCCTGACCTTGTAAAGCATCTTCAGCACGCACTGGTTTTAAAATTTCTACACTCTTGCTGTTTACAGTAGAAACAGCTCCAGAGATTTGACTTACCTTTTGAGTACCATACCCAATTACTACAACTTCTTCAAGGCTTTGAGTGTCATCCTCAAGCACAACAGTCATTGCTTTAAAACTACTTACTACTATCTCTTTGGACACAAATCCGAGATATGAGAAAATTAGTGTTTCTCCACTTTGAATTTTTGGCAATGTAAAATTACCATCAAAGTCTGTAGTCACTCCATTTGTTGTGTTCTTCACAACAATTGATACTCCTGGTAAAGGATTCCCGCTTTTATCGGAAACGGTTCCTTGGATTTCATTTGTCTGCGAGTACATGGTAATACTTGCTAAACATAGAAAAAATGATAATAAAAGTGATTTCATATATTAATTAAATTTTGATTTAGATAAAAGTAGGTCTAATCGTTAAAGAATTCTTAAAATGAGCCTATACAAAAACCTAACAGTTGAAAAAAAATGAAATTAATATACTATAATTATAAGTTAATATAACACTACTAATAAGCTATATAGCTTAAAACTTGCATTTCTATAAGGGCAAAACAGGTTTGAAAAAAAGCAAAGAAACTAAACACTACGACGTTGTAGTTATTGAAATGTTGTGGTAATGTATAGGTGTTTTTAGTAATTGATGTGTCTATTATAACTCTAAAATATACTCAACAAGGCTTTTTTCGTGCGGTAAGTCCATTTTTTTACGCAAACGGTATCTTTTTATCTCTATACTTCTAGCTGAAATATTTAATAATGGGGCAATTTCTTTCGAGGCTAAATTTAATCTTAAATAGGCACATAAACGAAGGTCGTTTGGTGTTAATATTGGGTGGGCTATTTTAACCTTTTTCAGAAAATCGCTATCGGCATTGTTAAATGCCTCCTGAAACACCTCCCAATCGTCAGTATTAGAAAGGTTTTTATTTATAATTTTAAGAACGGGTTTAATATTATTAGCATCTTTGACCTCAACCAACTCACTTTTAATCGTATTTAAAATTTCATTCTTTTTAATAATACTCATTGTTGAACTGGCAAGTTCACGTGTTTTACTATCTATTTCATGTTGTAACTTATCGTTTCTCAACTTCATAATTACTTTTTCATTTTCCAATTGACTAAATGCATGCTCGCGTTGTTTTTTGATTAATAACAACCTCTTTTGTTTATTAAAATTTCTTTTATAAATAAGATGCACTACCCCAATTAATATAATAAAGAATACAACATAAAAACCAATCATCAGATTTGAAAGATACCAAGGTCTATTAATTGTAAAAGAATAGGAAGCACTATTTTCTGATACTTGATCCCCAACTTTTGCTTTCACTCTAAAGGTATAATCCCCATAGGGTAAATTTTCAAACGAAGCCTCAGAATTTGTAGACCAGTTACTCCATTCATTGTACATTCCTTCCAACTGATATTGGTAATTCACATCAATGTATTTATCAAATTCAGCCACACCATATTGAAAATATAAGTTGTTTTCAGTACATTTAAATTCACTTCTTTCATTTAAAATAACATGACTCTTTTCAGCATTTAAAATGCTTTTCTGAATTGAATTTATGTTAATATAAAAATCATTATCCGTTAATTTATCCAAATCTATTTTAATATACCCTCTTGAAGTTCCAAATAAATAGACCCTATTGTTCAAATGAATTACAGACTCAAATCCTGATATAAAATTTCTTAAAGAAGTTGGTAAGGCAATTTTATTTGCTCTTAAAACATTGTCTAATTTTCCAGGTGATAAGTATATGATACTGTTTTTTGAAAACCCCCAAAGCGTATTTGTTTCAGCATTAACAATCAATTTTCCAGAAACATAGGTGTCATTCTCAGTGAAAATTTTGCTTAAAACGGCATCATTTATAAAAGCATTTTGCTCTTTATTGTATTTAAAAAAACCCTGATTTGAAGTGTAAAGCAATTGATTGTTATAATTTACAAGTGCCGATTTTAAGCTTTTCGGAACATTTCTATCCATTGCATAATTTAGCACTTGAGTATAATCTTTATCAACCGTAACATTTATTACCCCATTATACTCATGATTTACAAACAGTTCCTTTTCATTTTTAAACTCAAAAAATCTGCTTGAAATTGAATACCCTTTAAGTCTGTTTCTAAATTGCCATTTTCCAGCTTTTTTTTCTAAAACACTAAGTCCGTTATAATTTCCCTGCAATAATAAATTTTTATTTTTAATTGCTTTAATATCCCAAGTTCCCAAAATACTTGAAACCAACTCAACACTATCGTTATTTACAATAAACGTCCCCGAATTATGCCCACAAAAAAGTGTATTATCAATCACTTTTAAACACCATACTTGCCCATAAGTATTATTGATAAATTTAAAATCTTCTTCTGAATTTACATTCTTATAAAATAGTCCCTGATTGGTACCTAAATACAATTGATCATTAAATATTGCTGAAGCGTAAACTGATCCCAACTTCCCTTTTAAATCATTATATACGCTAAAAGGAGCATTAAAGTTAATCACACTAATGCCATTATCTAAAGCAAGCCAAAGGTTATTATCTATATCTTCAAACATAGAAAGTACCGTATTGTTATTCAATCCATTTTCCTGGTTTATTGAATTAATAACGGTTCCATTTTTATCTAAATGAAAAATTCCATTGGAAATAGTTCCAATAACTATAGTACCATCTTGTAATTGAATACTGCTATAAATACTTAAATTAGATATGATCTTATTGGCTGGAATCTCCCATTTTAAAAGGGTACCACCAACAAATCGATAGGTTCCAAATTCTTGCGTTTGAAATAACAATTCATTATTGATTTCAAGAATATTTACTAAAATATTCTTCTGTAAAATGGGGTCATTGGAAATTAAAATAGGCTCTCCATTTTCAATTTTAAAAACGCCCTCTCCTATTTTTTGATAGTAGATACTTTCTTTAATCTTAAAAAGTTTTGGTAAGGATATCTCAGATTCTATAATTTTAAATGAATGATTATTTGTATCATAGATATAAAGCCGTTTTAATGATTGAAATAAAATAAACGAATCAAATTTTAAAATTTTCCAAAAATCCTCTTCTATAAA
>Ga0208305_10000962_pt1 | contig 13763 bp, 11 predicted proteins | sample ColrivemetaGS741_FD_187605 | JGI IMG/M metagenome (GOLD analysis project Ga0208305, IMG submission 187605) | Estuarine microbial communities from the Columbia River estuary - Flood tide ETM metaG S.741 (SPAdes) (version 2) | ecosystem: Environmental > Aquatic > Marine > Intertidal zone >... | reverse complement strand
CCATAGAATATTTCCAGTTCATAGCTGAACCAGATGATTCTCCAGTAGCATTACCTATAATATCATGAGCACTGCCTAAGTATGTGCCATCCTTGTTTTTCACTATACTCCAAGTCCTTTGTTGTTTTGTGCCATTATAAAATGTAAAATCTTCTTGGAGTTTTCCTTTATCACCTTCCCAACTACCAAACATATCAACATCAAATTTTGTGGTAACGCAACCTCTCCAATCTTGTATTATCCCCCAAGCTTTAATACTACCAGTAAAATATTCTTCCAGATTAAATTCTGGTTCTGAATTATTATAATACTTCAAATCACTACTTCTACAGCCGCCTAACATACTAGTTACTCCTATGATTATTGTTATAAAAAATATTTTTTTCATACTTATATGCTATATTTCTTTACTGATCCGTATACTGTGATTAATCATAGCATAAGATACAAGCTTGATCGCACATGGTACTATTGAATATAAGAAACTTAGTAACAATAAAGTCTCATCTCCATTCAAAGAGGAACTTTGTAAACCAGCTTTTTCAAGGATCAACATAACTACAGCAGATGAAACACCTAGTGATAATTTAGCTAAGAAAGCCAGAATCCCAAACCAAAAAGTTGCATTTTTCTCTAAATGTTGCTTATGTATTTTATCAGCAAGTATTGATGGTGGTATAGATAAGTCAGCACTAAAAGCTATACCAGATATTGCGCATATTATTGCATATTGAACAAGATCTCCTTCTCGTAAAAAGAATGCCCAAACAAAGCTCATAGTTGCAACAAGCATTGAATAAGCCCAGGCTTTTTCTTTTCCTAATTTATTACTAAAGTGATACCAGAAAATCATTCCTATCGCTCCAGAAATGAAATATAGGAACAAAAACAATCCTGTATAACTTGTTGCGTCCAAAATATATTTTATAAAAAATATTACAAGCACTGATGGTATAGCAGAAGCGAGCATGCTAACAAAATATATTTTAAAAAAGTAACGAGTCTCAGCAGATAATGTTCTTATAAATTTTATATCAAAGTTATAAGATTTAGTATTATTATCATAGGCGGGGTTTCTTTTGCACCAGATTCTTAGACTAATCATAGAGAAACACATGAGAATAAATAGTATAATGCCCATTATTAGAAACGTATCACTACTATTCATTTTAGACATTAATATAGCAGGTATTGACACGGCAATAAGTAAACCAATTAAACTAAAACTCTCTCTTGAAGTTGTTATTTTTATTTGTTGCTTTTTATCTTGTGTCCACAACCCACCATAAGTATTAAGATTAATTGTGACAATGCTATATGAACTAGTAGCAATTAACATTGCAATAAAAAACCAAATCTTTGCATTAGATATATCAGGCTGAAATAAAACAGAAAAACTAATTACTAAAACGATTGAAGTAAAGAATATAATAGAATATCGGTATCTTGAATATTTATCGCTCAGCACTCCAATAAGAGGGTCTTGCACTGCGTCAATAGCTCTTAGAGCTAATAAACTTAACCCCAAATAACTTAAAGATACACCGTAATTTGCATTATAATACTCTGGAGCATAGATATATAAAGGTATGCCAGCAAAAGAAGTAAAAATGGCAGGAAAACTATAGTAAAATAAATCTAGTTTAGTAATCTTAACTTTTCTCATTCACTACCCAATAGATGCTTATTTAATTTGGGATACAAGTTTTTTTCTGAAAGCCAGATGCCAAAAAACCATTTGCCAAAATCTGGGTCGCTTTCTTCTCCTATTTTTTTATTTTCTTCAAAAAATATAGATCTCTTATCTTTAGTATATACCCCGACAAGTTCAGATCCATTTGATACATCAGGAAAAATATCAATCATTTTTTGATACCACCTCTCCAAAATTGCTTTATCCTTAAACCCTATTTTTTGTATTTCTTGTTTTGATCTAAGAGCTATATCATTTCCTTCTAAATCTCTTTTATAAATTAGCATTAATGCAAAAGGCTTGTCTGAAGAATACAAACCATTTTCAGCATATAAATAAACGTCATAAATATGCCAAAAAATGTAGTTGTAGCTAGCTTGACCTACAAGCTTAGGATTTTTAATATATTCAGTTATGCCTTTGTTTGCCTTTGCAGGGGTAATAAATAGTACAAGAGTTATCAAAATTAACAATAATTTATGCATGTTTAATTTCTGCTTGAATTACATTTGTTCTATTTGAGGTAAAGCTTGCTATACTTGCAGATAAATAAAATCTCCAAACCCTAATAAACCGGTCATCAAAATTCAGTAATTTGATTTGACCAAGGTTTTTTTCAAAATTTTCTAACCAAGACGATAAAGTGGTGGCATAAGAATTACCAAAAGCATAATGATCCACTACTTGCAATCCTGCTTTTTTTGCTTCTATTGTAAATAGCTCAATGGAAGGAAGCATACCGCCTGGAAAGATAAAACTTCTGATCATATCTCCAGTTTTTATATATTTATCAAAATACATCTCATCAATGGTAATAGTCTGAACTATTGCCTTACCTTTACTTTCTAGCAAGGATTTTATCTTATTGAAATATACTGGCCAAAATTTTTGGCCCACGGCTTCAAACATTTCTATAGAAACAATATTATCGTATTTTCCTTCTGTTTTTCTGTAATCTTGGTAAAGTATATTAGCTTTATCCTCCACTCTTTTTTTTGCATAAGTATATTGCTGATCTGAAATAGTTATTCCTTTAATATCATAATCATTGCGGTAAGTAGCTCTTTCTATAAAACCACCCCATCCACAACCAATTTCTAATAAACTACCAGAAGATTTTTCTAAACTATCTATGATTCTATCATATTTGTTATATTGAGCTTGCTGGAGATCTTCACTGTTGGTATTGTAAAGACCAGAAGAGTAGGTCATAGTTTTGTCAAGCCATAAGGAATAAAAATCATTCCCTAAATCATAGTGGGCATGTATATTTCTTTTGCTGCCATTTAAAGTATTGGACCTAAGAGAGTATAGAATCCTACAAACAATATTAGACATTTTGCTGCCATACACATATTGATCAAGTGCACCAGCATTTTGCAGAGCAAATTTTAGTAGATCAGTTAGATTATCTGTATCCCACCAATTATCCCTATATGCCTCTGTTAGACCAATATCTCCTTTAGCAATTAAATTGGTGATTGCTCTATGATCCTTGATAGTCATAGTAGCGTTTATCCCCTCTTTTTTACCTCTAAAATAATATTCTTTGTTATCTGGTGTAATTAGTTTAAGAGTGCCAAATTCAATAGTATTTAAACTATCAATAAATCGATGAACTATTATTTTTTTTATCATATTATTTTTCTATATTAGTAGTAAATGTTTCTTTTTTTTGCCTTGGCTTGGGAATATACTTTATTCCTTTTAATTTTAATTTAAGTGCTTGCCAATGTATCAATAAAATTGTCTTGATTGTGATCAGAGGGTATTGCCAAAAAAAACAATTAATATTTTTCTTTGATAAGGTATGAAATCTGCCAAAGATCGATGTAACTAGTTCTTTGTTTCCGTTTTTATCAAAATAATCAATCCAGACCCCACAGCTATTATGCTTAAGGGAGAATCTGAAGCAGTATTTTCCCTCTCTTTCTAAAAACGGCGAGACATGAAATATTTTATCGGCATACATCAAATCTTTAGGCTTAATAATTTTATTATTCTTCTGGTTGCAAAAATAAAAATGCCTCTCTCCAAAAGTATTATTAACTTCGCACAACACGGCGCGAATCTTGTTTTTATCATCAGTGCAAAACCAAAAACTTACTGGATTAAAAATATATCCCAATATCCTAGGCATTGTTAATAGATAAACTTCTTTGATTACGTTGTTTAAACTATTATCGTGTTTGGTTAGTATATTCCTTATCCATGATTCAGTGCTATATTGATTGTTTTTTGCTCCATGATCAGATTCATAAAAACTCATCTTAGCAAATTTATTTATACTGAGTATATTATGAAGTTCACTTGTTTGATTAATCAGCGATAATGGAAGAAAAAGATAGTAAGATTTATAATTGAATGTATTTATCTTAGGAAAAAACCTTTTATGATAAATATCAGCCAAAATTAATTTGGGTTCTATTGCCATGGGATATTAACATCAAATTGCTTAGCTAGATTAACAGCACTTAGTAAACCATCTTCATGAAAACCATGTCTTTGCCAGGCACCGCAATACCAAACATTATTTTCTCCTTGTATCTTAAATATACTTTTCTGAGCATCTATAGCTTTCTGATTAAAAACTGGATGCTCAAATTCATAAACATCATAAATCAAACTTGCATTTGGTTGTGTAGCAGGATTTAATGTTACTATAATAGGAGTAGTAGTATTTAAGCTTTGCAAATTGTTCATCCAGTAACTAAGGCTAACTTGTTTTTCTGAGTTGTGGCTATTAGATAAGTATACCCAACTCGACCAAGCCTTCTTCCTCCGGGGCATAAAATTTATATCAGAGTGTAATACCATTAAATTTTTTTGATAATTAATGCTTCCTAAAATATCTTGCTCAAGTTTACTTGGAGATTCAAGTAGCTTCAATGATGTATCCGAATGAGTTGCCAAAATAACATGATCAAACTTATCAACTATTTTATTTTTATGATGTATTTCGATGCAATTCTCCCCCCTGACTATTTTTTCTATTCGAGCATTTAATTTTATTTTTTCTAAAAAGCCTTGGCTAATTTTTTTTACATATTCTTTACTTCCGCCTTCAACAGTGTACCATTGAGGCTGATTAGCAATACTAAGTAATCCATGATTATCAAAAAAATTAATAAATGTTATTGCTGGGAAGTTTAACATTTCTTTAACGGATGTGCTCCAAATAGAACCTCCCATAGGTAATAAATAATATTCTTTAAACCAACTGTTTAATTTTAAAATTTCTAATAGTTGTCCAAGGTTAATAGAAGAATTCTGCTCAACTGTAACTTTTGCTTTCGAATTAAATCTAAATATATCGTAAATCATCTTCCAAAAAGATAGTGATGCTAAATTCTTTTTCTGTCCAAAAAATGAAGATATAGTATTAGTGCCGTATTCTATTTCTCCTTGTTCTATACTAACGCCAAACGACATTGCACTTTTTATCACTTTGACATCTAGATATTTAAAAAGGGATGTTAGAAGAGGATAATTATGTTTATTAAAAACTATAAAGCCTGTGTCTACAGCTAACATTTTACCGTTGTCATTTATCTCTACTGTCCTAGAATGTCCGCCTATATAATCATTTTTTTCAAAAAGAGTAATATTATGCTTTTTATTTAGTAAGTATGAAATAGCAAGGCCAGATATACCAGATCCTATGACAGCAATTTTCATTGTTTTATTATTAGCTTAGATTAATTGACACCCTTGAATATATATTCTTTCCAGCAAATATCTAATAATTAAAACAAGGTGTAAAAATTTATATTAGTATGATGATTAAATTACCAACCCAGCTCATATCTATGCAATTACTTTCTTAACACAGCCTAAGATGGAACTGGTTCATGATGAAATTACCACACCATAAAATTAGCGACATATTCAATTGTGGAATATATAGAATGTTACTAATGATAGAAAACGTAGACATTCAACTATTAAGTATGAAATACCTCATTTCTATGATTCTAGTTACATGGTTGATTAACCGAATGTGTCCCGAGCAATAGGGCAAGATCACTTTGCTTAATCCATTTATTTGGTACTCAAAGCACATAAAGTTTTATGGCTTTGAATGTTTAACACTACCAAAGCAACACTATATAACATATGTCATGGGATGATCGCGCAATAATTGTTATGCTAATTTTTATGCTCCCAAAAATAGTCATGTATGGCAAACACACCAGCCTGTACTATAGGTTCAATTATTCCAATCTCTAAAGCCATTTTTAGATTTCTAGTTATTCCATAAGACACTGCTACAGCAACACATACGTGTATGGATCCATAACTAATGGTTTTAAATAATAATTTAAATTTCATAACTTATTTATATATCAAGTAATTAGACAACACCTTTTTTAAAACATAGTAAGTAACTATACCCTATCCGGCAACCGTCCTAATAATATTTAACAACCACTCCCGGCTAATTTTAAAGAATATTTAATATATTTTTATACAGAGCGTTAGCACTTAAGAACCCACTTTCAATTCTGCCTTTTATACACCAATCTCCAATGGCCGCAAGTTTATTATTTGTGTCTAATAAATATTTGTATTTAACGTTTTGACCAATATTTGCATATCTCCACCTTTGAATCTCACACTGTATTAATTCATCGGCCTTATATTTAATAATTGGAAATAAAGTGTTTAACATTTCTGTTATTACATCCTTATTATTAGTGTCTATATTCTTATCAGACCATTTATTACTCGCAATAACAACTATTGAGTTTAACAATTTTCTATTTGGTTTACTAGAATTATTTGAAATCCAACTAATATTAGAATTTTTTACAAGCGCGGCATCCCATCCAGTATTTAATTTATTTTTAAAACCAAGCATTAGAGTGTAACATCCAAGCATTTTTACTGACTTTAGGCAGTTGTGGTGAGCAAATTCCTTAGGTAATAAAGTTTGCGCTTGATATGCAGGTGCACTACTGATAACCCAATCAAACTTACCTAAGATATTATTATTACTATTAAATAATTGCCATTTATTCTCATCGACTTTTTTTATCTTATTAACTTCTGTTTCCAAAGTAGTGTCTAAGCCACGTGCTAAATACTTGCACACTTGGTTCATTCTTGGAACGCCGACATAGTGTGGATAGTTTAAATTCCACTGTTTTTTATTAGATGTGTTATTTCCATCAATTTCAACAAACTGCGCTTTCCAAACATCAACTATACCTTGATCTATTAAAGGCTGCATGAATTTTTGAAACTTATTAGTTTTAATAGTAAAGAATTGAGCACCATGATCAAATTCAAAATCCTCACTGTAGCGCGTGGCAACTCTTCCTCCAAAACCTCTTGATTTCTCAAAAACTTTTACATTTGCTATGTCTTTTAGCATATTTGCAAGTGATAAGCCCGAGATACCAGCTCCAATAATGGCAATATTCTGTTGTTTAGTTATCATATTTTATTAGACCTAGAAAGTTTTGACTATCAGATTCAATATCTCTTCTCTTTTTCTCACTCATTTTATCATATACTCTATACATCATCGATATTCTAGGATTTTTCTCAAGCTTCTCTCTGTTTTGTACTATAAAATTCCAATATAAATAATTAAATGGACAGGCTTCTTGGCCATTTTTGCTATTTACGTTAAAAGAACAATTATTGCAATAGTTTGACATTTTATTTATGTAAGCTCCACTAGCAGCGTATGGTTTACTTGCAAGATAGCCTCCATCAGCAAACAATACCATACCAGTTACATTTGGGAGCTCCACCCATTCGTAAGCATCTGCATAGACGATAAGATACCACTCATTTACCTGATTTGGATTAATTCCTGCTAAAAGAGCAAAATTACCTAATACCATCAATCTTTGAATATGGTGAGCATATGCATGGCGTTTTGTTTCTGTAACGCATTGATTAATGCAGTTCATTTTTGAATTAGCGTGCCAAAAAAAATCTGGTAATTTACGGTCAGCCCCAAAAAAATTCTCATTTTTATAGTCCGGCATTTTATGCCAGTAAATTCCTCTAACATACTCGCGCCATCCTATTATTTGGCGAATAAATCCCTCAACAGCATTAATAGGCAGGGACTTGCTATGATACGCATGTTCTGCAGCCCTTATACATTCCATTGCAGTAAGTAAGCCACAATTTAAGTAAAAACTTAAATGAGAATGAAACATCCAGGGTTCATTTTCTATCATAGCATCTTGATAGTCACCAAATTTTTTGAGTCTTCTTTCAATAAAATGACTCAGGGCTACTTTTGCATCATCTCTGGTAACTGCAAAAAAGAAGGGCCCTAGATCTCCAAAATGGTCGCCAAAGTGTTTATTTACCAACTGCATAACTTCAATTGTTATTTTATCTGGCGTCGCTTCATATTTTTCTGGAATATTAAGATATTTTGCTGGTGATTTTTGGTTTTCATTATCAAAATTCCATTTTCCACCTTCCGGCTTATTGCCATTCATCAAAATATCATGCTTTTTTCGTATTTCACGATAGAAAAACTCCATTCTCAGTTGCTTTTTATCGCCTGCCCATTGACTGAACTCTCCTGGTGTGCATAAAAATCGATTATCTTCTCGTATTTGAACTGGAATGCTGAAAATGCTCTTCCATTGTTTTATCTCTTGTAAAATTCTATATTCTGAAGGATGGGTTATTATCACTCTTTTCACTGAGTATTTTTCTATAATTTCCTTTACGTGATCCTTTAATAAGTTTTTGTTATTTTGATCTTCTAATTTTACATAGCAAACATTGACATTCGCATTTGAAAGTTCTGCAGAAAAATGACGCATAGCAGACAAAAGAAAAGCTATTTTCTTTTTATGATGTTTTACATAGGTAAATTCAGAATGTAACTCAACCATAAGAACTATATCTTCATCTTTGTTAATATCAGATAAAGATGAAATATCATGAGTTAATTGATCACAAAGTATAATTCTTAAATTTGTCATGGGGCTTGATTCTTCAATGATGCAAATGCCTCTAAAGCTCGGTTACGTGATTCTTTTAAATCCACGATTGGTTTCGGGTAGTCTTTTCCTAAAGATATTCCAGTGCCTATTAGTACATTACCTGGAGCCTCCCAGGGATTAAATAAATATTTGTCCGGTAGGTTTTTCAGTTCTGGTACAAATTTTCTAGTGTAATCTCCTGCAGGGTCAAATTTTTGACCCTGCAGGACTGGATTAAAAATACGAAAATATGGTGCTTCATCTGCTCCACAACCAGCAACCCATTGCCAACTTGCAGAGTTATTTGCAAGATCAGCATCAAGCAGACAATCCCAAAACCATTTTTCTCCGTGCCTCCAGTCCAGGAGTAGGTTTTTTACTAAGAAAGAAGCAACAATCATCCGTACACGATTATGCATGTACCCTGTTTCCCATAATTGCCTCATACCAGCATCGACAATGGGTATGCCTGTTTTCCCTTTCTGCCATAGCTTCAATAGCTTTTTGTCTTCACGCCATGGAAAAATATCAAATTTGCTATTTAAATTTTGTTTTGGTAGCTGTGGAAAGTGATATAATAGGTAATAAGAAAACTCTCGCCATCCTAATTCACTACAAAAATGCTCTACATCTTGTACGTAACCCTTATTTTCTTGGGTTATAACTTTATGCCATATATAATTTGGAGAAATTTCACCAAAATGTAAGTAAGGTGACAGACGTGACACATTATCCTTAGATGGAAAATTCCGGTTTTTTTTATAATCTTTTAGACCAGATTCCAAAAAATTATCCAATCTTTTATAAGCTGCATCTTCTCCAATAGCCCAATATTGTTCAAATTTATTATTCCATTCGATTTTAGGCAATAATCTTAGATCATTAACATCTGTAGGATTAGCATTTTTAACATAAGTTATTCTTGCTGGTTCAGTCAGTGGGGCTCGTGGGCCTGAGCTATCTAAACAGCCTTTTTTGTAAAAAGGTGTAAAAACTTTATATGGCGCCCCATCGCTTTTTAAAATACTCCATGGTTCCCATAGTAAGGATGCGTTATAGCTGGTAACTTTCACTGACCTTTCCTCAAGAGCTTTTTTTATATTTTTATCACGATCCATTTGCCACGGTTCATAACATCTGTTCCAGTAAACATTATCTATTTTATAGAAATTTACTAATTTAGTCAGGATTTCAATAGGGTTTCCTCTATTTACAATCAAATTTCCTTGAAGCTTAAGATTCAATGCAATTAGAGAGTGATGTAACCATACTTTGCTAGCACTTCCTGTTGCATATTCAGCACTGTTACTGTCATCCACAATATATATTGGTAGGACCAAGCCTTCTTTTGCTGCATTGTATAAAGCTGGATTATCATGAATTCTTAAATCACGGCGAAACCAGCAAATCAATTTTTTCATATCTCTAAAAGTCTATTTTTTTTCCATCCCAGGCAAATAATTTACCCGAATCTTCGATTGTTAAATTTTCAAGCACATTTATCATTTTTGATACGCAGAGATTTCCAGTAAAAATTTTATCATTACTAATACTTGAAGAAAATGGCTCAGATAATTTACTTTTTACGGTTCCTGGATGCAAACTCGCTATTATTAGCTTGGCATTTTTACGCTTCATCTCAATACTAAGGTTTTTCATTAGCATATTTAATGCAGACTTAGAACACCTATAAGAATACCAACCACCTAAAATATTATTAGAAATACTACCGACTCTTGCTGAAAGAACTGCAAAAATTGATTTCTTATCATTGTTTAATTTTGATATAAAATGTTTTGCTATCAATGCAGGGCCAATAGTATTTACCTTATATAACTTGTTCAACTTCTCATAACTCAAATCTTTTATTGATTTTTCTGGAAAAATATTATTGTTAGACAAAAACCCAGTAGCAACAATAATGTAATCAAGCTGCTCATTATTAGGAATCGAGATTGCGGCTTTTTCTATAGAATATTCATCTTCAATATCAATAAAATGATGGGTTATCCTTGTATCATTAAAGCTAATATTTGCACGCGAGAATGTATATATCTTTACAGTTTCTTGTTTTGTTAAAAAATGTTTTAAAAAAGCTTGGCCAATTGTTCCAGCGTCTCCGATAATAGCGATTTTCATTTGCATTTCCTATTTTAATATACTTTCTAATGCTGATTCCGCAGTCTCAAACTGAAATTTATAACCATTATCCAATAACTTACCTGGATATATTGCCGCCCCATTTAACAATAATTTTTCTCCCATTTCCCCAAAAATTATTTTGATAGCAAATACAGGTACTGTAAATATAGTAGGTCTATTAAGGATTCTACCAAGTATTCTGGTAAATCTATAATTAGTAATTGGATTAGGAGATGTTAAATTAAATATTCCTTTTTGCTTTTTATTCTCGATTAAAAAATTGAATACACTGATTACATCATCTAAATGCACCCAAGAGAAAAACTGTTTTCCTGAACCAATTTTTCCACCAAGTCCTAGCCTGAATATTGGTAGCATTTCTTTTAAGGCTCCGCCATTTTTTCCTAACACTACTCCTAACCTGGCAACACAGGTTCTTACACCAAGTTTTTCTGCTTTTCGGGCTTCTGATTCCCATAAACCACATAATTTATGAGTAAAATCATCTATATAGGATGATTTTTCATCTATGTATTTATGATTTTGAGTGCCATAATAACCTATTGCGGAAGCGCTAATTAGCACATCTGGTTTTATTTTTAGTGATTTGATTAACAGAATGAGGTTTTGAGTTACTTCTAGCCTACTACTAATTAATAATTCCTTATAAGAATCACTCCATCTTTTATTGATAGGAGCACCTGCAAGATTTATTATTACATCTATTTTCTCATCAGGATTAATTTGCTCAATAGACTTGATAATCCTGACTTTTTGTAACTTTGCGGTATTATGCGCAAGAATAATAATATTATGTCCCTGCCGTAAAAAAAAATTAGTAAGCGCGGAGCCAATGAACCCTGTGCCGCCAGTAATCAGTATATTCATCAATAAACACCTCAATTAGTTGCTATTATTACTATATTTAAATAGGTAGCAAACAATATCCACAAGAAATAGGGTAATATAATATACCAATCTCTACTATTTAATTTTATCAGTTTTAATATAATATAACTATTAATAGTAACGATTAGCATTAATATAAATAGGTAAACGTCAATTTCCCTGCACTCTATGATTCAGCTAAATCGCTTGCATCTATGTTGTATGGTAGGATTGCACGTAATTCTTCTTCATTTTTGGCTTTGTGAATATTTCAAATAAATATCGTAAATAATCATATGTGTTCACATTATTTGCTTTGCAGGTTTCGATTATGCTGTAAATAATGCTAGGCTCTGTCCATTTGATTGTGTAAATTCTCATAGGTTATAATCAACAAAATTATAATTTAAGAGAAAATTTAGTATGACAAATAACTTAGAACATTCAAAAATCAATGCAGCAGTAGATCTATTAATCGAAAACAATGTAGATTTATCGTATGCGTCAATTTCCCTGCACTCTATGATTCAGCTAAATCGCTTGCATCTATGTTGTATGGTAGGATTGCACGTAATTCTTCTTCATTTTTGGCTTTGTGAATATTTTCAAATAAATATCGTAAATAATCATATGTGTTCACATTATTTGCTTTGCAGGTTTCGATTATGCTGTAAATAATGCTACTTGCTTCAGCTCCTTTTTGGGATTTGCTAAAAAGCCAATTCTTGCGACCGATTACAAATGGTTTAATTGCTCGCTCACAATCATTATTATCAATTCTAATTCTACCATCCTCCAAGTAGGCAATCAGCTTTGCCCACTGATGCAGAGGGTAGTGAATTGCCTTACCCAATATACTTGTTGGTGGTGCTTGGTCTTTATAGTGTAATAGTTTTTTATGCAATTCTTCTATTATAGGCTTTGATTCCTTTTGTCTTGTTTGATAAATTTCATCGTCATTTAGGTCTATGATTTTCTTTTCAATGTTATATAATTTACCTATAATATCAACTATATCCGAGGCTATGCCTTTGTTCTTGGTTACTTTAACAATATCCATAAATTTACGGCGAGCATGAGCCATACAGCCAACTCCAGTGACGCCGGTCTTTTCATGCAATTCATTATAACCTGAGTATCCATCGCATTGATGATATCCTTTGAACTCTTTTAAGAAATTACTAGCCACTTCTCCTGTCCTTGATCGATTATATTCATAAACTATAGCTCTGTTTGTTCTTGTTCCACTCATATGAAGCCACATATAATTTTTGCTTTTATCGTCATTTAAAACATTAATTGTTGTTTCATCACTGCATGCATAAGTGGCTTTGTTAATATCCTCTTTTAGCAAGGAAACTATAGGTTTGAATAGATCTGCACCGCCTAATACCCAATTTGACATTGTCGCGCGCGATAGGCTCACTCCTAATCTTTGCCATATCCTCTCTTGTCTATACAAAGGAGAATGATCATCAAATTTTTGAGTGTAAATATGAGCAAGTAGATTAGAAGTAGCTATCGATTTATTAAGCGGAGTAAATGCTGGCGGCGCTCTTTTAATAACTTCCTCACAAGATTTACATGCATATTTATAGCGCACGTGCTCTTTGACTATTACTTTAGCTGGAATAATATCTAGCTGCTCGGAGATATCAGAGCCAATATGCACCAACTCAGAACCGCATTTACATTGCAACTCTTCTTTTTCTAGCTTATGTATAATTTTTTTGCGCGGCAGATCCTTTGGAAGTCCTTTACGCCCACCTTTCTTATGAGTACCAGGCTTAGGGTTTTTTTGTTCAGATTCTGATGCTACCGGCTCTTCTTCATCTTGTGCGTAAGTTTCTGCTTCGTTAAATAATAAGCTCATTTGCTCTGCATGAGAAACCTTGGACTTCTCGGAACGTTTTCCATAAATAGAATTTTTTAATAATGCGCAATAATGCTTAGACATGGCAAGCTCCGTCTCGAGCCACTCTGCTTTTTTAGATAATGATTGATTGCTTGTCTTGAGTTCTACCACGTTAGTTTGAAGTTTTAACGCATTGATTTCGAGGTCAGAATTCTTAAGT
>Ga0208305_10000961_pt1 | contig 13777 bp, 15 predicted proteins | sample ColrivemetaGS741_FD_187605 | JGI IMG/M metagenome (GOLD analysis project Ga0208305, IMG submission 187605) | Estuarine microbial communities from the Columbia River estuary - Flood tide ETM metaG S.741 (SPAdes) (version 2) | ecosystem: Environmental > Aquatic > Marine > Intertidal zone >... | reverse complement strand
CAGTTGCGTTAGCAATGTGCAGGGAACCGTCTACTTTAAGGTCCCACGGAAGAGCTGCTTCAGCACCAACTACTACCATAGAAGTAGTGTCGCCGCCGAACCATTCCCCGCCATCTGGTGTGGTGGTGTATTCGAAACCAACGTAAGGGGATACACCGCCGGTGCTTCCGCCTAGTTCTTGTGCGCCGGCAACAGATGCGCCAGCAGTAATTACCGCAGCAGCTGCCACGGTTGCAATAATAGTTTTCATAGTGTTAACCTCCATTTAAAAACTGCATATTATTTAGTGAATTAAAGATCGTTTTTACGCTCTTGTATTTCTTTTCTACGATCTTTTGTTAATTTAGCAATATCACCTAGTGCTTTACGAGCACGAACGGCTGCTGCCTTAACGTCTTTCTCATCAAAAAGCTCCGACTCTTTAATGTAGTTGTTGAACTCTTGTACAATTTGTTCATGTAGTGTCATAATTTACTCCTTAAACATTGACTCTAGTTCATTATAGCCGCCGATTAACTTGTTGTCAAGAAAAATCTGCGGTACTGTCTTTGCCTGTGGCACAGCCGCAAGCAAATCTTCGCGAGTGAAACCGGAACCGATCTCACGCACCTCATACTCGATACCTTTGGCATCAAGTAACGCTTTTGCCTTTACGCAGAAAGGACAATTAGGTTTACTCCATACTACGTTCATGGCAGAGCAATGCCTGTAGTAGAAGTGGTGTACTGCTTAGCTAGATCAGCTTCTGTCTTTACTACGCAAGACAATGCTGCCTCACGAATAGTAAATTTGCTGTCTGGCGCTGCGCTAAACATAAACGGCCCAAGGCCAAGGCCTTGTTGCTGAGCTACAAGCATCATTGGCTTGATCAGCGTAATGCCGCCGTTTGCTGCGCTGTCAAATCGACCTACGACTTCTTCGCCGCTTGCTAATTTTACAGACACAATATCACCCTGCTTGTAAGCAGTTTCAATAATCATTGTTGTTTCCTTTAAACATAAACTTATAATATACTAGTTAGCCAAACACGTCAAGTTAGTTATCCACAGCTTTGTAAATTAAAGCTTGTCAACGTGTTTGGTACTTATGCGATCTAGTCGAAAGAGAATAAAGATTCGAATCTCGCTTCTGCTTTTGTTTGATTAGTGCCGTTGAAACTATAGTCGTATGTAAGACCGTCGTGACACACAATGTTCTTTTCCACAATGTGTCGCAAGTCTTCACGCCCGCATAGTAGTCGTTCGCGACACAGTTCGACATTGTCTTGCATAAGGTCAACACCGTAGATAGTGCTCAACGCTTGCTCAAACGTACTGCCGTTCTCCATCTTGCGGATAAGAACTTCGCCTAAGAACTGTCCGTCGCCGCATGAAGGGTCAAGGAACGTCTTATTGGGATCAGTAAACAGTTCTTGAGGCAATTGATCAAGTACTTCTTGCACAAGAGGAGTCGGAGTAAAGACTTCACCTGTTGCCTTTACTCTGCTCTTTTCTCTATCTACGCCGCTCATATAAGAACGGTTGCGTACATGATCAACTATTTGCTTCAATGTAATCAATCTCCTCTTGTGTTAGATTAAAGTGTTGAAAAATAGATTCGTTAGACCATAATACATTAGGATCCAAAAACGGCAACGAGTTATAAAAAGTAGTTGCAAAATTATCATTATTCCAGTAAACATTATGAATAAACTTGTAAAGTTTACTACTAAAAATTGCGTCTACCTTTTCTTGGGACGAATTTTTAAATGTTAACTTACTTATTGTAGATTTACTAGTAACCTTACCGGTAAAATTTAAATCATAATATATGTTTAATTTCGAATAATGGAGACGCTGTGCCATTGAAATTACAATCGACCCTTGGTTTCTATTTTGAAAACCTGTCGATACTTGAGCGAATTGATAAGTATTCTCAGTCTTAGTTTTTTTAATAATAGAAGATGTGATACTGTTAATCTTAGTTAGAGGCATAAACTTAAAAGCGTCAGCATCTAAATTTGTCTCACCTTCTAAATTTTTAATTTTAATTGTAGAATGCGTAACTTTTTTACCACCAGTAACAAAATAACTAAAACTGTCTTTATAGCCGCCGACGTTTGGAAAATGCTTACTGCATTCTTGGATATTTGCTGTAAGCAAGTGTCCTTGAAAGACATCTTTATATAGACGAATATTGCCTTTGATAACATTAGCTGTATGACCGCACCACTTGTTTGGTGTAATCATTGCTAAGTAACCGTGATCACTTAATAAGCAATGGGACTTGTAAACAAACAGTGGCCACAGCGGTTGAGTGCCTGTACCTTTTTGGCTTTGATACGGTGGATTACCAATTATCACATCAAATTTCATATTTGTTTCCCATTCTAAAAAGTCAGCAGTAATTACGTTTTTGTAGCCGCGGCGGACTAAAGCTTTTGTAAAGACTCTGTACTTATCAATCAAGTAAATACTGCTTTGAATATCTTCAATCGAGCGGCCAAGGGTTCTCATTCGACGTACAATAATATCAGCTTCTGTGCCATGTCCAATAGCCGGACATAGAATTTTTACGTCGTCTTTAAGAAGAATAGTGTCAGGAATCTGAGACACGATTTCTTCCCAAAGCTCAGAAGAGTCAGGAGCACCAAGAATACCTTTTGAAAGGTCAGTTACAAAACGCATGATATATACCTTTAGTGATTGCTTATGTTTTTATAATACTATCACGCAAAGGGACTGTCAACTACTTTCTTAGAGTTTTGTACAATGACATCAAGGATCGGCTCATTAAGCAGTTCTTGATCAAGGATCTCGTTTACAATATCGGTACTTACACCGAACAAGTTTTCGAACTCTTTAGCATCGTCAGTGTCGTTGCTAATATTGCTAATACATTCGCGGTATGTGCTGCCGACTGCTGCTAACTCGTAAACACTTGTAGCACTCATGTTTAGCGCTCGCACAGCGTTATTGATAATTTTTTCAAGCTCACGCTTTTCGGCATCAGTAGGCGTACGATCTTTTTGTTCACCTTCTCGAATTTTGTTAGTAGCTTTGATCGCTTCACGAGTCTTTTTGCTTTGCTTGCCGCTAGCAGTGATATTCGCAAGATCGTCAATCAACCCACTATCAACTACACGATTAACATCAACTGTAACATCCGCAATACGCAACAGGCTTTCGTTGTTGCCGAGTAGGTCAAACATATCATTTTCGTCTACTTCAACAGCAGTGCCGTAACGTACTTTAAAACAGTCAATACTAGACAATACAAACTCAGTAGCAGTCGGGAAGTCTTTGTCTTCGCTTTTACCTACTTGTACAATTTCATCAACCAGCAAACGCTCGATGTTTTCAGAACGATTAGGATCAAAACTAATGTCGAAGATATGGCCAACTTCTTTCTTATCGCCTGCGTAAGTTTTGCCAGGTGTAAGGCAGCGGCTTACCTTTTGTACCGTTGCGTCTACTGAGCCACGATCATAGGCGATCACAGTAGCTTGTATTTCTGGCACACTGTAAGAACGAGAACCCATTTGGTTAGCAATAACAATGACACCGTCTTTGCCTGCGAGACGAGCTTCGTTAATCTCTTTAGTAGTTTCGTACTGCGCTTGTTTGTTGTTAGTGTAGTCACCGTTAAGAATCTTAACATGCCACTTAGGCAGCGCTTTGGTAGCAATATCTTTAATTTGCTTCATTTCTTTGTTTTCAGCGCTCACTAGCATCATAAAACAATCAATACTTTCGCCAGTAAGATTGCTGAGATTCAATTCTTGACGTAGGGCTTCGTCTGCCGTTAGACTGTGGAACAGCTTAGTAACAAATGCTTTGTTACCTTGCGGCTTACCCCAAATCTTTGTCCAGCTCGGCTGTACTTTTTCGTCAAGCGCTTCGACTTCTTTCTTTAAGCTATCTACTTCTAGCATATAAAACTTACGTTTAATAATGCTTGCTTTGCTCTTCTCAAGATTTACTTCGCTCTGTTCGAGCTGGCTGTAAGCAGTGTAGATAACACCGTCAGCACGGCCCGAGCCTTTAGCAAGACGCTGAACGTTAGTACCGGATGCGAAAACTTTAACTAGCATAGTGTCTCTTTTCTCTTTACGTTATAATTTATAATACACTTAGTTGAACAAAAAGTCAAGCTTTTTCACTTGTGCCTCAGCGTGAGTACCAAAGTCGCCTTCGTCGGCGAACATAAAGATGTCATCGTTAGCAATATTAGCAATCCACTGATTCTTCACAATCCACTCATCGTACTTGCCGTGTAGCGAAATAGGAATGATAATACGCTGGTTGTTTTCTAATGCCGCGGCTGCTGTTTCTTCAGCATGTTCACTGTTTGCGTCTACTAGCGCAATGTCTTGAAAATCATCAAACTGCGAAATCTCATCAACAAAACTAGAGTGAACGCTAAGCCAGTATGCCGGCAGCAGCATAACACGGTTTCCGTATTTCTCACTGATCTTGTTAAACAGCATCAATGCCCAAATAGTTTTGCCAAAACGAGGACACAAATTTGCGATAACAGTTGACATGTCACCGCTAGTCTCAATAATGTCCATTGCTTCGTCAAGTGCCTTTTGTTGAAGAGTACGAAGCTTAACTTTCTTACGTACTTTCTTGCCTTCGAAGTCTTCAACAATTTTGTCAATATACGCAAACGCATCTTCTAGCGAGTTACCTGGGATCTTAAACCACTCAGTACCGTTGCCTTCAGTGTGATGAAGGCCTGCCTTGGTTAGGATCTTGTGAACATCGTAGTCACGTTTAATTGTTTGAAGATTATTCCACGCACCTAGGTTGATTTTAGATTCGTACTCAGCTGCGCCGCCTTGCTCTCGCATACGTACTTCAACGTCACGAATACTATCGCCGACCTTAGTTAGCATAAAGCCATCAAACTTGTTAATAGCGCTAGGGTAAGTGTATGCGTATAGATTAATCATGTTGTTAATCCTTAGCTAAAGTTTTCGATTTTATTCTTGTCGTAAGTTGAAAAGAATCCTCGATTCCAGTCACCTAATACAACTTCAACACCGAGCTCACGAACAGCCTTCTTCCACGTCATGTGATGCAGAGGGGCGTTAGCTTCGATAAAATACTCGCCTTCTTGCTTACGCACTGTAAAAACGTGTCCAGCGAGTGTAATAGTGTGATTCATTGTTTTGCCTTTCGGTACGTGAATTGGTCTCTTGTTTAACTATGTATATAATAGCAAACAAAAGACCAATCGTCAACCGGAAAGACGGATTATTTTACAGTTTAAATCCTTTTAGTGTGTCATTGCTAACGTCTTGCTTGATACCACCAACAACATAAGATTCAACTTCTGTTTCTTGCGGAGCAACCTGTAAGCCGCTAGAGCTGAGCCAGTGTTGCGTCCACGGCAGTGGGTTGGTGTTAACCGGCGCATCAAAGATAGCGTCGTAACCGATTGCCTTGAGACGACGGTTAGCAATGTATTCAACATATTGGTGTAACAGTGTTTCGTTAAGACCGATCATAGAGCCGTCCTTGAACAAGTATGTTGCCCAGGCCTTTTCTTCTGATACACACTCACGCCACATGTCGTATACTTCTTCGCGGCACTCTTTAGCAATTTCTACCATTTCTGGATCGTCTTTGCCCTGTGCCCACAACTTCAAAATATGCGTAGTTAATGCCAAGTGCTGTGCTTCGTCACGAGCAATAAGTGAAATAATCTTAGCACTGCCTTCCATCATTTTCAATTCGCCAAAGCCGAACGTACAAGCAAATGAAACGTAGAAGCGCAAGCCTTCGAGAATGTTTACATTCATCATAGCAAGGTACATCTTCTTCTTTACTTCACGCATGGATCCTTTTCTATGATGGAACCAGTTGTCACTTGCTTCGTTAAAAGTATCGTAGTTCTTAGTAACTGATACAGCACGCTCAATGATACGATCGTCCTCAAGAATAGTGTCAAGCACTTCGCTTGGATCAGCATAGATGTTCTTCATGATGTGCGTGTAGCTACGTGAGTGGATAGTTTCAAAGAAGTCCCAAGTAACAATACAGCCTTCGAGCTCAGGAATACTCACATGAGGCAAGAAGCTTAGGCACGGGCCTCGGCCTTGTACTGAATCAAGCAGTGTTTGATACTTCAAGTTAGCAGTAAAGATATGTTTCTGCTCGGGTCGGAAGTTTGCGTAATCAGCTCTGTCTTTTTGTAGACTCACTTCCTCTGGCCGCCAAAAGTACCCTAGCATAGTTTGATTAAGTTTATCAAACACAGGGAATTTAAAAACGTCGTAACGCTGAGTGTTTTGCTCTTCACCGAAGAACATGTCTTGCTTTGTGAAGTCTACTTTATTTTGATTGAATACTGTCTTGCTCATGTGTGTTTACCTTTAGATTGCGCAAGCCTCGCAAAGCTCGTCGTCTTCTTCGACTTGGCTCTGCTGTAGCTCAACTGGTTTTGCTTCCTCTTCGGTAAGCTCCGAAGGATCTACTTTATAGTCGTAAGTGTTCTGATAGTAGCTTGTCTTCCAACCTAGCTTGTAAGTTGTCAACAAGTCCTGCATCATAACACTCATTGGCACTTCGTTGTTTTCAAAGTGTACTGGGTTGTAACTCCAGTTCGCAGAAATAGCTTGGTCGAAGAACTTCTGCATTGCCGCAACAATTTTGATGTATCCTTCATTACCTTGCATTTCCCAAAGCAGAGTGTAGTGGTTCTTTAGTGACTGGAACTGTGGTACGATTTGCTTGAGTGGACCTTTCTTGCTCTTCTTTACACTTAGGTATCCACGTGGCGGCTCAATGCCGTTTGTAGCGTTACATACTACGCTGGAGCTTTCACTTGGCATCTGTGCCGACAGTGTACTATGACGTAAGCCCCAAGTAGCAATGTCTTCACGCAGAGCGTCCCAGTCGTGCTGTAGTTCTACTTCGCCGATAGCCTCGTCAACGTCCTTCTTGTAAGTGTCGATTGGAAGGATACCTTTGGAGTACTTTGTACGATCAAAGTATTCACACTCGCCACGCTCTTGTGCTAGTTTGTTAGATGCTTTGAGCAAGTAGTACTGGAAGCTTTCGCTGAGCTTGTGTACCAATTGTGCTGCTTCGTTGTTATCGTAAGACACTTTGTTCTTAGCTAAGAAGTGAGCAAGTCCAACGTAACCAATACCCAACGAACGACGAGCCTTGGTTGAGATCTCAGCAGCCTTTACAGGATACTTCTGATAATCAATGATTTGCTCAAGCGCACGAACTGCTAGTTCACATAGTGCCTCAAGATCGCCAAGGTCGTTAATAAGCCCTACGTTAATAGCACTTAGAATACATAGTGCGATCTCGCCATCTGGATCATCAATATGTCCTAGCGGAGTAGTTGGCAGCGTAATCTCTTGACACAGGTTACTCATAAACACTGGGTCTAAGAAAGAACTGTGAGTGTTTGCGTGGTCTACATTCATGATGTAAATACGCCCGGTCTCGGCACGTTCTTTAATCATCTCAGAAAATAGCTCCATTGCTGGAATTTTCTTCTTTGGAATAGAGCGGCTGTTTTCGTACTTGGTGTACAGTTCTTCAAAATGGTCTGCGTCACCAAAATACGCTTCGTACAAGCCCGGCACGTCGTGCGGGGAGAAAAGTGTAATGTCTCCGCCGCTTAGCAAACGCTCGTACATTGTACGGTTAAGCTGAATTGAATAGTCTAGTCTACGTACACGATTGTCTTCGGTTCCTTTGTTATTTTTAAGCACAAGGATGTCTTCCATCTCTTGGTGCCAAAACGGGAAGTGTACAGTAGCTGAGCCGCCACGTACTCCATTCTGTGTACAACAGCGTACGGTAGATTCAAATTTCTTTAGGAACGGAACAACGCCGGTGTGCGCTACTTCGCCGCCGCGGATCTTACTGTTGACACCACGTATACGACCAGCATTGATGCCAATACCGGCACGCTGAGCAGTATAGCGGCCAATAGCCATGTCGCTACTAAAAATGCTATTAAGAGTATCATCGCTATCGACAAGCACACAGCTAGCAAACTGCCTAATTGGCGTACGAACCCCTGCCATAACAGGCGTGGGGATGTTAACTTTGAAAAGACTCGTTGCATCATAGTATCTCTTTACGTAGTGTAGTCTTGTGTCAGCAGGGTAATCAGCAAACAGCGTTGCTGCGATCATCATGTACATAAACTGCGGCGTTTCAAAAATTTCACCACTTGACCGATCTTGTACAAGATACTTATCTACTACCTGACGCAAGCCTGCGTAAGTAAAGTTTTCATCACGCTTATGATTAATGTAGCTATCTAGCTTTTGAATTTCTTCTTGGGTATATTTGGTTAGGATCTCTGGGTCATAAACATTACGATCAATGTTCTTTTGAATAATTTGTTCTAGTGAAATGCTTTCGTATTGGCCGTTTACCTGCTTGTAAATTCCGTATGACAAAAGTCTAGCAGCAGCATACTGATAATTTGGAGTGTCGAGACTGATTAGATCGCTAGCACTTCGGATAAGGATTTCTTGAATTTCGTGTGTACTCATGCCGTTATAAAATTGTATATTGGCATTCATTTCGATTTGGCTACTGCTTACTCCTGCTAACCCGTCGCAAGCTTCGCTTACTACAAAGTGTATTTTCTCGATGTCGAGGGGTGAGCGAGAACCATCCCGCTTCACGATCATAATGTCTTTATTCATGACGTCTCCATATTTTATTTTTTATATTAACTTGTTTGAGCAAGAATGTCAACTTCTTTTTTCTCTTAAGTAATGTATGTATCTCGAGATGAGGCGAGAATATATGCTGCTAAATTGATTTTTCGCAAATTATTTTATGATTTTTACAGTGTAACGAAGCTCGGTAACATCGTCATTTGGCATAGAACTTTTTACAGTCATGTCAAGTGTTTCAGCTACACTGTCAGCGTTTTTGTCAAGATGATTTACGTCAAAGACAACACTAGTTTCTTTGTCAGTGTCGCCCATATAGTCATAGTCGTCGCTAACTTTAGAATCATTTGTCTCTGAGGTAACACGAAGAATGCCCGAACGTGCCATCGAGTAGTTTAGACTCTTTAGGTGATAGTGAACTTCGATCTGTTGCGCACTAGTGTCAAGCGGTAGTCTAAACCTTGTTACATATACACCGCTCGTAGGAGCAATTGTATTAGTATATAAACTGTGTCTACTTGAGTGAATCACTGAGCCTTTTATTTCTGCAATATAAGGGTAACTAATATAGTTCATATCGTTACCAAGGGTTTCTGCTCTTGAAAAGAAATCGTCTATGCTCACGTTGCCGTTTGTGTCATACTGCATCACTGCGTACTGCGCTTCGTAATCAGCGCCGCCGTTGTTGCCTACAAAGTTAAAAGTATTGCTGTCACTGGTGTTATATCCGCCGAACTTGTAATACAGTGCCTGACGGTATACATCAACAAATTTACTGTCTTGTACCTTGTTGTGCTGTGCGCCTGTTCTTCTGCCGCTTGCTGTTGAGCTATCTAATGAACTCAACCCAGTACCTAGCGCAATGCCAATACCTAGATCAGAAAATGTATTCTTTGTCCATGTGTTGTAGCTAATGTCCCAGTCACTATAAACAGCATAGCTAAGACCTTGCCAAGTACAGTGCTGGAACATGTTGTCATTGCTCTGTACACTTGCGCTTAGATTGTTCATCTTTACACCAGCGCTAGCAACTATTATACCATCGGTACTACTCCATGCGCCTTTGAAACTTACGTTCTCAAACAAACTATCTTTACAGCTATCCATTTGTAAGATGACATTGTTCTCTGTAGTTTGTAGAGTCATGTTAGCAATCTTAAGATTAGTAGCTTGATTGAGTACTGTTGATGTGCTATCGTTAGCTGGGGAACCAGGTGTGCTATCAGAGTTAACTGTAGCAAACACAGTTGCCTGGGATCCTGTGTTTTTAATTATAGTTTTGTCAGCGCCTTCGCCTACTAAAGAAGCATACGGTGGAATGTAAACTGTGCCAGTTACAGTGTAAACACCTGCTGGAAAATGTAGTGTTACTCTGCTGGATTCTGTCCCAGCAGTGCTGGTGTTAATGTACAGTTGATCGATTGCGTTTTGAAGAAGTGCTGTTACATCTTGCGTGCTATCGCCAGTCATGCCAAAGTCAGCAGCGCTAGCAAAGTCGTCTAGTTTGCTCTGTAGTGATCTAGTTGTGTTGCCTGTTGTATTAGTAGCAACGTACCCTTGAGCAGATTTGTATGAGTACTGATCGGCAATGTTAAACAAATTAGATTCACTAGTTAAAATCTGAGTGTTACCAACAGCAGGTGCTCCTTCACTAACTGAACCATTACCAATGTAAAGCTCTTGCGAATCTACAGCCCAACCAAACTCACCACTGGATAACTGCGGCAAACCCGAACTTGAATTTTTCTTACCTCTACGAACTTGGATTTTACTTATTTGGACCACTGCCACTTGACTTCTCCTATTATGTATTATTTATCTTGGTTTGTTGGAGGACGCTTACTCCGAAGTCTATCTTTTGTTCGTTGATCGACAGATGCTTTATACAAAGAAGTAACTAACTCTAATCTAGATTTTAGTTGTCTCATTTCCTCTCGTATATCAGCAGTCTCATCAGACATAATATGAATTGTATTAATAATTTCTTGAGATTGGTTCTCTTGAAATTTAAATATGAACTGCGTTATTTTAAGCCAAAAGAAAAGTAACGCTAAGAACACCCCAAGGACGCCTGCTAATAGTATACGATGTTCTATGAAAAACGTTACTATTTCCGATACGGCCACTCTGAGCTCCGTTGTAGAAATGATATTGCTAAACTAACAGACAAAAGAGATGATACAATAACAGTTAACGATTCATGCACTCCTACTATTGATATTGTATAGTAAAACCAAAACAAGCTACCAATAAAAGCTAGCCATGTCCTAAGAAAAGCTGTAGGGCGATAGAGCACACACCAAATACTAAGTCCGCTAAAAATCAGCATCTCCATTATCCATAGTCGCATCATTTGAAAATCAACCATGTTCTTAGGCAACGGGTCTACAATAGAATAGATAGCAAGAATAATTAGAGCAAACGAGCTCCACAGCTCTATAATGCTAGTATCAAGATTTAAGAACTTTCTGAAGACGCTCATTAATTACTTTCGATGATTGTTCACAGCAAACATCATAAGTGTAATCATTACTAATGAATTAAAAATAGTCCAGATATTATCTGCTACTGTTTTAAAATAAGGAAAACCCTGTAGGTGCGCACTCATCCAACTTCCTTGAGCAAGGATAAGCAAAAACGCTGTTATTACAGAAAAGATAGTAGCAAGATTGACCATACCTTTATTTTTATTTACTGCTAACCCTGCTATTACAATAGTAGTAATAGCAAGTAGAATCGGAATTAATTCAACTGCGAACCACAGATCGTCTGATACATCAACACCAAACCAAAGATTCATTACTTCATTCATTCATGTTTCCTTTTTAAAATTTAAACAATTTTTCAAATGCGTCAGCGTTATTGCTAACCATATCATTAATTCTACGCTCACTAATAGTTATGTATTCTTGCGATAAATCCATACCAATATACTCGTGACCTAGTTTTAATGCTGCTATGCCAGTGCTACCACTACCGTTAAACGGATCTAGTACAACACTATCTTCTCCTGGCGCATATACATTAATTAGCCAACGCATTAGGTCAATTGGCTTAGGAGTGGGGTGCGTGTTATACTCGCCACGTTCCTTGCGTGTTACTCGAGGCGCATAGAAATACTTTTGATGTTCAATATTATCAAAGTGTCCTATAATGTTGCTCGGGTATCTTCCGTTAGGATTAGCATCAACTTTAGTAGTTTCTTGTTCGGTGCTCTTGATTACGTCTTGGCCGAACGCACGACGCTTTGCGCCATCACTATGCCATCCAGTAGGCGGTTTGCCTTCCCACGGAACACGGTTGCCTTCGATATTAATAGTACCAGTTCCCCAGCGTTCGATATTTGCTTTGATTGTTTTTTCACTAATAGGCTTTTGCGCAATAGCAATAGGTTCGTGTGCTGGCTTTAGTTTGTTTGCTTTTGCCATCTTAGTTGTGATCATCCAAATCACTTGATCACGAATGTCAAAGCCGCCGTCTTCCATGTTTACTGCCATGCGGTGATACAGTTCAGGACTACAAAAGCTAAGCGCCCATCCGCCGGGCTTTAGTACTCGAAGAGCTTGTTCCCAAGTACTGCTAGGCGGTACGTTGCGATCCCACCCTACACCAGCAATGTCCATGCCATAAGGAGGATCAGTTACAATCAAGTCAACAGAGTTTTCTTCCATGTCTTGAAGTAGTTCGACATTGTCGCCGCAAAGCAGATTGTATTTCATTTTTTCTCCTATAGTATTATTATATACACATTTACTAACATGTCAAGGTTTAAATGCGTTGCCAATAAAAATATTATAGGCCGGAGTAGCGCCGCCTTGACAAATATTTTTCCAAAGTACACTAAGAGTTATGATATCATAACCTGCCGCATTTTGAATTTTAACACTTTTAAGATTGTCGCTTACCACCTTAGCAACAGTACTATCCATCTGCGAAAAGTCGTAAAAATCAACAGTCTGCTGCTTAGTCTGATGCTGTTTAACAACGCAGTAGACTAGATTTTCAGTTTGTGTAACCTTTGTTGTATTGTTTCCGGCTAGGATGTCGTCTACCATTTGCTGCGTTTCACGTAAATGATTTGATAACAATTCAGCAGTATACGCAGCATACTGAATTTGTCCCGGTGCGGTAATAGCCTTAATTTGCTTAACTAATTCAGAGTGACCAGCATCACGGAGGCCACGCAAGGCTTTTTCGTAGTGCGCCTTTTTTTCTAGTTTATGTCCTACAACATCTTCCACAAGATCATAGCGTTGTTTGCGTAGACCTAAGTTATCGTCAAAGTCGCTATAATTAACAGCATTGCTAATGTATTTCTTAAGAAAGTTATTGCCGGGATTTGCTTTAGTGCCAGAGCTGCCAGCTTTAGATGTTTTAAGCTCTACAGGAATTTTAGTACCGTCACTGAGAAATACATGTACATCTCCTGCGTCGCCGTAAGATGTTGCGCCTACCCACTTGGCAGTTTTTATACTCTGCTTAAACTCTGCTTCTACATGCGCTCGTACCGCATCTGCAATCTTTTGATCAGCAGCATTAACTACTTCGCCGCGAATGCCAGCAGCAGTGTTCTTCTCAACTTGCTCAGCCCAATCTCGTTCAAGCTTGCCCATAAGTAAATGTCCTCTTGTTCTTTACTGTATATACATAGTACAGTCAGAGCTCGAGCGTGTCAACGATTATTTTCTAATTAGACTCGTAGTATTTGTACACTCGTTCCCACCAAGCTTTTTCCCAATCGTCAAACTCGTCGGGCCAAATGTCAAACTGCTGGTACTCGCCTGCTCGACTACACATGAACACATGACCTTCACGGATGTCAGTGCCGTACACTTCGTTGTGAGCAATAGCATAAGCAGTTAGCTGTAGAAAGTAGTCTTCTACCCATTCAAGCTTCTTAGGCTTGTTGGTTTGCTTAAAATCCATTATACACGGAGTGCCTTTATAAGTGCCCACTAGATCAGTTGTGCCAGCATAAAGGTTAGGAACGTACAATGCTACTTCCGAGCCCCATACTTCGTCTACGTGCGTCATTGCTTCTTTGTGAATAACTTCGGCCATACCGTGCGCTTGTTGAGCATAAGGGTTGCTGCCAGCAGTTGGCCATTCACCTGTCTCAACATAGTCTTCGAG
>Ga0208305_10000960_pt1 | contig 13777 bp, 10 predicted proteins | sample ColrivemetaGS741_FD_187605 | JGI IMG/M metagenome (GOLD analysis project Ga0208305, IMG submission 187605) | Estuarine microbial communities from the Columbia River estuary - Flood tide ETM metaG S.741 (SPAdes) (version 2) | ecosystem: Environmental > Aquatic > Marine > Intertidal zone >... | reverse complement strand
TCCAACTTGTTCAGCTCTATAAGTTTCAGCCTGTAATTGTTCTGGAGTTTTTGCAGTTTCTACTTCTTCTATTGTTGCAGCTTCTGGAGCAGCTTCTATTTCAGCAGTCTCAGCTTCAAGAGCTTCTCGTTCTGCCATAGTCTTAGCTTCACCTAACTCTCCTACTTCTACTTCTTGAGGAGCTTCAGCCATAGGTATGCCTTCCATATCACCTTGTAATATTTGTTCAGCTCTACCTCTTGCAGTTTGTTCTTGAGAACCTGTAACATTTGTACCTGCTACTGTACCTGTATCTGTGCCAATAACACCTGTACTACCACCTATACCGCCTGTACCACCTACAGTACCTGTACCACCTACAGTACCTGTACCACCTGTACCACCTGTATATTGACCTACTAATCCGGGAGGAAGACTTACAAAAGGATTTATTTGATTAGATTGATTATCAAATTTTTCAGATGATATAGGTCTTTCAGTAACTTGTGTTTGAGCTGTTTGATTACCATCATCAATTATTATATCATTAGCTTCTCTTTGAGCATCCATTCTAGGATTATGAGGACCACCATGATATAATTTAACTCTACCACCTTTAGACATATCTACTCTACCACCGGTATAATATTTTTTTGTATATTTCTTTTTATCTTTCATTTATAATACCTATATGTATATTTTACTTGACTTCGAACAGTTTGTCAAGCTTTTCTCCGATTTTATCTATCCTATCCATGAGGATTCCCATATCATCTTTTAATTCGTTTTTGGTTACATAGTCTTTTGCTATCTCTTCACGAGTCTTGTTTAAAAGTATGTCAAGTCGTTTAGACTCTTCTGTGTTTTGTCTAATGCTGTAAAGCACTGGTGCTAACACCAAAGTTATAAATATATTCCAAAATAAATAAGGTGTTAGTTCCATAATGTTATCCTATGTTATAAGTGACATCTTCGGGGATTGCCATATGATTATCACCAGCTTTAATAATATTCCAGTGAGTTTTAGTTTTCCAATTTGAAATTGTGTTATTTCCATCAAAAGAAGCTTCCCAAAATATATATTCGTTATTTGTATCTGCTTCTGTAATTCTTGTTAAGTCTTTTAAATCACCATCAAAAGATGTACCATTAATTGTTATTTCATTTTTGTCATGCTCTAAATAAGTAAATATATCAGTAATTATTTCATTCATATTAAACATATTAAAAAATTCTAATACATTTGCATTAGTAAAATTATCAACTCTAAAAGGATAATTAGTAGAAGTTCCTGTATAAGTTCCGTGTTGTATTTTAATCTTATTAGGAAATGTTTTATCTTCCAATCCTTGTGCTTTTAAATTTGTATACATGTCTAAAATATTTTCCATAAATACATTTGAAGCAATGTTCTCATGCAAATAGATATCAGCAGTAGGAAATGTTGCTGTGCTTATATCTTCATTTTTTATAACAACTCTATCATCGTCTTTAAACAATTCATCTAAGTGATATAAAGTATCAGGATTATTTTCATAACAATAAACTTTAGTAGCACCATACTTTAAACAAAGCCAAGCCATGATTCCTGAACCTGCACCTAACTCACAAACAACTTTACCATTTACATTTGCTTGTATCCAATCATGATATGCCATAGTTCTGTCAACATCTAATGCATAGTCAAAAACTCTGCAAGTATGTCCACCTTTGTAGTAAAGCATATCCATTTTTATACCGTCCTATTAAGCATAAAATGTAAAACATTTTTACACTTGGTTAGCGTAGATTCATTATTCACAGCACCTTCAGAATCTAGTATTGCTCCTGTTTCATAATAAACACCTTCCCATGTAAAACATGCCCATATATGGTCAGGCTCCATATCATCGTTTCTTGTAGTAAATGTTAATGAATCGTACATATTATGAAAACTCTATTTTGCCTGTGAAAGTACTATCTGTTCCTGTGCTAGGGTAAGTTGGTGTGTCATCTCCCCAAAACTTACAATGTTTACCTGATGTACTACCACCTGCTGTTAACGATTCTGCAACATCAAATATAGCTGCAGTTATATATTGTCTTTTACCATCAGCATAAGAGTAAGTAAAATCTGCTGTTCTTGAAAATGTTGTAAATGCACTATTACTAATTCTAGTACAAGTAACATTAGTCCAACCTGAATTAGAATTTGTTCCTGTTATATGTATGGCTAAAGCATGTCTACCTTGAGCTACATTATCAACTGATGCTCTTGCTAAAGTCCCAAGAGTAGTACCTCCTACTACCAAATCACCTGTATAAGATTGTGACCCAACAGGAGCAGAGCCATCAGCATCAAGTCCTGCATTAAAACCATACTGAGTTGAACCTCTACCACCAGTAAAAGTGAAAAAAGAATATCCTGCTTTAATAGTTGAAAACGCTTGTGAAGAACTAGCACCATACCAATCTGCAAAATCCATAGCAGCTCCAGACGATGCACTTATTAAACCCCTGATATCTGATTCATTTATATTACAAGCTGTTCCTGATGTACCACCTGCTTCAACATGAATTTCATTTAAAGATATTTGTCCAGAAGTTTGTAAAGGCATTACTTATCTCCTTTTAATTCTTTAATTTCTTGTTTAAGCTCTTTGATAGACTCAACTAATAAACCTATAATTTGGTTATAGTCTACGTTTAATCTTGTTTCATCTTCACCGTTTAATTCTTTAATTTCTTTTACAGCACTCGGTAAAACTTTTTCAACGTCTTGAGCTATAACACCAGCAGAAGCTTCTCCATTCTTTTTCCAGTTAAAAGTAACACCATTTAATTGTTCTATTTTATCTAACGGATTTTCTATAAGTTCTATATTATCTTTTAATTTTCTATCAGAACCTACAGAAGTTGAATAAGCAAATATATTTGCATCAGCATGAAAATCTCCATTATCATCAAATAAAAATCTTGAGGTTGTACCGTCTCTTACATACCAATCTCCAACATTAAGGTCTGTATACATGTTTGTCCCATCAAAGAAAAACTCTACATCATCATCAGTACCAAGTCTTAATATATCATTATCTGCTAAGTCTATAGCCCCTCTAACATCAAGAGTTGAATCAACAGTTACGTTAGTAAATGAGGGGGAAGCATCTACATTTAAAGTAACATCGCCACTTGTACCACCACCATTAAGATTTGTACCTGCTGTAACCCCTGTAATGTCCCCTGAGTTTGATGTACTTCCTGTTGAACCAGTAGCAACTGCTGTAACTCTTCCATAAGCATCAACAGTAATAGTATCAATTTTAGTTCCATCTGCAGTCGAACCATAAGTACCAGAACCTACTCCACCTGTAGCCATATTTAATGTTACAGTTCCTGATGTTCCTCCACCAGTTAAATTTGTACCGGCTGTAACGCCTGTAATATCACCAGTATTTGATGTGAACCCAGAGTCATTATTAAAAATACTTAATGGAATTTCATTAGCTGCTTTTCTTCTATCAGCTCCTCCATCTAAAACAATAAACTCATCTGTTCCAACCATTGAAGCAGTCATATCAGTTAATTCAGATAAGTCTACATTTAAAGTAACACCACCGCTTGAACCACCACCTGATAAACCAGTACCAGCAGTTACGCCTGTAATATCACCAGTTGTAGTCGTATACCCATAACTTAAAATCTTATCTTCTATAGCTGCTGATGTCATTAATGAAGTATCATCATTACTAAATGCTTCACCACTTGTTTGTAATGAACCTCCTGCTAGTTCTGATACTGTTAATCCACTTACATTAAGAGTAACGCCACCACTTGAGCCACCTCCAGATAGTCCAGTACCGGCAGTAACACTTGTAATATCACCTGCGTTAGTAGTAAAACCTACATCATTATTAAAATCACTTAATGTAATTTCACTAATTAATTTTCTTCTTTCAGCTCCATTATCTAAAATAATTAATTCATCTTCTGTTCCAACAACTGCTGATGTCATATCAGTAAGTTCTGATAAGTCTAAACTAATATTTACAGTACCTGAACTTGTAATAGTTCCTGAACCATTTAACCCAGCACTTGTTGTAATACCTACGCTAGTTACTGTACCAGTTGTTGTTGAATATCCTAAACCTGTAACAAAGTCATGTACTTGGTCACCTGTTGGAATAGTGGTTGCACCATTTGATACTGCACCAGTATTAACATTTAATGTAGCACTACCTGAAGTAGCACCGCCTGTTAATCCTGTTCCTGCAACTACTGCTGTAATATCACCAGTATTTGATGTAAAACCTGAGTCATTATTAAATGCACTTAGTGGTATTTCACTAATAAGCTTTCTTCTATCAGCTCCATTATCTAAAATAATTAATTCATCTTCTAATGCTGTAACTGATTCTGTCATATCAGTTAACTCTGAAAGGTCTACATTTAAAGTAACACCACCTGACGAACCTCCTCCAGACAAGCCTGTTCCAGCAGTAACTCCTGTAATGTCTCCATTATTTGTAGTATATCCAAAAGATGTAATTCTATCATTAATAGCTGCAGAAGTCATTAAAGTTGTATCATTATCTGCAAAAGATTCTAAGCTTGTTGTTAAAGAACCTGCTGCTAGTTCTGATACTGTTAAACCTGAAACATTTAAAGTTGCACTACCTGAAGTAGCACCTCCACTAAGTCCGGTTCCAGCAACTACTGCTGTTATATCACCAGCTTCTGTGGTATATCCGTAACTTAAAATCTTATCTTCAATAGCTGCAGAAGTCATTAATGAAGTATCATCATTACTAAATGCTTCAGCACTTGTTTGTAATGAACCTGCTGCTAGTTCTGATACTGTCAGTCCGCTTACATTTAAAGTAACACTACCACTTGTTCCGCCACCACTTAAGCCTGTCCCGGCTGTTACACCTGTTATGTCACCAGTGTTTGATGTAAAACCAGAATCATTGTTGAAAATACTTAATGGAATTTCACTTGCTGCCTTTCTTCTATCAGCTCCAGCATCTAAAACAATAAACTCATCTGTGCCTACTATAGTTTCTGTCATATCAGTTAACTCTGAAAGGTCTACATTTAATGTGACTGCACCGGAAGTGCCTCCTCCACTTAAACCTGTACCTGCTGTAACTGCTGTTATATCACCAGAACCTGAACCAAAACCTACATCATTGTTGAAAGCAGATAAAGGTATTTCTGAAATAAGTTTTCTTCTATCAGCACCGTTATCAAGAATAATAAGTTCATCTTCTAATGCTGTAACATCTTCGGTCATGTCTGTTAATTCTGACATATCTAAAGTTAAAGTAACAGCTCCTGAAGTTCCTCCTCCTGAAAGACCTACACCAGCAGTAACGCCTGTAATATCACCGGTAGGAATTGTTGGAGTATTTGAAAAATTATTATAGTCTAAATAATAAGAACCTTGTTGACTATCTAATAAGTCGGCATCTAAACCACTACTTGCTCCGTCTACTGTTTTTATAGCTGTTAGTATTTCGGCAGCACTTTGGTCGGCTGTTGCACTTGCTTCTATACCGTCTAATTTATTTTTTAATGCTGTTGTAAAGTTTTCATCTGTCTGTGACGCTACAGTAAAATCAATAGTACCGTCTAAATCTTGATATGTAACAGTAATTCCTGATTCAGTATTACCAGTAACCATACCACCCACTATATCTTGTATTTCTTCATCTGTTTGGTCTGCAGTAGCACCAGCTTCGATAGCATTTAGTTTTGTATGGTCAGCATCTGTGAATACATTTGAGTCTGTTGCTGATTCAACTAATGCTCTAACTTCGGCTGCAGTTTGGTCTGCAGTTGCATTACTTTCAACTGAGTCAAGTTTTGTTTCTTGAGCATCGGTCATAAATCTTTTATTACTAGCATCAGTAAAATTAGTAGTTGTGAATGTAGGAGATGCTCCGCTTACTACTGATTGGTCTAATGCTTTAATATCTGCAATACTTGTAAGTTCGCTATCCATTAACGCACCTGCACTTGTTACATTAGAGGTGTCTGTCACATCAGCACCTGCTTCTATTGCATTAAGTTTACTATGGTCTGAATCTGTGAATACATTAGAATCTGTTGCAGCTTCTACAGCAGCTCTAATTTCTGCATTAGTCTGGTCTCCAGTAGCTCCAGCTTCTATACCATCTAATTTACTGTGGTCTGCAGCTTCAAAAGGAACTGACGTTACTCCACCAATTGTTAAAGCGTCTGTTTCTAGTGTACCATCGACATCTACATTACCTGAAATATCTAAACTAGGAACAACTATTTCATGTGAAAATACAAAGTTATCGTTAGCAGCACTCCATAACATTGTAGCATCTGTTGAAGCATTTACTGCATCTTGAATAGTAATACCTGCTCCGTCTGCTGAACCTGAAGTATCTCCTGCACCTTTATTAACTGTTATGTTTTTATCTTCTACATCAAGCGTTGCAGTATTTAAAGTTGTTTGAGTTCCGTTAACTGTTAAGTTTCCGCCTACTATTACATTTCCTGTAGTTGTAACTGTTGCAAAGTTTGTGTCTGCATTTGTTGCAACTGATTGTCCTATAGATACTGCTGTTCCTGATACAGATACGCCTGTACCTGCAGTAAGTGTTGTAATATTTCCAGTACCATCAAAACTTACGCCATTAATTGTTCTAGCAGTTTCTAAAGCTGTTGCAGTTGCTGCATTGCCTGTAGTATCTTGATTTAATGTACCAACTGAAAAATCAATAGTACCATCATCGTCTTGATATGTAACTGTAATACCTGATTCAGTATTGCTAGATACCATAGCTCCTACAGTATCTTGAATAACTTCTGATAAATCAATATTACTAGTACCATCAAAACTAACACCATGGATTGTTCTTGAAGTTTCTAGTGCTGTTGCAGTTGCAGCGTTACCAGTTGTATCTTGGTTAAGTGTACCTATAACAAAATCTAATGTATTATCAGCGTCATCATAAGTTACTGTTATATTTGTTTCAGTATTGCTAGATACCATTGCACCAACTGTATCAGCAACTCTTTCGGATGTAAAATATAAATTACTTCCTTCACTTAAATCATCTGTATCTTTAGTAGCTAATCTTGTATCAAAATCTGTATTTGCTCTTGCTGTTGTATAATATAAATTTACATTTTCAGCTATATCGCTAGTTTGTAATGTTATATTTGAAGTTCCATCAAAACTAACACCACTAATAGTACGAGCAGTTTCAAGTGCTGTAGCTGTTGCAGCATTACCAGTTGTGTCTTGATTAAGTGTGCCAATTACAAAGTCTAATGTATTATCAGCATCATCATAACTAACTGATATGTTTGTTTCTGTGTTTGAAGACACCATTGCTCCAACAGTATCTGATATAGTTTCTGCTAAAGTTATACCACCTATAGTGATTGCATCAGCTTCTAAAGTTCCATCAATATCAGCATCACCTGATACATCTAAAGAACCTGCATCAAGTTCTCCAGAGATAGTAATGTTTCTACCACCTGTAATGTCTTTGTTAGCATCTGTAATGATTGCTTTACTTGCTATAACTGTTCCGTTAGTTATACCATCTATAAGATTAATGTCTGCTGCACTCGCTGTAACGCCATCTAAGATGTTTAATTCATCAGTTGTAGCAGTTACTCCATCTAATAAATTTAATTCAGTAGCAGTGCTTGTAACGCCATCTAGGATATTTAGTTCTGCTGTAGTTGATGTAACTCCATCAAGGATATTAAGTTCATCTGTAGTTACTGTAGCACCATCTAGTATTTCTAACTCTGCTTCAGAGATATCAGCACTACCAATTACAAAGCTTGTACCTGTAATTGTAGTACCTGTAATAGCTGCAGCACTTGAACCACCAATAATAGCACCATCAATAGTACCACCGTTAATGTCTGCTGTATCAGCTACAAGGCTATCAATGTTTGCAGTACCATCTATGTAAAGATTTCTCCACTCTTGTGAAGAACTACCTAAGTCATAACTGTCATCATCGTCTGGGATAATGTTAGAGTCTACATCAGCTCCAAAGACTACGTTATCAGTAGCTGCATCACCCATAGTAATTGTACCACCGTTAAAAGTTGTAGTACCTGTGACTGTTAGATTACCGCCTACTGCAACATTACCTGTAGTTGTAATGGTATCTGTATATGTATCTTTGAATCTTAAACTTGTTGTACCTAAATCTATATCACTATCTGTAACGGGTATAATAGCTCCATCAGCTATGTATAATTGTTGTACAGAAGAACTAGATACGTCTACCCAAAACTCTATATGGTCATTGGTGCTATCTATTAAAACTTTGTTAAGTGGTGTAACAACACCTGCATCACCAATAAGACCTATAACTGGTCCCTCTGCGGTTGTTCCATCGTGTTTGTGACCACCTGTATTACTAAAAACATTTACAAGTTGGTTATATTCATTATTAAATATAGAAGCAGTTATAGTATCTCCCTCTACGAATGCACTTTGTCTAATATATCCTGCCATATTTATCTCCTACCTGAAGGTATAAAGTCTACATATAATCCATTAATTTTGTAAGGCGGATTACTGTCGTTACTTAAAATTGTAAAATTATTACTTGTTCCACTTCCTTGTAGTGGTATTCTAATCATCGGTGTTGCTACTGCTCCAAAAGCACTTAGTCCAAAAACAGCTTCACCAAAAATAGATGAAGGACTCACTGTTCCAAAAGGAAAATTACTAGCTGGTTGAGGAACAGTTATACTAGAATAATCATATCTAACTTGTAATTCTGGAGAAACGTTTCCTTCTGCTCCAATAGAAACTCTACAATAATGTAAAGTTTTTAAAGTTCCTAAATCACCATAATCATAGTCTGGTGTAGCATATCTTGCTAATATAGCAGTTCCATCAAAATCATTACCTGAATCATGTACATAAACATAACCTGTATTAGAACCATGATAATATTTTTCAACACCTTCATCATCAAATCCTGAACTTATTGCAGTTACTTCTAATCCTTTTGTTTCGGACCATTCAAAACCATTAGGTCTTAGTGTCCCTATTATTCCTTTTTGTGTTGGAGCTGAAGCGTTTACATTTGTGTAAAATAACCTATATTGTGATTTTTCTCTTATAACTGTACTTGTAATTGTATAAAGATTTATATTTTGTGCTAAGATAGTTATAATAGGTTGTATATTATTTGTTAAAGCTCCTAACTCAACGTCTCCAATTCTTGCTGTACCTGCTATAGTTCTTATTCCGTCTGGTGCCAAAAAAGCTAAGTCTCCACCAATTTCTTGTATACTATATCCACTTAAACAACCTACATTTTCTGCTACAGGGTCAATACGTATATTTGAACTGTCGTTAATGTTTACAAGTTTGTGTAAACTATTTTCACAAAAAACAATTAGGTCTTCACGGAATCCTCTTACACCTACAACTTTATCTGATATAGTTACAGAACCTGCACCAGAGCCTGTAAAGTTATCAGGGTCATTATAAACACTATAATAAACTGTATTTAAATTGTTTTCAACTCCTGCTGCTATTAAATGGTGGTCATGTATTGTAATAAACTGAACTCCATTTGTTCCGTCTACTGTAATTTCAGAAGTAAAAAAAGTTCTACTAGTTAAACTTCCAGTACCTTCCATTCTAAATGTAAATGGTTTATTAGCACCGTCAGCCATAATTATTTCACCATGGTCAAACGCAGCACCTTCAAACAAAGCAAATTGTATTTGTCCTTGTCCTGTTCTAGCTGTAGCAGTTCTACCTGTAAAGGTTGTATGGTCATCTCCAGAGTTAGCAGATAATTTATTTATTTGTATCCAACTAGTTCCATCTAAACTAAAAAATATACCATCACTTGCACAAGCAATTACTCCATCTCCATACTGTTTTACTCCTAAAATTCTATCAGAGCTTCCGGTTGGAAAAGCTGAATTAGAACCTCCAAATTTTGTAAAGCCATTAATACGTCTATAACCTCCTTCTACAGAGATTTCAAAGTTTCTTAATTCTGTAGCTGCTCCCGGACTTCTTAATAAGTCTATAGCGTTAGAGGCTGTTACTAATCCTCCTTCACATGCAACTGTATAGGGTTGTGAACGTGCCATAATTTAAAAGTATGTCCTATCGTCTGTCATATATTTAGGAGCTGGATTCATAAGAGTTGACTTCATATATTTCATTCCTTTTTTATAATCATCTAATGCAAAAGCTGCTTGTTGTGGGCTTTCTTTAAATTGCCACACATAATAACGAACTCTAGCTGTTATAATATTTGTATATTGAGCTGGTAAAACTATAGTATCGTCATGGGCTGATAAAGCTGTGGGTCTATCAAAAGCATAAAAGTGTATATTGTAAACTTTATCAGGTATTGGACTTAATCCAAATTTTCTATTGTCTGGAGATTTAATAACAAATTTAGGTTCTCCATAATTTTGTGAGTCAGCATCATCTTCATTTTCACTGTCTCTGTAGTATCTTTTCCAATCTGCAAGAGTTAAAAATTTTAATCCTCTTGAGACATAAGGACTTGTTTCTCCACTTACATTAATAGTTGTAGCATAGAAATCATCCCAATCTATTGATGCATAGTCTGTAGTAATACTAGAACTACCAGACTTAAGTGTGTACCATCTTGTTCCGGCTGTTGTTGCAACGGTAACATTTCCATAAAAAGGGTCAGTAGCTCCACTTGCTCCAGCACTTAAAAATGGTAATTGAGGTTCTTCATTAGCTATATCAAATATAGATTTATTTATAGCGTCTTTTACAAAAGCTTGAAAACCTAAAGCGTTTGCAAAGTTTGCAGAAGTTAAAGGAAGTTCATTAAGCTCTCTTAGTATTTCATTAGTTATGTCAAGATATGTTGTAGCCATTATTTTTTACCTTTAGCTTTTAATTTTGCTTTTTTACTTAAATCTTTAAAATGAAAAAGTTTTACACTGGTCTTACCGTGTGTCTTGCCAGAATGTAAATCCCCGTTAGGCATTTTATGAGAGCCACCTTTATGTTCAGTACCATCTCTCTTATAATGTTTTACACCTTTCATTTTAATCCCTTAAAAAGTGGAGGAGACCGAAGCCTCCCCCGAGTTTGACAACTTAGTCAATTGCGTAGAATGCACTACATAGAGCATCATCTCTAAGTACTTTCGCACCATAGACATGAAGACCTCTAACAATATCACCAAACGATGTTGGGTCTCTCAACACTTCTGTTGAAAGGATAGTGTTAGCAGTAGCAGTAGAACTCATATGTCCAGCCATAACTTTACCAGTTGCAGTAGATGTTGCAGCGATATTGTTAGATTTGTACATATCAAATCCTCTTAGTTTTCCACTTGAAACTAAACCGTTTCTGATTGAGCCTTGACCAGCATTAAAGTCAACAGAAAGAAGTTTAGAACCAGATTGTGACAACTCTTCATAAAATGAAGGAGGTGCAACAAACCATCTACCTTCTTCAGGTACATTCTGGTCGTCTAAAAGTCTTGCCATTCTTGCCATAAGGTCAATAGCATCTACACCAGTTCCGTCTGAACCTAATAGGTCGACAGAAGCTGTAGTTTCAGCTACACCACCAGTACCGGCAGCAGCGTCTGCTCCGATAATATGGTCAGGTCCTGAAGCTGATACACCAGCAAACATAGTTGCTAAAACAGCAGCGTCATACGCATCTTTAAGAGCATATGCAGCAGAGCTTGAAGCAACTTCTTTGAAGTTCACATGTGACATATTTGTTTCAATATCATCTACGATGAATTTAAAAGCTTTAGCACTGTCAACAACCAAAGTTATTTCTTGGTCGGTTAGTTTTGTGTCAGTAGTATCGCTACCTCTAGTGTAGTCTGATACTGAAATGACAGGTTCTTTGATAATCTTTACAGAGTCTCCGTAAGCAGATATTTCACCGGCATAGTCGGTGTTAGTAATAGCTTCAACCACTGAGGCTTTTCTGAAAAAGTTTAAAACCTTTTTAGAGTAAACCGATGGTAAAAAGAAACTATTTGTTTGTCCTGCTACGGAGTTTGCAAAGTTAGCATCTGTATCTGTTCCGGGTTCAAAATATTGAGCCATGATACTTTCTCCTTGAGTTAATTATAGTTTATTTAACGATTCTGCCTTCTTGCATTGCATCTGATATTTCTTTTTCAAATTTATCAAATTCAGCAACACTCATTGCAGCAATCTCCTTTTCTGACCATATTCTCTGTTGCTTTGGTTCTACACTTGTTGTTTTAGTGGAGACCATATCTGCAGCAGATTTTCTAGTCGGTTTAGAAGATGACTTAGCCTTTGGGATATCAATACCAAAATCTTTTTTAAACAAATCTAAAGCACGTGAAGCTAGGTCGGCATCGTTAGCATTTGAGTATATCCAATCTTGAATAACTTTAGGTTGCTCTTTTGCCCAACCATGAAAGTCATCACTGTTTCTGATATCTTCAAAATCAGGATGTCTTTCCATTAACCTTTTTTCTGCATCTTGTCGTACTAACTGATTCTCACGTTCTTGGAGTTTACTAAGGCGTTCTTCTAGAACTTTTGCTTTAGACTCCGATTGTAAGTGTGCAACTGTTTCTACAACTTCATAAACATCAGGATATTGATTCTTAAATTGTTCTAGTTCTTCTTCAGTTTTTGGAGCTTTATATTCGGTTCTATTTTTAGTAGCTTCCTCTATTAACTCTTGTTCTCTGCTTTTGAACTCATTAAGTTTACTATCGTAATGTTTTTTCAAATCATCGTATCTTTTTTTATAGTCTGGTTTCTTATAAGGTGTATCCTTAGTAGTCTCCAGTTCTTCAGTATTAACACTTCCTTCAGCTTCCACTTCGGTTATGTCGTTACTTTTAAAGAGTTTATTCTTTTCAGAAGGCTCTTCAAAAAACATACTTTGAGATGATACAAAAGGTTTATCGTCTCCTTGGTGCCAATCTTTTTTTGCGTTATAAGGGTTTGGCGTTTCTTCTTTCTGGACTGTATTAGTCATTTTCTTTTCTCCTACTCGGGGCTTATGTTCACAAGGTAGCTCTATGTCGACTAGAGGGCTTGTATTGTAAAGGTAGCCTTTTGGTTTTAGTTTGATAAAGGGCTGAGTAATTAATTCAGGTAGCTTTATCGTTATAGTTGTTTAGCTTCTTACGTATCGCTTATTAGGGTCAAGCATATTAAGTTTAAGATTTTTTTGAATCTCATCTTCTTCATTTCTTAATCCATTAGAAGCAACAGTTTCTTTTCTTACATTAATTACCTGTTCAACAGGTTCTTTTCCAGTTTGATAAGTAACTGTTTCTTCTTCTTCAGGCATTCCGCCTTCAGCTAAACCTTGTCTTTCATCTGCTTTAGCTTCAGCTTCTTTCATCATAGACATTAAAGCGTCTTCTCCGATTTCTTCTACAGCTTTTGCAGTAAAGACAAATTCTCCATCAGATAACCTTGCGGGTATACTGTCAGAGACTCCTGAACCCGGACCTTCAACAGGACCAGACCCAGCAAATTCTTGAGCAACATCTATTATTTTATCAAATAACATAGATAGTTCCTCATCTTGTTCTAGTTTGGAAGTTAGCATATCTTCTTCTTCTTCACTTAATGCTTCTTCCATTATAAATCTTGTATAGTTATCTTCCATTTCTCCATCAGGTTCCATTTCAGATTCTTGTGGTGCTGTCATAACCATCATCATTTGGTCATCTATTGAGCCACCTTCGTTATAACCCATTTTTGCAACAACTTCTGGTGCTTCTTTTCTTAAAGCTTCTATGCCCGGACCACCATCTTTCATTCCTGCTCT
>Ga0208305_10000950_pt1 | contig 13909 bp, 6 predicted proteins | sample ColrivemetaGS741_FD_187605 | JGI IMG/M metagenome (GOLD analysis project Ga0208305, IMG submission 187605) | Estuarine microbial communities from the Columbia River estuary - Flood tide ETM metaG S.741 (SPAdes) (version 2) | ecosystem: Environmental > Aquatic > Marine > Intertidal zone > Estuary... | reverse complement strand
AGACTGTAATGAATGGTCAACTATTTAATACCTGGGAAATGTTGCCTTCTGTTTCCAGAACAATGAAATTTGGAGTGAATGTGAGAGATAACAATGTGAATGGAGGGCAAACAGCAAGTAAAGAAACAGTTTTAACCTTTGATGCAACTTCAGGGCCCTTCAAGGTAACATCACAAAGTTCAACTGTTGTTTGGAATTCTGGCGATTCAAAAACGATTACCTGGAATGTAGCAAACACGAACAATGCACCAGTTAATTGTGCCAATGTGAATATTTTACTTTCTACCGATGGAGGCTATACTTTTCCTTATATATTAAAATCCAATGTCCCAAATAATGGAAGTACTGGGGTAGTTGTGCCAAATGTTACAACAGGTATAGGGAGAATAAAAGTGCAAAGTGCGAATAATATTTTTTACGACATCAACGATGCTAACATAAGCATTCAGGCAAAGGAATTTACAATGAATTTTGTATCTGATCATGTAAAAGTTTGCAAACCAACAAGTGCAGTTTATAATTTTACGTACAATACGTTTTTAGGGTTTAATGAACTTACAACTTTTACGGCTGCTGGAAATCCAGCGGGAACAACAGTTGGTTTTAACCCAGCTACGGCAACTGCCAATAACACAAATGTTCAAGTAACCGTAAGTGGTATCAATAACGCAGCTATTGGAAGTTCTGACATTTCAATAACAGGAACTTCAGGTACGTCTTCTTTGGTAAAAAACAAAACAATAACGGTAGCCATATTTGATGGCGTTATTGCCAGTCCAACTTTAACAAGTCCAATCAACAATACCATAGATTTTAAAAAGGCTTATACTTTAAATTGGATGTCAGATGTAAATGCAGATGCTTACGAAATTCAGATAGCAACAAATTCAGATTTTACGGCGATTGTTGAACAAGCAACAAATTTAACAACGAATGCATTTTCACCACAGTTATTGGCCGTAAAAACAATGTATTATTGGAGAGTTCGATCAAAAAATAATTGTGGAACGAGTAGTTATTCAACAGTATTTAATTTTACAACAGCAAACGAAATTTGTGGCGTTAACAATTCAACAGATACACCAAAAAGCATTCCTGATAACAATCCAACTGGTGTAAATTCAATTATCAATGTCACCAACAATAAATTAATTACCGATGTAAATGTTACTGTGAATATTTCACACACTTATGTTCAAGATTTATCTTTAGCCCTCATAAGTCCTGGCGGAATTACAATTTTGTTATCGGTTGGGAATGGCAGTTCTGGAAATAATTATACCAACACTATTTTTGATGATAGTGCTACGCTGAGTATCTCAAATGGTTCTGCACCTTTTACGGGTACTTTTAAACCTCAAATTCCTTTGTCATATTTAAACAATACAGCCTCTTATGGAAACTGGACTTTAAAAGTGGTAGATTCAGGGGAAGCTGATACGGGAACCATTACTTCATGGAGTTTGCAAATTTGCGGAACCCCTTTGGTAAGTACAGATGATGATAATGATGGTGTTGACAATGCTATTGATCAATGTCCAAATACTCCAATAGGTAACAGCGTTGATGCTTTAGGTTGTTTTGTATTGCCAGCAAATAATTTTCAAATAATGGCTGTTGGAGAAACTTGTCCCAATAAAGCAAATGGTCAAATTACAATTTCACCTCAAAAAAACTACAATTATACAACCACCATAAATAGCACAGTGTACAATTTTTCTACAGCAACAACTATTGGTGATTTAGCAACAGGAACCTATGATTTTTGTATTGGCGTTTACGTTGCAGATGAAAATAAAACCTATGAACAATGTTTTTCAGTTTTTGTTGAGGCTGGAACAGTTGTTATTGGAAAAGCAACTATTTTAGACAATAAAGTTGCTGTTGATATTGTGCAGGGAACTGCTCCGTTTGAGGTTTTGATTAACGGAAAATTGGTAATGCAAACGGTGTCTTCATCTTTTTCATTGGACGTAAATCACGGGGATTTTGTAGAGGTTAAAACAGCTGTTGAATGTGAAGGTGTTTTCGCTAAAGAAATAGATTTGCTAAAATCAGTAATAGCCTATCCAAACCCTACCACGGGTTTGTTTGAAATTACGCTTCCTACCGCACAAAAAGAAGTTAAGATAGAATTGTATGGAATGCTATCTCAATTAATTTCATCTAAAACCTATCCTATTTTAAACGGAAAAGTTCAAGTAAACATTGAAGACAAATCAGCAGGTATTTATATTGCAAAAGTATATTTAGAAAAACCTGTGGCACTAAAAATTGTGAAGCATTAAAATTTTTTATTTGAAAAATAATATGTTTTTAACATAAAATTCAGCGATTAAAAGCAACTTTATAAAAAACAGTTGTTTATTTGGGCAGATTATTATTCACATTATTATTATTTTGAACAAATTAGTAATAAGTTTGTAGTCCTTAAATTTTAACAAGTGAAAAAAACGATACAATACCTATTATTATTTTTAGTAGTTGCGCCTTTCTATGCGCAAGTGCAACCCTATTATAATGGTTTAGACCTTACTAAAAAGGGAAACAATTTATTTTTAGAATTAGCGACCAGGATAAAAGATACTCATAATCCAATTCCGTACGGTTGGGATGCTTTAAAAGAAGCAGATGAAGACCCGGATATAAGTACAAATGTGCTATTAATTTATGGGTACGATGACAATGATGGGAGTTTTTTATCAGATAGAACCAGAGATAAAAATTTTCAAGATACTGGAAGTGGAGCTTCAGGCGTGTGGAACAGAGAACATGTGTTTGCGAAATCCTTGGCAAACCCTTCTTTAGAAACTGGCTCGCCAGGTCCTGGTACCGACATTCAAAATTTAAGACCCGCAGATAGAGATTGGAATTCTGAAAGAAGTTCAAGAAAATATACGGATGGAAGTGGGAATTCTGGGATTGTAACCTCTAATGGAGGCTGGTATCCAGGTGATGAATGGAAAGGTGATGTTGCGCGAATTATAATGTATATGTATTTGCGTTATCATGGTACAGGGACTCAAATTTCTGAAACAAGTTGTTTGCCAATAAATGTTGGTTTTGGAGATCCCTTAGTTATTGATAATAATATGATTGATTTGTTTTTAAGATGGAATTATGAAGATCAAGTCTCAACATTTGAAGTAAATAAAAATCAAGTGCTAGAAAGCTATCAAGGGAATAGAAACCCATTTATTGACAATCCATATTTAGCAACTTTAATTTGGGGAGGATTAAATGCTCAAGATTTATGGTGGTCTGGTACTTCTAATGACACCGAAGCTCCAACAATTCCGCTTAATTTAACAGAATCTAATGTAACTGATGAGTCTTTTGATGTTAGTTGGGATGCTTCAACTGACAATGAAGCTGTGGGGTACTATTTGGTATATGTAGATGGGGTGTATTTAAAATCAGTTTCCGCTCCTTCAACTTCAGCAACAATTATAAATTTAGATTCAAACACAACGTTTGCAATTACCATAAAGGCTCAAGATGCAGCAGGAAACGCTTCAAATGCAAGTGCAGCCCTTAATGTTACAACATTAACAGGTCCAAAAATTTTATTTGAAGAATACTTTGAAGATTGTGCAAACATTAATTTCGTTGCTTATAATGAAGCCAGTAATAAAAACTGGGCTTGTAATGATGGGATGTTTGGTGAAAACAATTCGGGTTCATACGGAATAAATGGATATGGAGAAGATGTAGCAAGTAAAGATTGGTTAATTACCACTAATCCAATAAATTTTGATACGGATGCAGGTGAAAAATTAAGTTTCTATTCAGATGCAACGTATGGAATCGACCCATTAGAATTGGTATATTCTTCAGATTATGACGGTTCAAGTAATCCAAGTGAATTCAATTGGGAGGCTGTGCCTAATGTACCTTCTTTAATACACGATGATAGTCCAACAGAAAAAACGTATATTATTACTGATGCGGATATTAGCACTATTACAGGGACAGTTTATTTTGCTTTTAAATATTACTCTTATGGAAAGCCTACAAGATGGACAGTTGATAGTTTTGAAATTACTGCAGACAATGACAATCCTGATCGAGATGGTGATGGTGTTCTGAATGAAGATGATTTATGCTCAAATACGCCTTCGGGTGAAACAGTTGATCTAAATGGATGTTCAATCGGACAATTGGATGATGATAATGATGGAGTACAAAACAGTGATGATTTATGTACGAGTACACCAAGCGGCGAACAAGTAAATGCAACAGGATGTTCAGAAAGTGAGATAGATGATGATGGTGATGGTGTTATGAATAATGTTGACACTTGTTCAAATACACCAACGGGTGAAACAGTTGACCTTAATGGTTGTTCAAACGGGCAATTGGATGATGATAATGATGGGGTACAAAACAGTGATGATTTATGCGTGAGTACACCAAGCGGCGAACAAGTAAATGCAACAGGATGTTCAGAAAGCCAGATAGATGATGATGGGGATGGCGTTATGAATAATGTTGATATTTGTTCAAATACACTTTCTGGTGAAACGGTTGACCTTAATGGTTGTTCAAACGGACAATTGGATGATGATAATGATGGGGTACAAAACAGCGATGATCTATGTGCAAGTACACCAAGTGGTGAACAAGTAAATGCAACAGGCTGTTCAGAAAGTCAGATAGATGATGACGGTGATGGCATTATGAATAATGTTGACACTTGTTCGGATACACCTATTGGAGAAATTGTTGATAATAAAGGTTGTTCGGCAAGTCAGTTAGATGATGACAATGATGGCGTTATGAATGACAAAGACCAATGTGAAAACACACCTATTGGAACAAATGTAAACGCTGCAGGCTGTTTTACGCTAGCTTCAGATAATTTTAAAATTGAAACTGTTGGCGAAACCTGTCCTACCAAAGCAAATGGGAAACTGGTAATTACTGCTTTAGAAACAAACAGCTATAAAGCAACAATTAATGGAACTTTATATACCTTCACCGATATTTTAACGGTTGAAAAATTAGCGCCAGCAACCTATGATTTCTGTATTCTGGTAGAAGGGCAAACCTATCAACAATGCTACACTACAACCATTGAAGCCGGTAAAACGATTGGAGGGAAAGCAAGTGTCACTTCAAACAAAGTAATTATTGATATTACTGAAGGAACAGCTCCTTTTAATATTTTGGTAAATGGTACAGCAATTTTCCAAACTATGAATTCTTCTTTTTCGGTTGATGCTTTGCAAGGAGATTTAATTCAGGTAAAAACAAGTATAGATTGTGAAGGTGTTTTTGCTAAAGAAATTGATTTATTTGAAAGCATTACAGCGTATCCAAATCCAACCAAAGGAATTTTTGAAATTGGTTTACCTTTTGCTAAAAAGGAAGTAATTATAGAATTGTACAATATGCAATCTCAATTAATTTCATCAAAAACATATACCGTTAATTATGGGAAAGCGCAATTAAACATTGAAGAATTACCAAGGGGATTGTATCTGGTAAAAGTTAAATTAAATAAACCGGTAACTATTAAAATAGTAAAACACTAAGCTCTGAGTTTAAAATAAAAACACACACAAATGAAATCAATTAAAAATATTTTATACATAACAATAATCAGCGGCTTCATCTTGTCTTGTGGTGGTGGTGGAGATGATCCAGATCCTGCACCTGAAAACAAAGCACCTTCAACACCAGTTCAGATATATCCTGCAAATAATGATTTGTGTATTGACAACGCTGTAAATTTTCAATGGAATGCTTCCACAGACCCTAATGGCGATGCTATTTCTTATATTGTAGAGGTTGCTAAAACCAGTTCGTTTGCTGCAATTATAGCGACTAAAACGGTAAGCACAACTTCTGCAAGTATTTCATTGGAAAAAGGGATTGCTTTTTATTGGAGAATAACAGCAAAAGACAGCAAAGGTTTAAGCAGTCCTGTTTCTGCCGCCAATGGATTTTATACTGAAGGTGTAGGCGTTTCAAATTACGTGCCTTTTTCACCTGTATTGGTAGCGCCTGAATTAAATGCAACATTGCAAAGTTCTGCAGCAACTACACTACAATGGACAGCAAGTGATGTAGATGGTGACGCATTGACCTATGATGTGTTTTTTGGCAAAACAAATCCTCCAGCGAATATTTCATCAAACCAATCAGCAAATAGTTTTGCAACAGCAACCCTGGATGCCTCATCTACTTATTACTGGAAAATTGTTGTGAAAGATGGCAAAGGCGGACAAACGATTGGTCAGGTTTGGAATTTTAAAACAGATTAATTTTAAATTAAAAACTGTTATTGATGGAAACTGAAAAGTTAGAGGGTAAACTGCTAAAAAACATTCAAGCTGGAAAATTTGTTGAGGTTGTTCAAAAACAGCATCAGCGTTCAGGGGAATTAACAGCAGGTATTGTTAAACGGGTTTTAACAAAATCACCCAACCATCCTCACGGGATAAAAGTACAACTTGAAACAGGTGAAGTAGGTAGGGTAAGGTGGGTGCATCAATAGTGTTAAACCTTATTTAAAATGACCTTTCCGATTGCTTAAAAAAACAATTATTGAATTGTAAATGACACAATTGCAGTTATTTTAAAAAAACTACATGTTGTGTTTTTTTAGGTAGATCAAAATAATTTGAGATAAAAATCAGAAGCATTTATATAGCAAAACTAATGGAAGCCACCTTTTACAAATTTGGAAAGGGGGCTTTTTTTTGAACCTATAATGGGGGAAATGAGTTGTTATGTATTGGGTTGTATTAAATATACATTGGTTAAAGGGGTGAATTTAACCTAAAAGATATTCGTGCTTTTTTAAAGCATGACAAAATTTATTTTACAAAAAAAAAGAGCTATCGGTTAAGATAGCTCTTTAAAAAAATATTTAATATACTTAGTCTTGAAGTACGTAAGCTGAACCTTGTAAAACAACTTTCATATTCCAAACCTCATTAGCTCCTGAATAAACATTATAAAATACATTGTATTTTTGTCCTTCAGCAGATCCAGGGAAATTCTTTAGAAGTATGGTATTAATTTTTTCCAATCTAACTTCTATTGTTTCTTCAGCTTTACCAGCTCTAACGTCAAAATTGTTATAGTATCCGTTACCAACTAATTCATAATCAGCACTAGCTAAAACATATTTAATGGTGTTGTCTGGCACCCATTTTGTACCATCGTGACCAAATTGTAATGATGGGCTGCTTCCTTGCCACATACCATCAAGAACGCTATATGCATTTCCTTTTATTGAAGTTGATCCTGCATAATATTTATACATTACAATTAATAAATCACTTTCTTGTGCATAAGGATATTTTAATGTTAAGAAAGCAGGTATATAATTGTTTGGGTGAATATTATTATCGAAATTATTATATCTACCTGGCTGACCTGAAGCTGTTCCCATAGAGTCATAGTCCTCAGTACTTAAGTAATATACACCGATTGATGGATTCCAATAAGTACCGTTATACATATAATAAAGCTCTGTATATTCTTTTTCTCCTTGTACATCTGTTACAATGTCATCAACCATAATATCATTCCAAGTTGTAGCTACACGAACGCCGTCTATGCTACCTGTTGGGCCATTAAAGCCTTGACGTATAGCAACTCTTTCTATAGTTGTTCCTGAATTTCCAGTGTTTGTTGCTTCCGGAGTTTCAGGTTCAGTTGCCGGAGCTGTTGTTAGCACATATAAATTAGATGTACCATTGTCAATATTGTAAGATGCAACAATAAGATAGGTTGTATCAAAATCAAAAGCGTTAGCCCCAAAAGTTAAAGTACTTGAGCTTGCTCCAATTCCGAATAACATTTTACCATTACCATCACTCTTAACACCAACACGTCCTCTAAAATTAGTTCCGTCATCCATGACGTGAAAAAAGTAAGTTCCGTTATCAGCACCAACAGCGCTTAAATTTACCAAGGCACTTAAATAAACAGTTCCTGAACTTTTTGGACTAAATGTACGATTAACATCTTCAGATCCAAAACCATCTATCAATGCAGAACCTCCTACGTTTGATGATGGGTAATTTGCCATTGATAAACTTGTAGTAGCATAACCTACAAATGGAGAACCACCTGAATGACCTAACCAATCGGTTGTAATAGTTGTTAAATCTCCAGTTGCTGAACCGTAACTAAAATTATCTGCTATAGAAAAATTAGTAGTCGTAGTTATAATTGGATCTTCAAGGTATTGCGCGTATTTTACCAAAACAATATCACCTTCTTCCCCTACCATTTTGTCTGCAAGTATATCATCTAAAAAATCACTTGGTTTTACATCTGGATAAAAGCCCATTACATCACTTCCGCTTGCAACGTAATCGTCCATAGTTAAGGAGTACTTTTCTGCATTTGCATAAGCATTAATTTCTTCAAGGTTACTAGCACCGTCAGCCATTTTATATTCAACTAAAACTGAAGAATCTTTTCCCCATACCGGGTATAAACTAGCTAAAAAATTAGGTAATACAGATTTTGCTTCATCGACAGAAGTGAATCCATTTGGAATTTTTAAATCAGCATAATCATCATCAGTAAGTGTATAAACAGCATCACCTGAAATTACAGCTTCCTCAGAACCTAATTCGTCATAAATTTCGTCCATTGGGTTACAAGCCGTAGTAAATACCAAGCCTAAAACCATCAATAAATAAATTAGTTTTTTCATTGTTTTATGTTTTTATTAAAAGTTAATCTTTGCACTTACAGAAAAAGTTCTTCCGAAACCATACCATACAAGCGCTGTGTTTGCACTTGAACTATTGCCATCTGCCGCGTCAGCAATGTATTCTGTATCAAATACGTTGTTTAATCTACCTGTTAAAGTAGTATCTAAAGTTCCTAATAGAAATCCATAACGTAAACTCATATCAAAAGTACCGTAGTCTGGAGTTTTCCATGCTTGAGGCAACCCTTCTTTACCTCTACTGTTAGGGTCAAAATCAGCATACATATTAGCAAAATAGTTATAGTCAATTGCGAAATTTGTTTTACTCATAACTTCCCAGTCCACACCCAATGCAGCAGTTGTTTGTGCAGCATCAGAAACTTTTAAACCTTTAATGAATAAATCAACCTTCCCAACTTCTTCTTGATTTTCATCAAACACAGGAACATCAACTAAATCATTTTGCCACTCCCAATCACCAATAGAAAGCATTCCATAAAATGATAGATTGTCTAATGGTTTGTAAGTAAAGTCTATTTCTATACCTTGATGTAAGGCATTCACACCAAGAATACTAGCATAAAAATTTGAACCTGCTTGAGATTCAAATCTTTGAGATAAAAATCTATCTTTCCATAATGTTCTGTATAGGTTCACATTTGCTGCAAACTTTTCGCCTCTAAAACCATAACCTAACTCCATACTGAAAATCTTTTCGTTATCTGCATCAGGGTTGATGTCGACGTTGTTATGCTGACCACTTTCATAAGCTCTGAATGATGGCGCTTTTTCAAAATACCCAATATTTGCAAATACATTGTGATGGTCGTCTATTCTAAAGTTAGCACCACCTTTTGCACTGTAACCAAAAAAGTTGGACTTGTCAGTTTCTTGTAAAGGATCACTGTCTAAATATCCAAAATAATCGATTCTTTTATAAGATGTGTTTGATCCAGCTAAAGAAACAAATGCAGACCATTGATCTAAGTCATATTCTAATTGTGCAAATGCTCCTTGCCATCCAACTTCACCATCATTGTAGTAAGAAATTTTATCCCCAACTTTTACAGCTCTATTTGGGTTGTTCTTATCACTGTTGTCTATTACGTAAGAACCGCCTAACAAGTCAGTAACTTCAGTAAAGTGTTTCCCTGTATAATCTCTTAAATCTAAACCGGCAGTTAATTTAAAATCTTCTCCTAAATCTAAATCATAAGTAGATAACATACCATACCAAACGTGATCGTTTCTAGAGGCTCTTAAATAAGATTGAGAACCCAGTCCTTGTTCTCCATTTGCACGGTTAATCTCAACAATATTATCAATATCAACAGGTTGATCAAATCCACCTAATCTAGTTTTGAATAATTCACTGTCTCCACCAGTTCCACCACCACCACCGGAACCATTAGAATAGTAAATGGCAGTTGATAAGTTAGATTTTTCGTTAATATTGAAGTACCAGTTTAGTGATGTTTGAGATTTGTGGTAAAAGTTATCTTCAATATGAACTGTTTTTCCACCTCTCATACCCCAATCTGGATTAAATTTATTTCCACTTTCAGCCTTTCTGTATGTAGAAATTAAACTTTTATTTTGTCTTTGTCCGTGACGTTGTGGAGCTCCAAAAGAAGTTAATGCGATTTTATGTTGCGCATCGATTTGCCAAGATAAGTTTACAAAGTAGTTCGCACCATCAAATTCAGTTCCATCTACATATCCATCTCCAGATGTTCTTGAAGCTGAAATAGTAGCAGCAAATCCACTTTCCAATAATCCAGTTGAAACGGTTCCACCAACTTTAAAATAACCATCGTTAGCAAAGCTTGTTCCGAAATTACCACCAGCTACTACATCAGTAGTTTTAGATAAAATATTGATAGTACCACCAATAGAAGGTACAGCAACTTTAGAAGCTCCTAAACCTCTTTGAACTTGCATAGCACCAGTAACATCTGATAGACCAGCCCAGTTACTCCAGTATACTCTACCATTTTCCATATCATTAACAGGCACACCATTAATTAATACAGCAACGTTTTCAGAGTTAAAACCTCTTAAATTTAATCTACCATCACCAAATCCACCACCCGATTTGGTAGCATAAACACCTGGTGTAGATTTTAAAATTTCAGGAAATTCCTGTGTTCCTAATTTGTTTTCAATTAAAGCTGCTTTAATTGTTGAAACTGCTACAGGTGTTTTTCTGTCAACTGCAAATGAAACCTGTGTGATTACAATTTCATCAAGTGTTTCAGCTGATGGTTTTAAAGATACAGTTCCAAAGTTGGTTTTGCCTTTAAAAGCAATTAATTTTGATTCATATCCAATAAACGAAACCTCAAGTGTTCCGCTGTTAACAGAAGAATCGAAACTGAAGTTTCCATCAAAATCTGTGGTAGCTCCAATTTTTGAACTTTTAACAATAACCGATGCTCCTGGCAATGGTTGATTCGTTTCATCTACAACTTTACCTGAAAGCGTAGTTTGAGAAAAAACAGTAACAGATGTGATTAACATAATTACCGTTAGCCAATTTTTTAATTTTTTCATTTGTTAATTTGAGTTTGAATTAAATGTTTACAAAAATGGTAACTTCTACCAACGCAGTCATTAACCAATTGTTAATTTTTAACAGAATGATGGTTCAAACTGTTAATTTTTAACAAAAAATTAAGACTATCAAAAATAGTAAAAATTGCCTGCTAACTGCTCAATATTTATTTAAAATACAAACAGTTTATTAACAGATGTTAATAAATCCAATTGGTTGCTTTTATAAAATGAAATAATTAGTTATTTCGAAAGATGCTTTTGCGCCAATTCTTTCCCTAACTCAACACCAAATTGGTCAAAACTAAAAATATTCCAAATTATCCCTTGAATAAATATTTTATGCTCGTAAAAAGCAATTAAACTACCCAAAGTTTTAGGCGTTAATTTTTTAATTAAGATAGCGGTACTTGGTTTATTTCCTTCAAAAACTTTATAAGGTAATAAGGTTTCAATTTCGCTCATTTTACCTTGAGTTTTTAAATCTAAATGCACTTCTTCCTTTGTTTTTCCTTCAGCGAGTGCTTGCGTTTGTCCAAAAAAGTTTGCCATTAATTTTTCGTGATGGTCTTTATCCCCGTACAATGATTCTTTAAAACCAATAAAATCAGCAGGAATTAACTTGGTTCCTTGGTGCAACAATTGCATAAAAGCATGTTGAGAATTTGAGCCTGGTGCTCCCCAAATAATATTTCCAGTTTGGTAATTTACACGATTTCCATTTCTGTCAACACTTTTTCCATTACTTTCCATAATGGCTTGTTGTAAATAGGGTGCTAACTTACTTAAATATTGAGAATATGGTAAAATCACTTCGCTTTCAGCATTGAAAAAGTTGGTATACCAAATGCCAATTAAGCTTAAAATTACAGGTGCATTTTTTTCAAAAGGCGTGTTTTTAAAATGTTCATCCATTTCAAAAGCACCAATTAATAAATCGTTGAAATTTTTAAAGCCAACGGCCAAACTAATTGAAAGTCCAACCGCGCTCCATAATGAAAAACGACCACCAACCCAATCCCACATTGGGAAAATATTTTCTGAAGCAATGCCAAATTCACTTACGGTTTTTAAGTTTGTTGAAACAGCCACAAAATGTTTGGCTACATCACTTTCAGAAGCAGATTTTAAAAACCATTTTTTAATTGTTATTGCATTTGTAAGTGTTTCTTGGGTTGTAAAAGTTTTGGAAACAATTACAAATAAGGTTGTTTCAGGATTTAAATTTTTGATGACTTCCTGAACGTGATCTCCATCAATATTTGAAACAAAATGTACGTTTAAATGATTTTTATAATATTTTAAAGATTCAACGACCATATCTGGTCCTAAATCTGAGCCTCCAATACCAATGTTTACCACATCGGTAATAGACTTGTTGGTGTATCCTTTCCAATTGCCTGAAACTACTTTGTTGGTAAAAACTTCAATTTTGCTTAACGCCTCTTTAACACTTGGCATAATGTTCTCACCATCAACAAAAATTGCATTGTTCAATTGACTTCTTAGTGCTGTATGTAAAACGGCTCTTTTTTCCGTCTGATTGATTTTTTCTCCTGAAAAATAAGCATCCATGGCGCTTTTTAAATCTACCTCATTTGCCAATTCCAATAGTAAATCGATCGTTTCTTTATTGATTCTGTTTTTAGAGAAATCAAATTCAAAATCGTTAAATTTTAATGTGAAATCATTTTTACGATTGTTATTTTCATTAAAAAATGTTTTTAAATGAGTGTTTTTAATAACATTATAATGGTTTTGTAGTTTTTGCCAAGCTTTGGTTTCGGTTGGATTTATATTTTTCATTTGTATCATAATCTATGTTATAAATTCTTTTTTTCGAAAATAAATTTTTCTAACTATTCTGGGTATTCTATTGATTCGAATTTGACTTTTAGTGGTTCAATGAAATTTAAATAAATGGGTTTCACTTTTGAATTCAATGGCTCAGAAACAGGTAATTTTTCTTTTAAAGGATCAACTTGCACCCCGTTTTTCCAAAAACGATAACAAACATGAGGTCCCGAAGTGTTTCCTGTCATTCCAATATATCCAATAACATCTCCTTGTTTTACCACCTGACCAACTCTAACGGCTCTTTTGCTCATGTGTAAATACTGTGTGGTATAAGTGCTATTGTGACGCACCTTCACATAATTACCATTACCGCCTTTATATTGAGACTCAATGACGGTACCATTTGCAGTTGACATAATTGGAGTTCCAACAGCGGCTGCATAATCGGTTCCTTTGTGTGGCCTAATTTTATTCCCATAAAAAGCAATCCTTCTACTTAGATTATAACGGGAAGAAATTCTACTAAATTGAACGGGCATTTTTAAAAATTGACGGCGTAAGGTATTACCAAGATCATCGTAGTAATCGTGTTTACCGGTAGTTGAATCGGCCAAAAATTTAAAACCGTAAAAATCTTTACCGCCATGTTCAAAATAAGCTGCTTTTATTTCTCCGATACCAACAGGAATTGTATCATTTATATACAATTGTTCGTAAATTATTTTGAATTTATCCTTTTTTTGAAGTTTAGAAAAATCAATTGCCCAAGCGAAAATATTATCGGCCATTGTATAGGTTAAATACGGGCTTAAACCTTGTTTTTCCACCGCTTCAGAAAGGCTGCTTTTAATAACTCCAGAAGCTGTTTTTACAATT
>Ga0208305_10000943_pt1 | contig 13993 bp, 8 predicted proteins | sample ColrivemetaGS741_FD_187605 | JGI IMG/M metagenome (GOLD analysis project Ga0208305, IMG submission 187605) | Estuarine microbial communities from the Columbia River estuary - Flood tide ETM metaG S.741 (SPAdes) (version 2) | ecosystem: Environmental > Aquatic > Marine > Intertidal zone > Estuary... | reverse complement strand
TTATATCAATAATTCAGATTGTATAATTTCAATGCGCAAGCACCAGACAATGATGATGAATCTACTTTCTGTAGTCCAGTAGAAGTTACAGATGCCATTAATGTATTTTTTATGAATTCAATTACTACTAGTTCGGGTTTTAATGCTGCAGGTTATGCATATTTCCCATTTAATAGTGTACAAAGTAATCGAATTTTTATGATAAATAGTGTAGCTAACAATGCACCTAATAGTACATTTTCTCATGAGTTAGGTCATTATTTTAGTTTATATCATACTCACCAAGATACTGAATTTGGAAGTGGAGATCCTAACGCTGAACGTGTAGTAAGAACAGGGGCAAATGCTAATTGTGATGTTAATGGAGATTTACTTTGTGATACAGATGCAGACCCAAGATATGCCTCTGGGGAATTTGATTTAGGTACTTGTACTTATACAGGAACTGATACTGATGATTTAGGAGTTACTTATTTGCCGACTACAGCTATTAATAATATTATGTCTTACTTTCCTGATCAGTGTGGAGGTGTTTTTACATCAGGTCAATTTACCCGAATGGGAGCAGGGCTAACAATAAGAATGGGGCATACTGCTTATAATTATTCTTGTTCAGCCTCTGTTGTTTCGGCTCCAACAGGATTGACTGCAACGTTAAATGGTAATCAAATTGATTTAGCATGGACAGATAATGCAAGTAATGAATTAGGATACATTATTGAACGATCATCTACATCTAGCACGACCGGTTTTTTACCTATTATTTATGGTGGAGTAGGTGAAGATGTTTCTACATTTTCTGATACAGATGAAATTAATAGTAATACAACTTATTGGTACAGAGTTCGTCCCGTTGCCTCTGCTTGTGATACCTATAGTAATGTAGTTAATCTAACTACAGGAGTTATTTATTGTACGCCTAGTTATTCTATAGGTTGTGCTCAAGTTTCAATAAGTGATTTTTCATTTGATGGTGAAGGAACAAGTGATATTGCTAATAATACCTCAGGATGTTCAACTAATGGATATGGTGATTTCTCTAATCTTTCTGCAGCAGTTGATGCAGGAAATTCATACAATCTAACTGCAAGTTCACTCGCTGGAACATGCATTGGAAGTTACTACCCTGCACTTGTAGGTATCTTCGTAGATTGGAATTTTGATGGAGATTTCGATGATGCTAATGAACATGTATATAGTGGTGCTGATACATTAAATCCTTGTTTTTCTACAACAATTGCTGTTCCTACAGGTGCTCAAACGGGTAATGCAGTACTAAGGATTGTTATTGACTATAATAATACTCCAACTACTGCATGTGGTTCTTATGGTTTTGGAGAATCAGAAGATTATACTTTAAATGTAACAGGTGTAGGAGGACTTCCAATTGAACTTACTTCTTTCAGAGGTCAATCAAACAACAACGCTGTTAGGCTTTCTTGGACAACAGAGTCTGAGATAAACAATGACTTCTTTACTTTAGAAAAGTCTAAAAATGGTGTTGATTTCGAAGCTATTGCAATTGTTAATGGAGCAGGAATATCAGATAGAAGAAATGAATATTCTCATTTGGATTTCACACCTTATGATGGAATAAACTACTATCGACTCATGCAAACTGATTTTGATGGAAAATTTACCCTTTCTGATATTATTCAAATTTCAGTAGTTCCTAGAGAAGTGATTTCTGTAAATATTTTCCCTAATCCTGTTGGTAAAGATGAATTTTCTCTTTCATACAACTCCATTACAAAAGGAAATTTACAATATCGAATTACGGACTTAACAGGTAAGGTTATTGAATTTCAAGAAACTGAAGTTGAAAAAGGAAAGAATGATTTCTTCATCGACACTAGTCAATTAAGCCGTGGTGTTTACTTTTTACAAACTAACCAAAATGATATTACTCAAACGATAAGATTTGTAAGGCTTTAAATTAAATTTTATTTCAAACAAAAAGAGATTATCCATTTAAGGATAATCTCTTTTTGTTTTTTTATTTACCCAAAGAGAGCCAAGAACTAAGATTGGGCAAAGCCTTGACTCTTCTAAACGGTTATTGGGAATACATCTTTAATTCGTTCGGTTTTAAAAGGTACGAGCTAAGTATGTTGAAAGGTCAACATATGTCTATTTATGATCGTGGGAAATTTTATACTAGATTGGGAAAAACAGATAACAAGTTCAAATATACTAAATATTTATAATATCCCAAATAATTTCCTTTCTCTATGAACTGCTTTGTAATTATTAAATAGTTATACTTATATCCTTTTCATTTCTAATTTTTTCAAAAACAATAAAATAAAAAGTCAATGAAAGTGAAATACCTAAGTACATGGTTATTAAAATAGTACCGCCCGAGAAAAAATCTTCTAGATTATACCATGTTCCAATTTGATAAATAATCCAAACCCCTATGATTGATTTAATGATTTCTGCGGGGATGGCAAAGATATGACGATCCATTAATGTAGTGTATGAAAATACCGAAACAAATAAAAATATAGAATACCACATGATGTCAATTACTTCTAATTTTCCGAATTGAGTAAGTAAAAAATACATTAAAAGGTTGTGGAAGATTAATTGGAACCATGACCATCCCTTTAAATAATCAGAAGCATTAGAATTGTATTTTGAACGAGTATGAACACCTTCAATTATGATTGGATATTTTTCTTGCACATCTTTTGGTCGCCAACCTGTTGGCATAAACCAAATTCTAATTTTATCTAACCAATTATTTGTTCTCCAAGCATCTTTCAAAATCTGCCAAGCATGCTGATAATTTATTAGGACTGGATTCCAAGTATTCGCAGGTTTTAAAGTTCCATAAACTGGAGTTTCCTCTTCCAATTCTTCTTGGAATGTACCAAACCATTTATCCCATAAAATAAATATCGCTGAGAAATTTTTATCAATATAAATATCGTTGATCGCATGATGAACACGATGATGGGAGGGTGTCATGAGTATTTTTTCTAAAAATCCCATTTTCCCTATAAGTCGGGTGTGATACCAAAATTGAGCAAATAAATGTATCGGTGCTGTCACCAATATTATCTCTTGTGGAATACCAATAATTGCCAATGGAATGTACAGGAAAAAATAGATTCCAACTATTGCCGAAATCTCTTGACGCAAAGCACAAGACAAATTATATTCTTCGCTTGAATGATGAACAATGTGTCGATTCCAAAAAATATTAATGGAATGATTAAATCTATGTGACCAATAACTGGCAAAATCTGTCCCTATAAATGCGATAAAAAATAACCATCCAGTGGACTGAATTTCAAATATTCCAAACCTAGACTCCATCCATCCATAGGTTACCAAAACAACTGATAATCCTAATAAATTTTTTAGTGTGTTTGTCATCCCTGAACTTAGGCTTGAAATAGTATCCATGGCGCGATTGACAGTTTGGCCCATAATTTTAGCTGCGATAGCTTCGATAATTACCATCAAAACAAATCCTGGAATAGCGTAAGTTAGTGCTGTTGCATAGGCTTCCATAAAGTTATTTAATTGACAAGTTTATAAAATAAATATTATTTGAAATTTTCAATAAAATTGAAGTTAGAGAGAATAAGGATGTTTTCATTTTCTGACTTAGTAAGAGCCGTTTTAACAAAACAGATTTTGCTGATTTTTTTAAAGTTATTTCTTTTCCTTTTTAGTTTATGGTAAAAGATCTTCATAATTGAAGGTTTTGTAGGTCTTAATTTTTCACTAAGTCTTTTATCCAATAAATATAAATCAAAACACTTAATTACCTAATTGCAATACCGAGGGTAAAGTTTTCAATAAGTTTACTTTATTTAGATGACCCACTATTACTTTCTCAGTGTTGCAAGAGTTTACAATCCTCTTTATCTGTTTTAGTATTTTTATAAATCTCCATTTCTTCATTAAATCTTTTTTAACTTCATTTCGATCTCTTTTAAAAGAAACTGTTATTTTCCTAACTAGGTAATTATCTATATTTTAAAGATAGCCAAGGAAGTTAAATGGGCTTTGACAGAAAAATACCTTGGGTTTTTCGTCGCTGGCGTAAATTATTTAATCTATATTTTATTAATAGTTGACATAGTTATGATGATTATTTTTTACAAAATTGATTTATTTTAAGGGCTTATAAGGCTATCCAAGGTAGATTCTTCTGATATTTTATAATAGTCATGTCTCACTTTTTCAATAACTTTTTCTACTTTTTTATCTCGATACGTATTTTGAATAGTTCACATAGATACCTTTCAATCCATTTAAAACTAAAAAAAGCTACCATATTTTAGTTAAAAGTACTCAGTTAGGGAATTTAGGCACTAAATTTAGTGATAATATTCTTGAGATTTCTCAAAATTTTCCACAGATGAAAATAACTAAATTATTAGTAATTTTTCCCTCTCATTAGTGAATAATTCAATTTTATGAAAATGTGTTATCACACTATATTTTTTCTATCTTTTATTTTTGCTGTAAATACCAACTCAACAGCTTTCTATTCAATTCCTTTTGATAGTTTAGAATCGGTATTATACTCTGAAATTCCGATAGAGCAAAAAATTAAGACTAGAAATAATTTAGCGGAATATTATTTTAAATATAATGTCAATAAATCAATCGGACATTTAAAAGAAAATCTGAATTATTCAAGAATTGAAGAATTTCCAAAACAAAAAGCTAGGAGTTTGTATTTGATGGGGCGGGCTTATTTGTTAATTGCTAATTTTGAAAAGTCAACTTCTTTCCTTAATCAAGCCAAAGAATATTTCTCTCGAAATATAAAACTTAAAGAATTAGGTGATTGTTTTAAAGACCTAGGAACCATTCAATTACATCAAAATAACTACAAAGAAGCTGAGTTTTTATATCAGGAAGGTATAAAAGCATACCATAGAGCAAATTACAATGCCGGCTTTGCACATTGTAATTTGAATTTAGGAAATGTCTATATCGAACAGTTTCAATACACCGAAGGAATTCAATATTATTACAATGCATTAAAAATTTATGAAGAACTTAAGCTTCATCGATATATTGGGATGGTCAATAATAATATTGGTAATATTTATAAAGAAAATCAGAGCTATAAAAGAGCATATCAATATTATAATAAAGCAAGTCAATCTTATCAAATTGATAAAGACAGTTTACAAATAATTAATGTTAATATAAATATTGGATCAACTTTTTTGGATGAGGGAGACTTTGAAAAAGCAGTTCAAATTTTAAATTTAACTTTGGAGGATGCAAAAAAATCTGGCTTCATTCACCCAATTCCAGTAATTTATAATAACATAGCGGCATGTCATATAAGTTTAGGGAATTTTGAACTTGCCAAAAAAAACAATAGACTAGGTAGAGAAGCAGCCTTGCTCAATAAAAACAAGGTAGAGTTAATGCATGCTAATTTATTGGCGGCTGAAATGAATTTTCAAAAAAAAGAATACATAAAAAGTGTTCAATTAGCAGAGTCTGCTTACAATGAGGCTATTGAAAACAAAAACCTAGATGTTCTTTTTGATGTTACTAAATTATTGTATGTCAACTACAAATCGATGAATCAGTTTGAGACGAGCCTTGGGTTTTTAGAGCTTAATAAATTATATCGAGATAGTCTTTTCAATGAAAGTAGAATGAAAATTCCTTTGTCAAAAGACTTTGAATATCAGTTGGAGAAGCAAAAACAAGAACAAATAATTAAGCAAGAGAAAAGTAAATTGACATGGGAGGGAGAGCTGGCCTTTCAGCAATTAATTTTGAGGGTTTTTATTTTTTGCTTTTTAATTTTGGGATTTGTTGCTTTTGTCATGTTTAAGAATTTTAAGGCCAAAAAGGCAGCAGAGAGTGAGTTGGAAAAGAAAAATTCTATATTAGAAAAATATATCGAATCGAATATTCAATTGGAACAATTTGCACATATTGCCTCACATGATTTAAAATCTCCTTTACGAACCGTTGGAAGTTTTTCTAGTTTGTTGAAACGAAGAGCTAAGGAAAAACTGAACGAGAATGAATTGGAGTACCTTGATATGATTACCAGTGCAGCAAAATTAATGTGGAATTTGGTAGATGATTTGATGGCTTACTCGCAAGTGAATTCATTTCGACTTAATTTGACAAATAGCGATGTTAATAAATTGGTGGAAGAAGTTTTGACAAATTTAGATTTCTCAATAAAAGAAAAAAATGCTGTAATCAACGTAGCTCATCTACCAACAGAAATTATGGTTGATGAAACAAAATTGCGTCAAGTTTTTCAAAGTTTAATTACTAACGGTTTGAAGTTCATGCCAACAAACAAGTCTCCTGAGATCGATATTAACGGTATCTTAGAAAATGGATTTTGGAAGTTTTCCATCCAAGATAATGGAATCGGGATTCCAACTGAATATCAAGAAAGAGTTTTCAAACCATATAAACAATTACAACCAAGAGATAAATTTGGAGGGACTGGAATGGGATTAGCTATTTGTAAGAAAATTGTTGAGAGGCATGGGGGAGATATTTCTTTTAAAAGCGAAATGAGAAAAGGAACTACTTTTTATTTTACAATTCTTTCGACTTTAGAAACTAAGTTAAATGAGAATGAACTGGCAGAAGCTACTGTTTAATTTTAGTTTTTATTTTTTTAGAATAAAAACTCCAAATCCTTTCATTGCAGGGTTTGGAGTTTTTATTTTTTTTGAAAAAGTATTATTTTATAAAAGCTTTAGTAGTTAGTTCATTTTCATTTGAAATGGTTAGTTGATATATACCTTTTGGTAAGCTGGTAACATCATGTACACGGGATACTTTTTCTATATTCTTCTCTAATACAAAGTCCATAATTTGTCGTCCTTTAACATCTGTAATTCTTACGTCTAAATTACCAATAATTGAACTTTTGAAAGTGAAATTTAAATCATCTTGAACTGGATTTGGAAAAATATCTAAAGTACCAAGGGGCTGTGGTAAACTAAAAATAGCATCTAGTAATTTTTGATTCTCAAATGCGCCCATATCTACTTCATCTACTCTTGGCAAACCTTCAAGATCAAAAATAGGTGCACCTAATTCGATTCCAGCATCAATACATGGACTTTCATTGGCGAGGCGATAGTTTTCATCAACGAAATTTACAAAGAGTGGATTTTCTCCTGCTAAATCATTAGTTCCAATCAATTCATCATACATACTAAGGTCAGCGCTTAAGTTTCCTCCATTAGAAATAAGTAATGGAGCACCTGCTTCTACTTCATAATCATTACCGTTTGGATTATCAAATACAGTATTTTGTAAAGTTAAAGTTGATGAGCTCAAATCTCCGGCAATCCAGTGTGATATTCCAGCGCCGATAGTGGCTTCATTTTTAACTAATGTACAATTAATTAAATCGATTGTAGCAGTGATAGTATCGCTCGTATTTATTGATATAGCACCGCCAACAGAGGCCGCGTCAATGATTATATTAGATTCAAAAAGCACATTTTTAAATACAGCATTTGTACTTCCTAGATTAACTCCACCACCTTGTTCTATAGCTGAATTGAATTGAATAATAGAATTCTCAATAGTCAAAATCGGGATAGGAAGAGTATCAATTATATCGCTATTTCCGATGTTAATTGCTCCTCCTCGAGTTGCGGCATTTAAAAATAGTTCACAATTGGTAATATTAATTGTAGCATCATCATTTTGAGAATACATAGCTCCTCCATTAGTTGCCTCATTCTGAGAAAAAGTACAATTGGTATAATTTGAAGTTGCACCAAATCCATTAGTAGTTGCACCTCCTGAGGTTATGGCATTATTTTGAATGAAATCACAATCTGTAACATTGATTATTGACTTAGTATCATATACTCCCAAAGCACCACCAAAACCAGCATCGTTTTCTTCAAAAGTGCAGTTGATAATATTTACTGGATCAAAGTCGTTATTATTTCCATTTCTGACCATCAATGCTCCACCTGCAGAAGTAGGTACAGAGTTAAATGAAAATTCACAATTCATAATGTTACTAGAAGTAGAATTGTTATAAATTGCTCCACCTCTGTTAGCTGCCTTATTTCCAATAAAAATACAATCGCTTATTGTAGCATTTCCTGCTAATAAATAAAGCCCTCCACCTTGTCGTCCACTATTATTTTCAAAAACACAATCTTCAATTATTACTCCTGTAGCTGTAGTTGCCCCTCGTGGATATAACCCACCTCCGAAGTATCCATAGTTTTGTGTGAAAGTACAATTTCGAATAGCAGGTGCTCCGTAGGTAAGCATTCCTCCTCCTCTTCTATCATTACCTGAAGCTGAACCAGGTGAAGTATCACCGTTTCTAAAGGTGAATCCATCTACTGTCGAAGCAGTTGAAACGGTATCAGTCAACCACATAACATGCTGTGAATTATCATCTCGAAAAGTATCAAAGTCATTATCTACATCATTGTCAAGATGATCGCCCGAAAGAATAGTTTCATTGGCATTCCAATCTCTCTCTGATAAAATGGTCTCAGTTCCTGCAAATCCACCATATAATAATAAATCATGTGGGAATGTAAAAAAGGAGGAAGTATCAGGAGTTGTTCCTCCAGGTTTATATGTTCCAGCTGCCACCCAGATTTCATCCATGGGTGCTGAGTTACTAAGTGCATCACTTAGATCAAGATAAGCATTAGTCCAAGAGCTACCATCATTGGTGCCAGTTGCATTACTGTCGACAAAGGTTTGTGCAGTTATTTGTACAGTAAAAAACAATATAATTACAAAAGTTAATATGGTATGAAATTTATACATTTTAGGTAAAGATTGATTTGGTAAATAGAAAAAATGAATTAAAACTTATGCGAATGTAGTTGAAGTCGAGATTACATTCGTACTATTTTGTTAGTAGAAATGTTACTCCCATTTGTTACTTTTATAAAATAAATTCCTTTAGATAAATTTTTAAAGAAAGGAATTTCCAAGGTTGCGGTTTTTTCTTTAATTTGGGTTTTCCAAATTATTCCCCCTCGTAGGTCATTTAATTCTAAATTTGCACCAGCTGGAATATTTTTTATAAAAATAGAAGCATCACTTGGAATTGGGTAAATTTTGATTGGAGCAACTACACTCAGATTATTCGTTGGAGTTGCTTCAGGGTTACAGGCTAAAAAGCTTCCTTCCAAAAAATAAAAATCTTCCATCTGCAATAATTGTTTTGGAGAAAAATGAACTCTGCAAGACTTCCTAGAATATGACATAATATTCTCAGGATCAGGATTGTAAGGATTTTGCTGATTATCTAATTCTGTTCCAATATACTCACATGATGTATTAACGAGGTCATTAGAAAGTTTAGGGTCCGCAGGTGTGTCGCATAGCAAATCACCAGCAATCGAGCAGTTTGTTCCATTAGCATGTTCATTACCATTTGAGGTGGAATGTGTATGTAAAAGAGAAAATGAATGTCCTAATTCATGAGCCAAAGTACTCCCGTTAGTAGAACAACCTTTGTCCATTACCAATCTATTTTTTATATCAAAATTGTAAGCATAGCCGCATAGATTATCTTCAACATTATTAACTATTTTTATTAAGTTTGGTACGAAGTATAGATTAATCGCAGTCGGATTATCATGAATATCACAAAGTCCTTCATCTGTATTTTTTTCAAAAGTTACATAGTCGTTATCGTAGATATAATTGATGATTCCACATTGAACAAAATGAATATTTGCCTCGGCATACAAATCGTTGACAATGGCAATTTCATCAAATACATCAGATGAATCTATCGCAAATGCTCCATTATTTGCTCCGACAATATGAACTTTGATAGGAACATCAACTGCGGTTGTTCGAATGTTGACTATAGTTTGTGCTCTCTGTTTTTGAACAAATTCATAAGTTGTTGATTGTTCTAGGATGGAAGTTCCGCAGTCGTTTTGAGATTGAGGGAATCCTATAAACGGAAATGAAATGATTAAAATAAAGGTTAGAATTTTTGATTTCATGATTAGGGAATTTCTAAAATTGTATAAAATATGTACAACAAATATAAAAAGGAAAAAGGAAACCAACCAAAGATTATATCAATTTTAGAATGTCATATTCTAGTTCCTTATTTTGCCCTTCATTGTTTACCTTTGAACTCATTACAAGAATGAATGTTTAAAGACTAAACTTAAAATAATAATTTCGATCTATTGAAACCATTACTCGTACTTAATAAATATTTTTTTAAATACAAATGGCATTTGGCGATCGGCTTTTTGATGGTCACCGCAGCTAACTTTTTTAATGTTCTGAAACCTCAGATGGTACGGAACGCCTTAGATTTGGTGGTGAACAATTTGCAAATATTTCATTTGTATGATGGGTTTGATTTACAAACTACTTTTTTTCAAGAATTTGGGAAGACACTTTTGTTTTTTGGTGGTTTAGTTTTAATTCTAGCTGTGATTCAAGGGATCTTTATGTACTTCATGAGGCAGACTATCATCGTAATGTCAAGATTGATTGAATACGATATGCGAAAAGAAATTTTCGAGCACTATGAAAATTTAAGTCTCGCTTTTTATAAAAAAAATAACACGGGGGATTTGATGTCACGCATTACGGAAGATGTCACGAAGGTCAGGATGTATGTTGGTCCAGCAATTTTATATGGGTTTAATTTGACTACATTAGTAATCATGGTGGTGTCTTCGATGTTGAGTGTAAGTCCTGAACTGACACTTTATGCTTTGGCACCAATGCCCATATTGTCGCTTTCGATTTATTACGTCAGTAATTTGATTAATAAAAAAAGTATGGGCATTCAGGTTCAATTGGCTACTTTAAACAGTGCCGCTCAAGAAGTTTACTCTGGAATCCGAGTGGTTAAATCGTATGTCCAGGAGGCTCAGATGGGGAATTTTTTTTTGGGTGAAAGCCAATCCTATATGGATAAATCACTCGACCTGGCAAAGACAAACGCTTTCTTTTTTCCCTTAATGGTATTATTAATAGGAATCAGTAATATTTTGACTGTATTTATGGGAGGAGTTTTAGTGGCGCGTGGTACCGTTACACCTGGTAATATTGCAGAGTTTGTGATTTATGTAAATATGTTGACTTGGCCAGTCACTGCAGTGGGGTGGGTGACTTCAATAATTCAGCAAGCTGCTGCTTCTCAAAGTCGTATTAATGGGTTTTTAGAAATCAAGCCTGATATTATTAATCCAGTTGTAAATGGAGTATCAACAAAACTACATGGAGATATTGAATTTAAGAATGTGTCATTTTCCTATCCTGATTCAGGGATTGTTGGTTTAAAAAATGTGTCTTTTCATTTGAAAAGAGGAGAAAAAATGGCAATTATTGGAAAAACAGGATCCGGAAAAACTACCATTGCGGATCTCTTGGTAAGAATGTATGATATTGATTCTGGAGAAATATTAATAGATGGAATATCTATTAAAAAAATGGATTTGGCTAACTTGAGAGAACGAGTAGGGTATGTACCGCAAGATGTTTTTCTTTTTTCTGATACTATTGGAGGCAATGTGGCATTTGGAAATAGAAATGCAAGTCAAGAAAAAATTGAGGAGTATACTAGGTATGCAGCTATATATGATGATATTGCTTCTTTGCCAGAAGGTTTTAATACGATGGTCGGTGAGCGAGGTGTTACTCTTTCAGGTGGACAAAAACAAAGGATATCTATTGCTCGTGCATTTATCAAAGATCCGGATATTGTCATTCTTGATGATTGTCTTTCTGCAGTCGATACTAATACGGAACAACAGATATTAGGGTATATTAATGGGGCGACAGTTGAAAGAACAATTATCACTATTACCCATAGAATATATGGACTTTTGAACTTCGATAAAATAATTGTTTTGGAAAATGGAGGTATCTCAGAAGCTGGAACCCATGAAGAGCTTTTGGGGAATAAAGGATTCTACTTCGATATGTTTGAAAAACAACGATTAGAAGAGTAGGAAATAAAAGTGTCATATTTTTTTTGTTTTAAGTTCAAATATTTACATTTGTATAGTATAGATAAAATTCGAAAATTATTTTTTCAACCAAACTAACGAATCGTGGATAACGAAAACCAAAAAAAGTTCGAAAGTGTATTTTCCAAGAAAGTAAGAGCTGGTAAGCGTAGAACTTATTTTTTTGATGTTCGCCAAACAAAAGGTGATGATTATTACTTAACTCTCACCGAAAGCACCAGGAGAATTAATGGTGACGGATATGAGAGACACAAGATTTTTCTTTACAAAGAAGACTTTAACAGATTTCAAGGTGGATTAGATGAGGCAATCAATTATATCAAAACTGATTTGATGCCTGATTATGATTACGAAGAATTCGACAGAAGACAAGCTGAGTGGGAAGAAAAAAGAGCTGCCATGGAAGCTGGTACTTGGGTTGAACCTATAGAGGAGGGTACAACAACTGAAAGAACAACTGAAACATCGTCAGAGGAAGAGGTGGGAGAGAAGGAGATTGAATCAGAAGACGATATTTCTTGGTAAGAAATGTGATTTGATTTTAAATAGGTTATTTGAAAAGCGCTCTGACAACAGAGTGCTTTTTCTTTTTTAATCTTACTTTCCTTGTGTTTTATTTCTCTAAGTCTATTATTAGCTATGGTAAATCATTTGGTGAATGAATAATATTTTTAATTTTAAGTAATAGATTCCTCTAAATAAGTTTACAATGAACCGTTTAAAATCAAATTTTGAAAGGGTATTTTGTTGGATACTGGTGATGGTAAAAATAAATTTTTGATGAGGAAAATAAAAGGAGGCTTGATTTATGCTATTTTTTATTCTTTAAAATACAAACAAACCTTCAAATCAAATATTAAAATATGAGAAATACATTTCTATCTTTAGTTTTTATCTTCTTTTCTTCCAATTTATTTTTTGCTCAAGTAATACCTGAAATACAACGCCCCTTGGTTACTAAAATAGCTGCCACATGGTGTCCACCATGTGGAGGTTGGGGCTGGGATTTTTTTGAGTATTTGGTAATTGATAATGAAGCTAAAGCAACAATGATCGTTGCTCATCATGATGGACAGCTAGTTACGATAGCTGGAGATGCTTTTTCTGCTAACTTCAATTCACCTTATCAACCTTATTTTTATTTGTATAACGATGATTTGGGAGTGAGCTCGTCAAATGTTATAACAAAAAGGGCAGAAGTGAAAGATTTGGTGGATGTGGAAGCTACTAAGTCACCAGTTGCAAATGCAGGAATGAATCTATTTTTGACAGGAGGACAATTAGTTATTAATACTAAAACTAAATTTTTCCAAGCAGCTTCTGGAGAATATTATATCGGGGTATATGCAGTGGAAGATGATGTAATTAATTTTCAGCAAGGACAAGGAAATAATGCGGTTCATGAAAAAATATTAAGAGGTTCTCTGACAGGTGATCCTTTTGGAGCATTATTAATGAGCGGAGACATTACTGTAGGGAGCGAATTTACTAATTCATTTAACACGGAATATGATTTGTGGAATTTAGATAATCTGGAAATAGTTACTATCGTTTGGAAAAAAGAAGGAGATACTTATGTTGCTATTAATACTAATCTTTCTAATGATTTTGTTTCAGTAGAAAACGTAAATATATTATTAGAAAATGCTTCGATGGAAATTATCCCTAATGTAACTTCTTCTAAAGCTATTATCAATATTGATTTAAAAAAAGATTTGGAAGTTGTAAAGATTGAACTGTTTGATCAGGTTGGAAAAAAAGTATCCGATGTTTTTCAAGGGAAGTTGCCAAACGGAAATTCAGTATTTATGCTTGAAAGAAATTCAAAAACTGCTCAAGGAATGTATTTCGTAATATTAAAATCAAAAGGAGAGGTGATTACAAAAAGGGTTATCTTTAATTAACTTATTATTTTCTTTATTAAAATTAGTCCTCTTGTTTTTGAAATTGGTCTGTGTTTTTCCTTCCTATAAATTACTTGTTGTTTTTTTGTGAAAAAATAAACTATGCTTGTTATT
>Ga0208305_10000940_pt1 | contig 14030 bp, 12 predicted proteins | sample ColrivemetaGS741_FD_187605 | JGI IMG/M metagenome (GOLD analysis project Ga0208305, IMG submission 187605) | Estuarine microbial communities from the Columbia River estuary - Flood tide ETM metaG S.741 (SPAdes) (version 2) | ecosystem: Environmental > Aquatic > Marine > Intertidal zone >... | reverse complement strand
CTCATCACCGTTTTTAATGTTATTCATTAATGTATTGTAGAATTCCATGGTCCAATTAGCAACTAATTGTGTTTCTATTCCACGTGCTGCAGTTCGTCCTAAAGTTGAAAATAATGCATCTACAGGCACATTTAAATGAGATAATGCTCCATTTACGGCATCTTGAATCTCTTTATTTCCTCTTCCATAACCCACTAATAAACGAGCAAGTGGTCCAACTTCCATTGGCATACCTTTCCAGCGAGGCGTTTTTATAAAGCTATATTTTTCTTCAACATTTAAATGTGTATATGGTGGTTTTGGTCCAGAATATTTAATATTTGTTTCTCCTTCCCAAGGATGTTTACCTGTATCTTTTCCTTCTGCATAATTATCATACCAAGAATTGTTTACAAATTCTTCAATATCACCATTTCTGTGATCTACATCATGAATTTTTGATAAATCTCTTCCTATTATTACACCTTGTGGAAATTTAAAGTTTGAAATATCAGCATATCCATTTGTTGGAAAATCTCCATAGCTCATATAATTACCAAACCCTTTTCCAATTGCTCCCCAGTCTTTGTAGAATGAAGCGATGGCTAATAAATCTGGAATATAAACTTGTTCAATAAATTCTTTACCATCTTGTAATAATTGCCCAACATAAGCCAATCTTTCAGCGGTTAATCCACCAGGGTTTTCAGTATTAATTGCACAAGCCATACCACCAACTAAATAGTTTGGATGTGGGTTTTTACCACCAAAAATAGTATGAACTTTAACAATTTCTTTTTGCCATTCTAATGCTTCTAAATAATGTGCAACACCTAACAAATTTACTTCAGCAGGTAGTTTCATTTGTGGATGACCCCAATAACCATTGGCGAAAATTCCTAGTTGCCCACTTTCAACAAATTTTTGAATTCTTTTTTGGATATCAGAAAAATAACCAGGTGAACTTTTTGGCCATTTAGAAATACTTTGGGCTAATTCAGAAGTTTTTTTAGGATCAGCTTTTAAAGCATTTACAACATCTACCCAATCTAATGCGTGTAAATGATAAAAATGCACCGCATGGTCATGCATATATAAAGCTCCTTCCATTATATTACGAACCATTTCAGCATTTTGCGGTACTGCAATTCCTAAAGCATCTTCAACAGCTCTAACGGAAGCTAATGCATGTACTGTGGTACAAACACCACAAGTACGCTGTACAAAAGCCCATACATCTCTAGGATCACGTCCTTTTACAATATTTTCAATGCCTCTAACCATGGTACTGGAACTAAAAGCATCTACAATTATTCCATCTTTTATTTCTGCTTCTATTCTTAAATGACCCTCAATACGTGTAACGGGATCAACTACTATTCTATTTGCCATTGTTTTAAGTTTTAAGAATCAATATTTTTTTCGTTGCTTTTTCCTCTGTTTATTCTGCTCATGAGCTCTTTTCTCTTAGATATGTTTGCTGCTACAGCGTGCACTGCAATACCACCGGCTAAAACACCTGCAGCCACTTTTCCAACACTATCTGCGTTTGATTCAACTGCAAATCCAGGCATTTTTGTAGTTCTTTCATAAAATGACCCATTATCCCAGAAATTTTCTTCACTACAGCCAATACATCCATGTCCAGATTGAATTGGGTAGCTAACACCATTATTCCATTTAATTGTTCCACAAGAATTATAAGTCATAGGCCCTTTACAACCAACTTTATATAAGCAATAGCCGTTTTTAGCGTTTTGATCATCAAACGTTTCGGCAAACAAACCTGCATCATAATACGGTCTTCTATAACAACTATCGTGAACGCGTTTTGCATAAAATGCTTTTGGCCTTCCTAGTCTGTCTAATTTTGGTATCCGATCAAAGGCAACAACATGTACAATAATCCCTGCCATAACTTCTCCAATAGGCGGACAGCCAGGAACTCTAATTATAGGTTTGTTTTTAACTATTTTATGAATAGGGGTTGCTTCTGTTGGATTCGGTTTTGCCGCTTGTACACAACCATTTGAAGCACAACTACCCCATGCAATAATTGCTTTTGCACCTTCAGCAGCTTCTAAAAATGATTCTTTTGCAGTTTTTCCAGCAATACAACAATAATTTCCATCATCACCCATTGGAATAGAACCTTCGACACATAAAATATATTCACCATGATATTTTTTCATGGTTTCATGTTTAGCTGCTTCAGCTTGATGACCAGATGCAGCCATTAATGTTAATGTGTAGTCTAAGGATATTTTATCTAAAATTATATCAGCTACAATTGGATGATCTGACCTAATAAAAGACTCACTACAACATGTGCATTCTTGGTAATGTTCCCAAATAACAGGCATTCTAGGAGTGTTTTCTAAAGATTGAGCTATTTGCCCAACCATAGTTGATTCCAAGCCCATAAAAGCTGCCATATACGTAGAAAATTTCATAAAATCTCTACGACTATAACCTTGTTTTATGATACTTTCATAATAGGTTTTACGATTTTCATTATTGGTAGACATAGGTTAAAATTTAAGTAATAAAAAGAGATTAATTTGTATTTTACTTTTATGTTTAAAAAGCACCTATCTAAATTACAATAAAAATTGACTTATACAAGTGTAAACACCTAATTTAGAATGCTTTAAAATAAGATTAATTAATCTTAATGAAATGATAATTATCATATATACTTTTATAATTTTTTTCACTATTGATTTACTTTATAAATTTTGTAACTTTGAGTGAAATACAATTTAATATGCATGAACTTTCCATAGCACTTGGCATTGTTAAAATTGCAGAAGATGAAACTAAAAAAGCGAACGCCAAAAAAGTTACTAAAATTGAATTGGAAATTGGTGTTTTAGCTGGTGTAGAAATTGATTCTTTAAATTTTGTATGGAGTTCGGCTGTTGAAGATACTGTTTTGGAATTTGCTGAAAAAGAAGTTGTGGTAATTAATGGGATGGGTAAATGTATTGATTGTGATACCGAATTTAATATGGAAAATATTTATGATTGTTGCCCAAAATGTGGCAGTAATTTTAAAGGTATATTACAAGGAAAAGAATTAAAAGTAAAAACATTAGAAGTAATTTAAAAACTAAAATTATGTGTGGAACTTGTGGCTGCGGATCAGATGAGAATGGTCCTGTAATTTCGAAACCTGGAGAACATTATCATACTCATTCGCATTCACACGATGAAAATCACCATCATCACGATGATCATTCACATTCTCACTCGCACCACGGTCATTCACATGACCATAAACATAAGGTGCTAGAAATTGAACAGGATATTTTACAAAATAATGCGGTTTTGGCTGGAAGAAATAGGGGGTATTTTGAAGCTAAAAATATTTTTGCTTTAAATTTAGTGAGTTCACCAGGTTCAGGGAAAACATCTCTTTTAGAGCGTACATTGGCTGATTTAAAGGGCGAAATTACTTTTTATGTGATAGAAGGCGATCAACAAACGTTAAATGATGCAAATAGAATAGCTGCTTTAAATATTCCGGTTGTTCAAATTAATACTGGTAAAGGTTGTCATTTAGAAAGTGATATGATATATGATGCTGTGAAGAAATTGGAACTAAAAGACAATTCAATTTTAATGATTGAAAATGTTGGTAATTTAGTTTGTCCATCTATGTTTGATTTGGGTGAAAGTAAACGGGTAGTAATAATAAGTACTACAGAAGGTGAAGATAAGCCTATTAAATACCCAGACATGTTTCATACATCTGATATTTGTATTATAAATAAAATTGATTTGTTACCTTATGTGAATATTGACGTTCAGAAATTAAAAGATTATGCCTTGCAAGTAAATCCAAATTTGAAATTTTTTGAAGTTTCTGCAACGAATGGTGACGGAATGGAAACTTGGTATAAATGGTTAAAATCCAATATTTAAAACTTGGTGGTTGAGCGGAGACGAAACCACATTAAATATAAATGATTGTCACTTCGACTCCGCTCAGTGACCAAATAAAATTCATAAATAAATTATGTGTTTATCAATTCCGGGAAAATTAGTAGCAATTACATCGCAATTAGATGAAACTTTTAGAGTAGGAAAAGTATCTTTTGATGGGGTAATGAAAGAAGTAAGTTTAACACTGGTTCCTGAGGCTAATATTGGAGATTACGTTTTAGTTCATGTAGGCGCAGCTATTTCAACAATTGATGAAGAAGAAGCAATAAAAACATTTGATCTCTTAAAACAATTAGGAGAACTTAACGAATTGGACGATGAAGTGTAATGTAATTGCATTGCTCCATAAAAAAAATAACAATTAAAAAATACAACCATGAAAATTAATGAAATTATTAAACCGTTACTATTTGCCTTAGCACTAGTAATTGCTGGTTATTTTATAAGCAATACCTATAAAAAAGGAAAGGAGTATGATAGGTCAGTTAATGTAAAAGGGTTGTCGGAAAGACAAGTAAAGGCTGATCTGGCCGTTTGGCCAATTAATATAACATTGGCAGGAAATGATTTAAAAGTATTAAGAAATGAAATTGAAAGACAAAATTATGATGTGAAAAAATTCTTTTTAAATCAAGGTTTTACTGAAGAGGAATTGACAATCGGAACTGTAAATATAAATGACACCAGAGCTTCTTTATATGATTCTGGAAATCAAAATAGAGAATTTAGGTTTATTTCAAATTCAGATTTTACTGTTAGAACCACTAATATTGATAAGTTACAAAAAGCACTTTCTCAGTCGTTAGAGCTTTTATCAAAAGGAATATTAATAAGTTCGAAAAACACTTGGCGACCTATTGAATATAGTTTTATGGGATTGAATACTATAAAACCAGCAATGATTGAAGAAGCAACAAAAAACGCAAGAGAAGTTGCTGAAAAATTTGCATTAGACTCTAATTCAAAAGTGAGTAAAATTAAATCTGCACGTCAAGGATTATTTTCTATTAATGATTTAGATCAAAATACTGCGTATATAAAAATTGTAAGAGTTGTTACAACTATAGAATATCAACTTGAAGATTAAAAAGCCAAAAAAAGCGTTTATGTAGAAATCTATAAACGCTTTTTTTAGTTAAATGTCAATGAAAAGTTATTCTTCGTAAGAATGTTTATAAGGCTCTCCACTCACAATTTTTAAAATATCTTCCTCAACAGTTTCTCTAGGGTATTCGACAAAGCGACCAATTTCCTCTCCATTTTTATAAAAAATAAAAGTAGGAACTCTTATAATATTAAAACCTTCTTGCAGATTATCAGGCGTTTTTTTACTCCTATCAACTGCTACTAATTCTAAATTTGTATAATTAAAATCGGCGTTATCTAAAATCTTATAAAAAATAGGTGTTTGCTCTTGACTATCTCCACACCAAGTTCCCATAAAAGCTTTAATTGTAATATTTTTTAACAATGGCTTTAAAGTTTCAATAGTTTCATTATTTAACTCGTAGTTTTTATAATTAAAACCAAACCAATCATTAAAAGGAGCTTCTAAAAAACTGCTTTTAGTGGCTATACCAATTATATTTCCACTCACGTCTATTGTTGGCTCAGGTTTAGGTATTTCTGGAACAGCAGGTGGATTTGGAATTGTGGTAGTTGTTGAGTTTTGTTGCGCTCCACAGCTTAGGCTTACTATTATTACACAAATTATTAAAGCTAATTTTTTCATCGAGTTTTTATTTTTCTGAAAATTAATCAAAAAAAATGAGAACAATATGTTTACATAAGTTCTCATTTTAAAAAATTTAATTAAATGGTTAATAAAACCTATTAAATTAATGAATGTCTGGTCATTGCTTTTGGTTGTTCAATTCCCATCAATTTTAAAATTGTTGGAGCAATATCACCTAAAACACCATCTTTAATACTTTTAATATCTTTATCTACAACTATAAATGGAACTGGATTTGTTGTATGGGCTGTATGGGGAGAACCATCAGGATTCTTCATAGTTTCACAGTTGCCATGATCTGCAATTATGATAGTTGTGTAATCATTTTCGTTTGCAACAGAAACAACATCTTTCACACATTCATCAACAGCTTCACAAGCTTTTATTGCAGCTTCCATAACACCAGTATGTCCAACCATATCACCATTTGCAAAGTTTAAACAAACAAAGTCAACTTCTTTTTTGTTCAATTCAGGAATAATAGCATCACGAATTTCAAATGCACTCATTTCTGGTTTTAAATCGTATGTAGCAACTTTTGGCGATGGACACAATAATCTGCTTTCACCTTCAAATTCATTTTCTCTACCTCCTGAGAAGAAAAATGTTACGTGTGGATATTTTTCAGTTTCAGCAATTCTAATTTGTTTTTTCCCTGCATTTTCTAAAACTTCACCTAATGTATCTTCTAAATTGTCAGTGTTATAAATAACATTAATTCCTTTAAAAGTATCATCATAACTCGTCATAGTTACATAATGTAATTTAAGTGGTATCATTCCAAATTCAGGGAAAGCCTTTTGAGACAAAACTTCTGTTAATTCACGACCTCTATCTGTTCTATAGTTAAAGAAAATAACCACATCATCTTCTTTAATCTGAGCTTTAGGAGCACCATTTTTATCGGTCAGAATAATTGGCTTAATGAATTCGTCAGTAACATCATTTGCATAATTTGCTTTTAAGCTTTCAACTGCATTTGTTGATTTATCTCCAATTGCATTAACAACAGCATCATAAGCTATTTTTACACGTTCCCAGCGGTTATCTCTATCCATTGCATAATAACGACCAATAATTGAAGCTACTTCTCCAGTGGTTTTAGCCATATGTTTCTCAACTTCAGTAATAAAAAAGCTACCAGATTTTGGGTCGCAATCTCTTCCGTCGGTAAAAGCGTGTAAAAACACATTTTCTGCATTGTTTTCAGCAGCAACGTCCAATAATCCTGTTAAATGATCTATATGAGAATGAATTCCGCCATTAGAAACCAAACCTAATAAATGAATATTTTTATTGTTTTCTTTTGCATATTTTAATGCATCTAATAAAACTTTTTCAGTACCTAAAGTTTTATTTTTAACAGCCATATTAATTCTAACTAGGTTTTGGTAAACAATTCTACCAGCACCTAAATTCATATGTCCAACTTCACTATTTCCCATTTGGCCTTCAGGCAAACCAACGTGTTCTCCATCAGTGCGTAAACTGGCATTAGGATAAATGTTATATAAACTATCTATATATGATGTTTTTGCGTTAAAAATAGCTGAAACTTCAGGATCTTGGGTGATTCCCCATCCATCAAGAATCATTAAAATTACTTTCTTGTTCATTCTAAAAGGTATTTAATTTTGAGTGCCAAATATACGAAGTATTCACGGTAAGAGCCTTACAGTTAGCTATTAAATTAGTCTTAAAATTACTAAAACGATTGCGATGTAAAGCTTAAAGTCGAAAAGTTTGAAAGTTTGAAAGTTGAATTGGTAAATACTAAATACTTGATACCAAAATTACTTTTTATATTTTTCAATAGCTTCTTTAATTTTGTCAATTCTATTTTCAGGATCTGGATGGGTACTCATTCTTTCAGGAGTTCTATTTGGACCAGCAGCAGCTTTTAGTATTTCCATAACGCCGATTAATTCAATCGGATTATAACCTGCATCTATCATAAACTTAACACCTAAATCATCACTTTCTAATTCATCTTCTCTTCCATAACTCATATTAATAACATTTGCAATGGCTGCCGCACCTTGGGCAGTACTTGGATCGAAGCCTACTGCTACACCACTTAAAATACCCTGAGTTAATCCTTGTTTTGCCATACGTTCTGCAGAATGACGACCAACCACGTGACCAATTTCGTGTCCTAAAACACCGGCCAACTGATCTTCATTTTCCAATTTTGCAAATAATGCATAAGTTATAAATATTTGTCCGCCAGGCAAGGCAAAAGCATTTATAGTTTCAGGATCTCTTAATAAGTGAAAGTCGTATCTATAATTTGTTTGCCTAGCAACGCTATTATTAACTAATTTTTGACCAACCTGATCTACCAATTTTTGGTAATTTTGATCTGGATACAAGCCACCATGTTGTTGTGCCATTTGGGGCGCACTTTGTAAACCAATAGCAACTTCTTCATCAGTGGTCATTGAAATATGCTGTTTTTTACCAGTATATTCATTTACCTCACTATTTGAGTAGTATTGAAATAATGAAAATAGAACAATACCTACTCCAATTATTAATTTTAATTTGAAATTTCCTTTTCTCATTTTAATATTTTTTCATTTTGCTAAATATACAAAAGAAATTTATTTTTAAAATATAATGATACATTTTAAACAATAGTATCATTTAATAAAAAAATGTTATCAAATAAAAATAGATGTAACTCTATAACTAATAAAAGTTTATACATTTTAATTGAAATTTAATAGTAACTAGTGTTACGAATAATTCATATTTTATAGCTATATTTGCGAAAAATTTAAAATATAAAAGAATGAGTTTTTTCGGATTATTTGGTGGAGGTAATGCAGAAGCATCAATAGAAGAATATTTAAAAGAAGGAGCTGTTGTTATAGATGTAAGAACAGTTGAAGAATATCAAAGTGGTCATGTTAATGGTTCAAAAAATATTGTTTTAAATACGATTCCAACAAAAGTTACGGCAATAAAAGCAATGAATAAAAAAGTAATAGCTGTTTGTAGAAGTGGAGCCAGAAGCGGACAAGCAACTTCATTTTTAAAACAAAATGGAATTGATGCAATTAATGGAGGTCCTTGGCAAAACGTTGCCAAATTTGTAAAATAAACAATTAGTTAATTTTAATAAACATAAAAAAGAGAAGCAAAATGCTTCTCTTTTTGTTTGCTTTAAAATTAAAACTTTTTTAAATTAAGTTATGTTTTCGAGCTTTAGAAACTGCCTCCATTTTGTTGTGAACCTGTAATTTTTTGTAAATATTTTCTATGTGTTTTCGAACAGTTGAAGGAGAAATTATTAAGTTTTTAGCTATTTCATTATAGTTTAAACCTTTACTTAAGTGTTCTAAAATATCTGTTTCTCGGTTTGTTAATTTAATCTGTTCTAATTCGTCAATGTCGTTAATAGTCAATGGGTTTCTAAGTAATTTTAAGGTTTTTAAGGCTATGCTTGGGGTCATAGGTGCCCCTCCATTCATAACCTCCAAAATGCATTTATGTAAATTTTCGGCATCAATTTCTTTTAATAAGTAGCCATTTGCTCCAGCTTTTATCGCCTTAAATAAGTTTTCATCATCATCAAAAACGGTGAGCATTATAATTTTAATATGCGGGTATTTATTTTTAATAATTTCGGTTGCAACAATACCATCCATTTCCGGCATTTGGATATCCATTAGAATGACATCAATATTATGGTTAGCTTCTAGTTTTCCAATTAATTCAGCACCATTAACGCCTTTAAATTTAAAGTCTAAATCGTTAAAAAATGATAATTTTTCAATGACTGCTTTGGCTAAAAAACTGTTGTCTTCTGCTATGGCTATTTTAAGGATCATAATAGTTGGTAGTTTAGTATTTGAGTAAAAATAGAAGTATTTAAAAAAAAATCCTATACGACATTTGTCCTATTTTTATCACAAGTAATTTTTATAATAGTTCCTTTGTTATTTTCAGAATGAATTGAAATTTCACCATTTATTTCATCAATACGTTTTTGCATATTCTCTAAACCGTTTCCTAATTCAGTACTGTTAATATCAAAACCACTTCCATTATCAGCAACTTCAATATTTATTTTTGAATCTGATTCTGTTATGTTTACAGAAATTTCAGTTGCGTTTGCATATTTTATACTGTTATTTATGCCTTCTTGAATTACTCTAAAAATATTAACTCCTTTTATTGATGAAAAACTTAATTCACTAGTTACATTATTATTAAAATTAAATTGAATTGTATTATAAGTAGCCAATTTAGCTTTTTCTATAAATGCCAAAATTCTTCCTTGTAAATTTTCAAAAGAGATTTCATTTTTATTCATTGCCCAAATAGTATCTCTTAGTTGCGAAATAGTTGCACTTGCAAAACTGTTTATTTCAGAAAGTTTGTTTTGTAGTTTCTCGTTCGTTGAGTCGGATAAAAATTTCAAATTATCTATAGATGAAATAATAAAGGTTAATTGCGACCCAATATTATCATGTAAATCGCGTGAAATTCGCAAACGTTGGTCTTGAAGTTTGTTATAAGATTGCGCTTCTTTTAAAGCTAATTTATTTTTATATTCTCTTTTTTTATGCTTTTGTCTTTTATATAAACCGAATGAAACTATTCCAAAAACTAAAAACCCAGATCCTAAAAGTAAGGTGTATAAGTTTTTATTTTTAATTTCTAATTCGTTTTTTAACAGTTTTTCCTTTTGTTGAGCAATTTCTTTTTCTTTTTTTTCGGTTTCATATTTTGTGTCCAGCTCAAAAATAGTTTTTGTTTTATCTTCAACAAATAAACTATCTTTTCCTATGGCATATTTTTCATAGTATTTGTATGCTTGTTTGTAATTTCCCAATTTTGATTCAATATCAGCTAATAGTTTATAAGCTTCATTTTCGAATTGTTTAAATCCTTTTTCTTGGGCAATTTTTAAAGCATTTTTTACTTCAGAACCAGCTTCTGAAAACTTTTTTTGATGAACAAAACTCTTTGCTAACCCAATTTGTGCATATGCCAGCTCATAAAAATTTTGATCTTTTGTAAATAGCAGAATAGCATCTTTGTAATATTGCTGCGCTTCTTTTCTTAATTTTAAACTGTCTTTTGCAATGGCAATATTATTCAACATATATGGAACATAACGCTCATAGCCTAACTGACTGTATAGGTTTTTAGCTTCTTCCGAATAGGTTATAGATTCGTTATATTTTTCTAAATTTAATAGCACTGAACCAATATTCCCTTTAGTAACAACAATACCAAAAGTAGATTTATTTTCTTCATAAAGCTGTAGCGCTTTTTTATAATAATTTAAAACCTTATCATATTCTTGTTGTTTTTTATAAACTATACCAATATTTCCTAAAACCATTGGTAATTTATTGGAAGGTACATCTTTTTCTTCTTCATAAATCTTTAAGGCTTTAAAATAGTTTTCTAAAGACAAAGCAAAATCGCCTTTTAAATCGTACACAATTCCAATATTATTGTATGAATCTGCAACTCCAATATTTTGACCTATTTTTATTTTTATATCTAAACTTTTTTTATGATATGTGAGTGCGCTATCTAAAATCCCCATAGCATCAAAACAATTTGCCAAGCTATTATAGGATGAAGCTATGGCTTGTTCATCATTCAAGTCTTTAGAGACTTTTAATGATTTTCTCGCATAATAAAAGGCACTGTCTATATTGGAGTTTTTAAACTCCCAAGATATTTCATTTAATGTTTTAATTAAAGGAATCTCTTTTTGGGTTTTTGAAATATGCAATAAACTATCTAATACGCTATTTTTTTGATTTTGGGAATTGCTTAAAGTAGTTATTAAAATGAAAGAATAAAGGAGAAGTTTTATTTTCATAAAGAATTTGTTTAAAGCAATATACAAAAAATGAAATAATATTTATTAATCAATTTTTCTATATAAAAAAGACTGATTCAACTTGTGGAAAATTGAAACAGCCTTTAAAGGTTTTTAGCCTTATTTTTTTAGATCGTATGCATATAAAGTGCTTTTATCTGCTTTGTAATATAAAACTCCACCAAATTCATCTACCTGATATTCAGGTTTTTTATCTTTTAGTAATATTTCTTTATCAACTTTCCCAGTCTCTTTATTTACTTTAACTAAACCAACGCCATCATCTAATTTTGTTAAAATAAATTGTGAATTTTCTGTTGCAGAAGTTGCTTTAAAACGTTGCGACATTATTGCAAAAGAGGCACTTCCTATTGCAGCAAACATATCGGAAGCTCTTTTAGCTTCTTTACCATAAGAATTGTAACTACTTAAATCGTTTGAATTTCCAAATGCCGACCTGTTAGCTCCAGCTCTTGCAGCTGCAGACATTGCCATGGCGGTTGAAGCAACAGCAACAACCCCTGCAAGTACTTTTACAAAACCACTTTGCCCAGGAGATTTAAAGTATTCATGGTACAATTCATCCCCATTACTGCCAAGCATCATCATATTTTGTGATGAACTTAAAAATATATTTCCACCCTTCATTTGCATTGTATTTGGCTCCTCTTTTTCATCAAATTTAGAGTTAGCTAATTCTGATACATTACCTGAGTCCGCATCAATAGCGAATATAGTTTCATTTGCTGCAATTAAAAACCTATTTTTAGTTTCGTCGTATGTAGAAGCAACCGAGGCAGAATTCTTATATTTTAAAGGTTTATTCCAAACTTGATCTCCAGTTTTTAAATCCACTATATTTGCATCTTCACTTGTAATGTAGATTAAACCTTGTGGAGTTTCTGCCATTACCATAATATTTTCTCCGGTTTTTAATGGTTTTTTAAATAAGGCTTGACCATCAAATGAAATTTTGTTGATACCGCCTTGTTGAATTCCAAATAAAATTCCATCTTCTTGTATATAAAAATGTTGTACATAACCTTTTGTTTTTGGAGCTTTCTCCCAAACATCTTCACCTGTTGCAGCACTTAAAAAAGCAATTTCAGATTCGTTTTTAGTAGCGAAAACACTTGAACTACCACCATCATTTTTATCACTAACTACTGCTAAACCTTGTTGGGTTATTTCAAAATTTGATACATTTCCTTGAATTTTTCTATCATCATTCCAAAGTTCTGAACCATCTTTACCAATTTTATGTATTCTGGTATTTTTTCCATTGCTAGTAGTTTCAAAACCATAAATTTCAGTTCCAGTTTTATCTGCAACCATCCAGTTGATATCTTTAACCTTGTTCTCCCAAACATCTTCTCCTGTATGTGATTTTGCAATTAAACCTTGGGCAGTTGGAACAATTACGAAATCTTTCATTAAGAGAGGAGTTCCAGTTACGCTCACATCTCTTGCAATACCAACTCTTCCTGGTTTATCTAAAAAGAAGCTATAATCTAATTTTTTTGAGGCTAAATCGTACACAGCTACTTTTGGAGTCATTTTTTCAAATTTATCTCCCTCTTTTTGAATTCCACTTACTATTAATTTGTTTTCTGGAAGTATAATATTACAGGTATAAATTTGATTCCAATTTTCGTTTTCTGTATTAAAAATAACATCGCCAGTTATATAATCTATAACAGCACGTTTTGTTTTAGCTATACCAGCAAACTTTGAATTTGCACCTTGTGAAACTATAATGTATGGCGAGTTTGGTACAAATTCGGTTTCTTCAGGTTTTAATTGTCCGAATGCATTAAATGTAAATATTGGGGTACTCTCATTAGGTTTAATTCCAACCAAACCATCGTTTGTTGCAACTACTAAAATACCACCAATTGTAAGTGTCATTTCGTTTATAGATGCTCCTAAATCATAGGTATTATCAGGTGTTTCAGCTTTTTGAGCAGTAATTATAGTTGTGATGGCTATAAAAACAACCATTAATAACCTTTCTAATTTGAATGTTTTCGTTTTCATAATTTAACTGTTAATTGTGTTTTAGGTTTGTTAAATCAAAAATCCAATAAAATCAGAAGGTTATCAATACGGCATTTGCCGTATTTTTCAATTTAGAAGTTAATTGATGGAAATTTATTTTGTAAAATATTAATTTTTTCTTGAAGTGTAATTAAAAATTGTTGATGTTGTTCGGAGTTTGGATTAAATGGTTTGTGAGCCAATCCTTTTTGAATGGAATCAATTTCTTTCATTATTGATGCGGCGTTTTCATCAATCCAAACGTTTTTAAATTGTTCCCAAATGTAGTTGACTGCAGTTTCATTTGGATGCACCATATCACTATTGTAAAAACGATAATCACGTAAATCATCCATCATAATTTCATAGGAAGGGAAGTAGTATAATTGTTCTCTTTTATCTATTATTTGATGAATTGCAGTTAATAATTGAGCTTTACTTTGCATATTTTCAACAAAACCATCTTTTAAATGCCGTACT
>Ga0208305_10000935_pt1 | contig 14061 bp, 9 predicted proteins | sample ColrivemetaGS741_FD_187605 | JGI IMG/M metagenome (GOLD analysis project Ga0208305, IMG submission 187605) | Estuarine microbial communities from the Columbia River estuary - Flood tide ETM metaG S.741 (SPAdes) (version 2) | ecosystem: Environmental > Aquatic > Marine > Intertidal zone > Estuary... | reverse complement strand
CAGAAGTCCCAAAAGTAGCTCTTGTGTTTAATTCATTAGGGTTTCCATCCTTCTGAGTAAATTCAATAATAGAACTTAATGAATTCCCTCTATTTGAAGTAAAAGCACTTGAATAAAAATCTACTTTTCTAATTAAATCAGCATTCATTATTCCTACGGGACCACCAGAAGAACCTTGCGTTTGAAAATGATTTATAACTGGAACTTCAATGCCATCTAAATAAAATTTATTTTCAGAAGGAGCTCCTCCTCTAATTATTATATCATTTCTAAAACTTGGATTTGAAGCTACACCTGGTAAAGATTGAATAACTTTTAAAACATCTCGATTACCTCCCGGATTTTTTTCAATTTCTGCAATTCCTAAAGATTGCACAGACAATGGACTTTCTAATGAATTTTTGAATAATTTACTTTGAACTACCACCTCATCTAGTTGTTCACTACTTTGAAATAGTTCAATAAAAATATAGGGTGTTTTATCTATTGTAACCAAATAATCATCTGATAATTGAGTTTGAAACCCTAAGAATGAAGCTTTAATCTTAACATACCCCAAAGGAACATTATTAATAGTAAACATCCCGAATTCATCAGTGCTTGTACCTATATTAGTTCCTTCCACAATAATACTTACAAAAGGTAATGATTCTCTTGTTTGTGCATCAATTATTTTTCCTTTTAAGCTTCCAGTTTCTTGCGAAAATAAAATTGAAAAATTACAAAAAAGAAGAAAGTAAATTACTTTGATTTTCATTTTTAAAATAATATTTAGTACAAATATATAATTTTTGTTTAATTATTTTATTTTTTTATTAAACAATTTAAAATTATTCATAAAAAAACCCCAATCTAAAAAAAATTGAGGTTTGTGGTGAGAGAAGGATTCGAACCTTCGAAGCTTGCGCAGCAGATTTACAGTCTGCCCTCGTTGGCCACTTGAGTATCTCACCAAATAATTTAAACTAAAAAACTTCTCTAAATTGAGAAGCTTTTTGTGACCTGGCTGGGGCTCGAACCCAGGACCACCTCCTTAAAAGGGAGGTGCTCTACCAACTGAGCTACCAGGTCGTCTTTTTCCTTTTTAGCGGCTGCAAATATAAAGGTATATTTTAAAAAAACAAACTACTTTATTGATTTGTTTCATTTAAATATGCCTCTCTAACTTTTTTAAATAAATTTGAAGAATAAACAAAATTCACAATCGTCTCATTTTCAGTTTTAAAAATCTCTTTATTTGTTCCTTCCCAAGCTTTTACACCATCTTTTAAAAAAACTATTTTTTCTCCAATTTCCATCACCGAATTCATGTCATGAGAGTTAATTACGGTAATAATGTCGTATTCCTTTGTGATTTCCTGTATTAAATTATCAATTAAAGTTGCTGTATTTGGATCCAATCCTGAATTTGGTTCATCACAAAATAAATATTTCGGATTCATCACAATTGCTCTTGCAATAGCAACTCTTTTTTGCATTCCACCAGATATTTCAGCAGGGAATTTTTTATTAGCATCTACTAAGTTTACTCTATCCAAAACAAAATTTACTCGCTTTAACATTTCAGCAAACGAATTTTTAGTAAACATTTTTAATGGAAACATAATATTTTCTTCAACCGTTAAAGAGTCATACAAGGCACCTCCTTGAAATACCATTCCAATCTCTTTTCTAAGCTGTCTTCTTGACTTTATATCCAATTCGGTATGCTTTCTGCCATCAAAACATATTTCACCTTTCTCAGGTATATGAAGACCTAACAAACATTTTAAAAACACTGTTTTACCAGAGCCACTTTGCCCAATAATCATACTTGTTTTACCTTTTTCAAAAGTTGTAGAAATACCTTTTAAAACTGGAGTTCCACTAAATTCTTTATATAAATCTTTAACTTCAATCATTTATCCTAATAGCATTTGAGTTAAAAAGTAATTTAATAATATAATTACAACACTTGTCCAAACAACCGCTTGAGTACTTGCTCTCCCTACTTCTAAAGAGCCACCTTTAACATAATAACCATGATAAGCCGGAATAGTTGCAATTACAAAAGCAAAAACCAACGTTTTAATAAGTGCATATTTTATAAAATAAGGGTTAAAATCTAATTGAATTCCAGAAATATAATCTTCACTAAAAAATTTTCCAGTTAATAAACCAGCAACATAACCACCATAAATACCTAGAAACATCGCTAAAATAATTAATATTGGATAAAAGAATAAGGTTGCAATTATTTTAGGTAATACTAAATAATTTAAAGAATTAATTCCCATTACTTCCAGTGCATCAATTTGCTCTGTAACCCTCATAGTTCCTATGCTTGATGATATATAGGAACCTACTTTACCAGCCAAAATCACACTCATAAAAGTAGGTGCAAATTCTAAAATTACCGAGCGTTTAGTTGCAAAGCCAATAAGATATTTAGGAATAAAAGGACTATCTACATTTAATGCTGTTTGAATAGCAACAACACCTCCTACAAAAAAGGATATAAACATTATTATCCCTAATGACTTTAAACCTAAATCTTCAATCTCTCTAAATAATGTTTCTTTAAAAACTGACCATTTTTGTGGTTTTTTAAAAACTTGTTTCAGCATAATAAAATACTTTCCAATATGCTCCAAATAATTCATGTAAATTTATTTTTGGCTAAAATATTAAAATAATACCACGTTTAATCTATTTGTAACATAAAATTCATAAGAGCAAATAAAAAATTACTAATTTTGAAAACATAAAATTATTTCAAATGAAAAAACTTGTCATACTATTATTTTTAAGTATTACTTTGATACAATGCATTGCAATAAAAGCTGAATCAAATGCAACACCTGCTCCTGAAACTTCAACTAAGACTTATCAAAGCGCGGTTCAAAAAAATCCAAAATTGGTTGTTGGAATTGTTGTTGATCAAATGAGATATGATTATTTAATTAGATTTTATAACAAATATGGTAATGGCGGATTTAAACGTTTAATGAATAATGGATATAATTTAAAAAATGTACATTTTAATTATATTCCAACATATACTGCTGTTGGCCATACTTCAATATATACTGGAACAACACCTGTAAATCATGGAATTATCTCAAATAATTGGTACGATAAGGTTGAAAAAAAATCTATTTACTGTGTTGATGATTCTAATTTTGAAACAGTTGGAGCAAAAACTGGTGGTAAAAAGTCACCTTATAGAATGTTAACCACTTCAATTACCGATCAACTTAAATTAGCTCAAAACATGCAAGGTAAAACTATCGGTATTTCCATAAAAGACAGATCAGCAATTTTGCCAGCAGGTCATACTGCAGATGCAGCTTATTGGTTTGAAGGTGGAGATGAGGGTAAATTTATCACTAGTACGTTTTATATGAATGAATTGCCAAATTGGGTATCTAATTTTAATAATTCTGGGAAGGCAAATAGCTACTTAAATGAAACTTGGAATACATATTATAATATTTCAACATACACAGAAACATTACCAGACAACAACAATTTTGAAGGAAAATTCAAAGGTAAAGAAACACCTACATTTCCTTATAACTTAACTGAATTACGAAAATTAAACGGTAATTATAGCTTGCTAAAAGCAATACCTTCTGGTAATTCAATAACTACGGATTTTGCTGAAGCTGCTATTTTAGGAGAAAATTTAGGAAAGGGTGATTTTACAGATTTTTTAGCTGTTAGTTATTCTAGTACTGACTATGTAGGTCATCAATTTGGTGTAAACGCAAAAGAACTTGAAGATACTTATATTAGATTAGATATAGAATTAGAGCGATTCTTAAACTTTTTAGATACCCAAGTTGGTCAAAATAACTATACTCTATTTTTAACAGCTGACCATGCTGCAGTTCAAGTCCCGTCTTATTTAAATTCATTAAAAATTCCAGGCGGCTATTTTAATAATGATAAATTTAAAGAATTTGTTAATGCCATTACTTTAGAAAATTTTAATTCAACTGAAATTGTTGAAAATATATCTAACTATCAATTTTTTTTAAATAAAGAAATAATAAAAGAATTAAAACTTGATGTTCATAAAGTATCACAAATAATTGCTGATGAAATTTTAGCTTTCAAGAATATTAATAAAACTGTAACTGCTCATACTTTACAAACTACAAGTTTTACTTCAGGGATATTACAAACACTTCAAAATGGATACAATCAAAAATTATCTGGAGATATTTTATTTGTACCAAACCCTTCAACAATTTCATATTCAAAAACTGGAACAACACATGGATCTGGCTATGCCTACGATACACATGTGCCATTAATTTTTTATGGTTACAACATTAAGCAAGGAAGTTCAAATAAATACTATCCAATAATAGATATTGCACCAACATTATCAACTTTTTTAAATATTACTGAGCCAAACGGATCTACGGGAAGTGTAATTCTTGAAGTATTAGAATAAAAAAAGCCCTCTATTGAGGGCTTTTTTTTACTTAAATTATATTTTAACATCTATAAATTATAGCATTAATATTCATACCTGCTCCAACTGAAGCAAAAATAACAACGTCCCCTTTATTAATTTCTTGATTTTCAATTTTACCATTTTTAACCATATCAAATAAAGTTGGCACAGTTGCTACTGAACTATTCCCTAATTTATGTATGCTCATTGGCATAACACCATTAGGTACTTTTGTTTTATACAAACGGAAAAACCTTTTAATTATAGCTTCATCCATTTTTTCATTAGCTTGATGAATAAAAACTTTTTTAACTTCTGAAATATCTAATCCACTTTTATCCAAAGCTGTTTTCATCGCTAAAGGAACTTTGTTTAAACCATATTCATAAATTTTACGACCTAACATTTTTATATACCTTACGTCAGGATCTTCATTTTTATTAAACGATTTCCCAAAATACAAGTAAAAACATTCTTCTAGAGTATCTGTTTGAGTTGCGTGACTTAAAACACCTTGTGTATTTGTTTTAATTGCTTCAATAACACAAGCTCCTGCTCCATCAGCGAATATCATTGAATCTCTATCAAATTTATCAACAACACGCGAAAGAGTTTCTGTCCCAATTACCAAACATTTTTTTGCAATTCCAGCTTTAATAAATGCTTCTGCTTGAATAACTCCTTCAATCCAACCTGGACAACCAAAAAGAATATCATACGCTACGCAACCAGAGTTTTTAATACCTAATTTATATTTAACTCGTGAGGCTAAACTTGGTAAAACATCACTTTGAATAGTTCCCCTTTTTACATCTCCAAAATTATGTGCTAAAATTATGTAATCCAGCTCCTCTTTATTTATTCCTGCATCTTCTATTGCTTTTTTTGCAGCTAAATATCCTAAATCTGAAGAATCTTGATCGTCTGTGGCATAGCGCCTTTCATCTATACCTGTAATTGCTTTAAACTTCTCAATAATCTCGGCATTTTCGTTTCCAAAAGAACTACCATCTTCATTTAAAAAATTACTATTTAAAAAGTCTGAATTTTTTTTAGTTATACTTGGTATATAGCTTCCCGTTCCTGTTATTACTGATCTCATTTTTTTATAAAAAATTAGTAATCAAATTTAAGAATGTATTAATTATTCAACTCTGAAACTTTAATTTTCATTACGGTGGCTATCGATAGTGCTCTAGACTTTGCGACGTGTGCCATCTCCCCTTCAAATAGCTCGTTAACTGAGGCATTAAACATTGATAACCAACTATTAAAGTGTTCAGTTTTAAATGGTTTTTTTTGGTGTAATTTTAAGTGTGGAGCCATTGCATTTTTACGATACCCACCTGAAAAAAACAATATATTATCCCAAAAATCAACTAAAGTTTGTAAATGCATTTCTAAATGCTCTGGTTGCTCAAAATCCACAAAAAAATGATGCATTAAATCATCATTCATTAATTTTTTATAAAACACTTTTACTAATAAATAAATATCCTCTCTATTCTGTATATCTCTTTTCATAAAAGTTTTAGAGAAATGATTTATCAAAAGCTATGGGAAGCAAGTCTGAAATAGAATTTGTTTTAATAATTTTTCCTTCTTCACCCATAAAATAAACTTCAACTTTATCTTTTTGTTTTAATTCATATTCCGATAAAGTTTGTCTACAAGCTCCACAGGGCGCAACCGGTTCCTTTAAAATTTGGGAATTTGAACTTGCTGAAATTGCAAGTTTTAAAATTTTGACACTTGGATAATCAGATGAGGCCTTCCAAACAGCAACACGTTCTGCACATATACCCGAAGGATATGCTGCATTTTCTTGGTTATTTCCAGTAATTATTACTCCGTTATCTAATAAGAGAGAAGCTCCAACTTTAAATTTTGAATAGGGTGCATATGCATTTTTCTTTGTATCAATAGCCTTTTGCATCAACCCCTGAACTTGGTTTGGAAGTTCTTCAATAGAATCATAAACTGTAATGCTAGTTGTTAAATCAACTTTCTTCATTAAATTAGTGCTGTTTAGCTATTAATTAACTTCAAAAATATCTCCAAAATCAAATGATAAGGAGAATCTTAGTGTATTTTCTAATGGGTTATTAATGTCTGACGCATTAAACAAATACGAAATATCTAATTTTGAACTTTTAAAGTTAAAACCTGAGCCAATTGTAAAATATTTTCTGGCTCCTTTTAAATCACTTTCATTAAAATAACCTGCTCTAATTGCAAAAGAATTGTCGTACATATATTCAGCTCCAAATGCCCAAGTAAACTCCTTAAGTTCTTCGCTAAAACCGTTCGGCGCATCGTTAAAGGATTTAAATATCCCGCTAAAAAAACTTACATCATCTTGTAAATAAGGTGGTTCACCATCATCTGAAACACTTGGTGTTGGCACTAATAGTTTATTAAATTCAAGATTTAAACTTACTTTATTATAATTATCTAAAATAAAATCGAAACCGCCACCTAATTTTAAGTTAGTTGGAATGAAATTGTCTTGACCATCATCAGAATATGAAACTTTAGGACCAATATTTGAAACATTATATCCACCTCTCCAAACTCCATTAAAATCTCCATAATTATTTTCATCAGATTGAAAATAACCAGAAATATCTACTGCAAAAGAGTTTACAGGATTTATTGTTGAATTTGCAGACTCTATTCCTAAATCGGATCTTATGTAGCGCAAAGTAACACCCATTGAGTATGTTTCACTTAATTTTATAGAGTAAGATCCATCAACAGAAAATTCATTTAACTTTTCAGTTCCTTCAGGAGCTCCATTAATATCCGTTAAATCAATTTGACCTAAATTAAAATATTTTAAACTCGCTGCCCATGCACTTCTTTCATCAATTCTATTTGCAAAGGTAAAACCTCCTAAGAAAACATCATTTGTGAGTTCTCTTAGCCATGGAGTATAAATTATCCCTAATGAAAATTGAGATTTAATAAATGCATATTTAGATGCATTCCAATGTTGTGAATTAGCATCCGGAGATGTTGCTACTCCAATATCTCCCATACCTCCTGCTCTAGCATCTGGAGCAATTAATAGAAATGGTGCTGCTGTTGTTATTGGATTAGGAACTTCTTGAGCCTTAGTATTTGAAACTGCAAATAAAACAGCTAGGGTAACTATAATTATTTTTCTCATTAATGATTAATTTAATAACTGAATTAAATTCTTATTGCAAAATTACTAATTTTTCAATTTTTTGAGCTGAAGTATTTGAATTAATTGATTTTACTTTCAACTTATAAACATAAACTCCTTTTCCTATTTTTGATCCAAAATCGTCTAATCCATTCCAAACTATAGTTCTACACAAATCTCCTTCAGTTTGAACGGTTTCATTTAATGTTTTAACTAATTTACCCGAAATAGTAAAAATTTGTACTTGAACATTTAGTAATTCATTGGGTTTGTTATGATTAAACCAAAACTCTGTGTAATTAACAAACGGATTTGGATAATTTAATACATTGTTCAAAACTAAATCCGAAGTATCCTCTACAAAAAAAGAAAACGTTGATTCTGTTAGATTATTGTAGGTGTCCCAAACTTTTAAAGTAAGTGCATGTAAACCGGGTGAAAGATCTCTTAAAGGATAATTCAATTTTCCCTTTTTGTAATCGTTTAAATCTGTTTGATAATAATCATTTAAAATAATAGGATTAGCTTGATCGTTATCTAAAATTGCAACTATATCATGATCTACTGCAGTAATTGAAGTGTTAATACCGTTTTCATCTTCTAAAACAGCTATAAACATAGGTGAACTGTCAGTTCTTCCTCCATCAATAAAATTCAAATCATTCATATATAACTGAACTATTGGACCCGTATTATCCTCAGGAGCTTCAGTATTAATTCCCCCAATGGTGACGTCAAAACTATAGCCAGCTTTATCAATTAATTTATTTGTTGCATAAAAACTAAGTTTTCCTTTTCCATAAGCCACTTTTAAATCTTTTGGAGCAACAAAATCGAATGAAAACTTCCCGTTTTCTACTTTTGATCTACCCGTAAATATTTTGCTATCAATTACATCAAATTGCATTACAATATTTTGATTATCGTTATCTAATGTCGCTTTGTTAATTGGCTTATCAAAAACAGTTATATCTATTTCTCCATTAAAATCATTCAATAAATTGTTATTAATATCCACAACATCTCCTTCAAATTTAACATAAGACAGTGCTTTTATTGTATCTAAAGACTGAGAAATGTCTTTATCATTCATTTTTATTAATTTGGCTGCAGGTTTTGGCACACTTAAATGCATTGCTGGATCACCAAAATTGAAAATAAAAAAACGTTGAGTTGTTGAAAATTTATTTTTTACAGACATTAATGCTTCTGCAATGGATAAATCTTCACCATTAAAACTTAAAAGCGGCCGCACTAGTTGTTCATTTAATGCTTGACCAACACTTATATAAATTTCTCTCGTTGTTGAGATTAGTGTACTTGCTCCATAGTCTTCTTTCCAAAACAAAAATTCTCCTGCAGTTTTTCTCAAGGGATTATCGAATCTTGAAAACTCACAAGTAACAGTAATAAATAAAGGTAACTTATGTTGGTTTTTTAAACTTTGAATTTCAGGTAAACGAAAAACTCCTTCACCAGACCAACCATCTTCACCTCCATGTCCAAAATAATCTACCATTAAAGTTCCCTTGTCAACTTGATTAATTATATCTAAATTAACCGTTGGATATCTCTTCCCAGAAGCAGAAGATTCTTGAGCATATGCATCTAAATAAATTTTTTTTAAATTAAAAACTGGCTTATTTTCAAAAATAGAAACCGCAATTTTTTCCATATTTGATTGTAGAATCTCCTCTCCATCTCTATCTACGTCATCTGCAATTAAAGTTACTTTGTTACGCCAATCTCCAAATGATGCCTCACTATAATAATCTAGTAATTTATTTACAACCTGCTCCGCCTGAATTATATCTGAAACAGGTATTCTTCCTGTCGCAATATCTTGTCTTTCAAAAGAGTTTAATTCGCCTTCATTTTCATCCATCATTCCATAAAAATCATCTGTAACATATGACGAGGCTAAATTAAAACTGTTATAAGCTTCAAAAACGGGTACAATATTGTTGTTACCTTCAATTCTGTCTTTATAATCATAGGAAGCATCACCAAATAAGCAAACATATTTAAGCTTTTTTATGGTTGCATTATCATATAAATGCTTTGCAAAATCTCTAATTGCAGTTAAGTCTGGAGAGCCTGAAGAAAACTCATTATAAATTTGATCTAAACGAATAACTTTTGTTACTAAACCAGAATTAGTATTGTGATAATCGGCCAAACGTTGTGCCTGATTTACTAAAAAATCTTGGGTAACAATTATATAATCTATATTTTCTAAACTATGTAAGTTCTGATTATCAACGGTACTTACTTCTAATAATTTCGGGGTAAAATAATCATTTTCTGGAATTAAAATAAATTCTGATATTTCACCTCCATTTACTTTAAATTTAAAATTTGAATTTGAAGATTGATTTTCAACTATTTTAGGACTTAATGGGTTCGTTATATCCCAAATCCATTTTACATCAGACCCGTTTTCAATTGAAAACTCACTTATTCCGTTTGAATTAAAAGCATCAAAATCTCTAAATAAAAACTGTTTATTTTTTGCAATTAACTTTCTTTTCCCTAAAACTTCAATATAATCTAAATAGGCTTTTGCACTAGGATTTCCGTTATTGTTAAAAGTAATCTCAACATCAATTTCGTTACCCGAAATACTACTATTTCCAAAGTTTTCGTTCGCAATTGCTTCAGTTAAACCTCCAACTGCACCAAAAGTTATTTCAAACAGATTTTGATTGTTGGCTTTAACAGCCATACTGGATGATAACGATGATTCTGTAACTCCTCGAACTCTTATCAAAATATCCTCTGATTCATCAATTTCATCAAAAGGAATTGTATAATTTCTTACATTTTGAATATTAAAAGCATCTCCAAACCACTGCTGACCAACTGCAAACAAATTTACCTCATCCTTTTCATAAAAAGTAAAATCATCAAAGTTTGTTATAATTGAATTACTTGAACCAATAACAGGAGTTTGTGCTGAAATCCTTTTACCTTCAGAATCCCCAATAAATAAAAAGTAAAAAGATTCGTCTGAAAAAATATTAAATTGATGATTTATATTAGTTAATTGTGCATTTAAATTATAATTCCAAGAATGAGGACCTTGAGCATAGAACAAAATATAATCATCATTGCCAAAACTATTATCATTCTCACCACTTACAAAAATTGCATTTTCTTGTAAACCATCAAACCGGAAATCACTATTTTTTAACGGAAGCATTGCACCTCCATTACCATAAATGCCAATGTTTTTTGGATTTATGGAATTTACATTCACTCCTAAATCTTTTAAAAAATCTTTATCTATTTTATATACTCCAGTTTTGTTTATTGAAAATTTATACCAATTACCTGAAGCTAATACAGAATTTTTAATTGTACTACTTTTTACAGTTTTTTTATCTGAACTTGTAATTGAATACGCTAAATCAAATGAAACAATTCTTTTAAAATGATTATCAACTTTTACAATTGGACTTAAATTTAATACCGCTAAAGAATTATTCTTAGCGTTTACAATATTAAAAACTGCAGAAATTTCGTCTTCGATAAAGTTTGGATTATAAAAATCATTACTTTCAATATTTTCAAAAACCACATTTTTAATTGAAAATTCAACTAATTTAATGTTTGAACCTACTTGCCAACTAGTATTAAAAATTGGGTTTAAATTTTCATCTAAAAAATTATCTTTTATTAAACTTGTATTAACTGAAAGTCTATTATTTATAACAAATTCAACATTATCTTGCCAGTCCAATTTAAAAGATTTTACTTTATTTTGCTGAGCAAAAATTATATTTCCGACAACAAATAAAAGTAAAATAATTATTTTTCGAAATTGATTCATTATATCAAAAACGTTATATTTTTGGGATTATTTCTAAAATTTATACAACAATACATATAATAAAGAACAAAAACAATCGTTAGAAAAAAACATAATTAATTATTTTGTTGTAAAAAAATTATTTTAATGTAAATTGCAACTCTTAAAACCCTAATAAGTTTAATATGAACTTTGATAATATTAAAAGAATTTCAAAGGTATTATTTCTATTTATATTAATAATATCATTTGTAAGTTGCCATAACAGAAATCCTCGAAAAAAAGTTTCTCTTACTGGATGGAATAAATCAGAAAGAAGTAGTGTTGGAAATTATGATTCAAAAAAAGGATACAAAGGGCAAGAAGCTCCTCCCGGAATGGTATTAGTTGAAGGTGGTTCTTTTACTATGGGACAAATTCAAGATGATGTGCTATTTGACTGGAATACAACACCTGTAAAACAACAAGTTCATTCTTTTTATATGGATGAGACTGAAGTTACTAACTCCGAATATTTATTTTACTTAGATTGGATGGAAAAAGTTTTTCCTCCAAATAATTTAAACTACGAACATATTTATCAATCTGCTGTTCCAGACACTTTAGTCTGGAGAGATGTTTTGGGCTACAATGAATTATTAACAGAAAATTATCTCAGACATCCTGGCTATGCAGACTATCCTGTAATAGGAGTTAGCTGGGTACAGGCAAACCAATATTGTAAATGGAGAACAAATAGGGTTAATGAAAAAATATTAATGGATAAAGGAATTTTAAAACCATTATTTGAATTAGATTCGCTAGAAGTTGAAGGTAAAAATCATTTTGATACTGAAACTTATATTATAAACCCAACTGCTCTGTTTGATGGAGATTCTACAATTTACAAAAAAGGAATTCCAACAAAACATAAAAAAGGAGATCTTAAACCTAAACGAGGTGATTTTTCCGGAAGGCACGTAAAGGTTTCTGATGGAATTTTATCTGCTAAATTTAGACTACCAACGGAAGTAGAATGGGAGTATGCTGCAAAAGCAGTTGTTGAAGGAAGAGAGTATAACAATATTAGAGGAAGAAAAAAATATGCTTGGAGTGGTAAGTACACAAGAAATAAAACGAAGCGATATATGGGTGATCAACTTGCTAACTTTAAACAAGGAAAAGGAGATTATAGTGGTGTACCTGGTTGGAGTAATGACGGTGCTGATATTACCATTGAAGTAAAATCGTATGAACCAAATGCCTTCGGTTTATATGATATGTCAGGTAATGTTGCCGAATGGGTTTCCGATGTTTATAGGCCTATTATTGACAATGATGCAAATGATTTTAATTATTTTAGAGGAAACATATTTACTAAAAAATTGATTGATGCTGAAGGGAAGGTTGTTATTGCCGATAATTTTTCTGTAAGATACGATACCTTAGACAACGGTCAAATAGTTCCAACAGCATTACCTGGTAGTATAAAATATACTGCAATTACAAAACGTGATGCCTATATGCGAAATAATTATGATAAGGCATATAATGTTGATGCAAAAGATGGTGATTTGGCATCTACAAAATTTTATGCTAAAGAAGAAGATGAATTAGAGACTAAACCTCGAATGTATAATTCACCGGTAAAACCAAGAGAAATTGGTGAAAGCGGTTTTATTATGCAACAATATGATACAGAAAAAAGAACTACACTAATTAGTGATAAAGCTCGTGTTTACAAAGGAGGTTCTTGGAAAGATAGAGAATATTGGCTAGATCCATCTCAAAGAAGGTATTTACCTGAATATATGGCAACTAATTATATTGGATTTAGATGTGTTACTGATAGAATTGGACCAATGACTTATAAAAGAAGAACACCGACAACAACAAAAATCAGGTATTAAAAACAATAAAAAATAAATTACGAACCTCATTGAAATTTTCCAATGAGGTTTTTTTATATTTATAACATGACAGCAGACCTTAAACAACTTTATAAACTGTATTCTGAAAATTATATAGTAGATACGGATACAAGAAAAATTAGAAAAGGAAGTATCTTTTTTGCTTTAAAAGGCGAAAATTTTAATGGAAACAAATTCGCTGAAAATGCTTTGCAAGCGGGAGCCTCTTATGCTATAGTTGATGAAATCGAATACCATAATGAACTAAATACAATATTGGTTAAAAATGTTTTAACAACTCTGCAAAACCTAGCAAATTATCACAGAAAAAAATTGAACCTTCCGATATTATCATTAACTGGAAGTAATGGTAAAACAACCACGAAAGAGCTTATTAATGCCGTTCTTTCAAAAAAATTCAAAACAACTGCAACAATAGGTAATTTAAATAATCATATTGGAGTTCCATTAACCCTACTCTCAATGACACCTGAAACTGAAATTGGCATTATTGAAATGGGAGCTAATCATTTATATGAAATTGATTTTTTATGCAAAATTGCTGAGCCAAATTTCGGTTATATTACAAATTTCGGTAAAGCTCATTTAGAAGGTTTCGGAAGTATTGAAGGTGTTATAAAAGGAAAATCTGAGCTGTATAATTTTTTAAGGACCAATAATGGAATTGCCTTTGTAAATACAGATGACCCAATTCAAATTAAACAATCTGAAGGAATTAACA
>Ga0208305_10000930_pt1 | contig 14067 bp, 8 predicted proteins | sample ColrivemetaGS741_FD_187605 | JGI IMG/M metagenome (GOLD analysis project Ga0208305, IMG submission 187605) | Estuarine microbial communities from the Columbia River estuary - Flood tide ETM metaG S.741 (SPAdes) (version 2) | ecosystem: Environmental > Aquatic > Marine > Intertidal zone > Estuary... | reverse complement strand
ACTGTGTTTTCTAAAGAAGATATGCTACAGTTACAAGCATTAACTTCTGGAACAAATATTATTGTTTTAAGTGATGAGGTTTATGAGCATTTAATTTACGATAATGAGCAACATCAAAGTGCTTGTCTATTTCCAGATTTAAAATCTAGGAGTTTTATAACAGCATCTTTTGGAAAAACATTTCATAATACAGGATGGAAAATGGGTTATTGTTGTGCGTCAAAAGACTTGATGGATGAGTTTATAAAAGTGCATCAGTTTAATGTATTTAGTGTTAATCATCCTATGCAAATAGCACTAGCCAAATATCTAGAAGACGAGAATACTTATTTAGAATTATCGAAATTTTATCAAAAGAAAAGAGATTTGTTTTTAGGATTAATGCAGGATTCTAGATTTAAATTTAAGCCTTCTAAAGGCACTTATTTTCAAGCTGCAGATTACTCAGCAATATCAAATCAAAACGACTTAGAATTTGTAACATGGCTAACTAAAGAAAAAGGTGTTGCCGCTATTCCAGTTTCTGCGTTTAACCTAAATAAGAAGGATGAGAAAATGATTCGTTTCTGTTTTGCGAAAACAGACGACACTTTAATTGAAGCAGCTGAAATCTTATGTAAATTATAAAAAGTAACTTTTTTGCAGTTTTGTGTCTTAATTATATAACAATTAAAAATTTATAAAAATGAAATATTTTTTATTAATAGTTTTTTTAGGTATAGGAGTTATTGCCAATGCTCAAAAAGTTGAATCAAATGGTACAATTTACAAGGTTAAAGGTGATAAGATTTTTAAAAATGGTGAGGATGTAACCGATTTTTTAACTGAAGCAGAAAAATTACAAATAAACACTTCGTTAAAAGAAAAATTAAAAAAAGTACAAGAATTAGAAAAGAGCAAAAAGACTAAAAAAGATAACGAAAAAGCTGATAAGAGTCTTAAAAAAGCTGAAAAGAAACAAAAAGGTGCAGAAAAGGAGTTAAAGAAAAATCAAAAAATTCAAGACAACTATGAGAAGGCAGAACGTAAATATCAAAAAGAGCAGAAGAAGTATATGCGTTTAAAAGAGAAAGGAAAGCTATCTCCAGTTGCAGAAGAGAAAATGCTTAAAAAGTTAGAGAAACTAAATACAAATTTAGATAAAGCCAAACGAAAATTAAAACGATCTTAAGTTAATTCTATACTATAAATTTAGCAGGATAACTTTAAAATTCATTATTTTTAAGCATGAATTCAAAGTTAAACCTTGCCATTATTCAAGCTAATTTAGTTTGGGAAGATCCTGAACAAAACAGGCAACAATTTCAAAAAACAATAAAAGATATTAATGATAGTGTAGACATTGTAGTTTTACCCGAAATGTTTACTACTGGATTTACGATGCATTCGAAAGGGTTAGCCGAAACTATGCAAGGCGAAACCATAAAGTGGTTGGTTAGACTTACTTCAGAAATAAATGCAGCTATTTGTGGAAGTCTTATAATTAATGAAGACCATAAGTATTATAATAGATTTGTTTTTGTTGAGCCAAATGGCACTATAAAAACCTACGATAAAAGACATACTTTTACGCTTGCAGGAGAACACAAAGTATATTCTGCTGGTAATAAAAAACTAATTTTAGAATATAAAGGATGGCGAATTTGCCCTCTAGTCTGTTATGATTTAAGATTCCCTGTTTGGGCTAGAAATACTGAGGATTACGATGTGTTGATTTATGTAGCAAATTGGCCAAAACCAAGAATTAACGCTTGGGATACATTACTTAAAGCACGAGCTATAGAAAATATGAGCTTTTGTGTTGGCGTAAACAGAGTTGGAAAAGATATAAATAACCATCACTATACTGGACATTCTGTGGTATATAATGGGCTTGGGGAAGCGATATCAGATATTAATGAAGATGAACATGTTGAAATTGTAGAGTTAAATAGAAATCATTTAACATCTATTAGAACAAAACTCAAATTCCTTGAAGATAAAGACGATTTTATTTTAAAATAAACTCTTGTATTAAATCCCAACCAGCTCTAACGTCAAGTTCATCAGGATAATAACTTACACGTTCTGGTTTACGTTTTTGTAAGTAATTACCAGAATCATATTTTTTATTTTTATTAGAATCAAAAATAACTCTCAATACATATTTACCTGGAGTAATATGTCTAAAATCAATTGGTTTCTCTGTTTCAATATATTGTTCAAATTTCACTTCACCTTTAGATGTGGTTAATTGAACAATAACAGGATATACAGCATTTCGAAGCGTTAATCTTATATCGCCAAAATCGCTTTTTGTTTTAGTTCGAAGCGTGTACGAAATGGTGTCGTTTTGGTCTCCAAATAAGTCTATTAAAGCTCCAGGAAACAATTTAATATTATAATTATTTTCTTCAGTTTTTTCAAAATTAAACTGATATAAATTGTTTAATGTATCTAAACGTGTTGTATAAGAAACATCAACAGAATCTTTATCTATAAAATTGATCTTACTATTATCAATTTTAGCAAACGGAATATTTCCTTGAATTTTAAAATCCTCAATAAATGAAATGTTTCCTCTTGGAGAAGCTTTAACAATTAAAGAATCTTTTTCTCGTTCTCTAATTTTTACAACAAGTGTATCAACTATATTGTTTTTTGAAACTTTAAAAATTAATGAATCTTGTTTAATACTTGGCTCATAGAAATAATGCAATGAGTCACTTTCTGTATCATTAATAACTCTATATCTAAAATCATTTGGATTTGTAGAAAGTAGTTTTATATCAACATTTTCATTTGAACCTTCAAGGCCAAATATGATTTTGTTTTCAGAATCCTGTTTAGCTCTTAAAATTTCAAAATCAAGATCTTCTTTAAACAAATTAAATTCAAAAATAGAATCAGATGGAATAGTTATAAAACTGTCTAAGAAGTCTATTTTATCTTCATCTTGATCAAATGTGTAGTTGCTACTTTTATCTTTTATTGCAACCATCAAATACTTGCCAGCTTTTAAATTTTCAAGTTGAAATGTATTTGTAGAGTCTAAAGTATTAGAAATATACTTAGGTTTTTCCTTATAAATAATCGAATCTGTAAACGTAGAATCAACATCATAAAGCATTATTGAAACAAACTCTTCTGTTTTTTGGTCAAAAGCATCTTTTACAGAACCTGTAATTTTTAAAGAATCAATAAAAGTTCCAGTAGAGAAAACATATTTATAATAAGGATATAGATTTCCTTCATTATTATCTGTTATACTTTCTCCAAAATTAAAAGCGTATGTCGTATTTGGTTGTAATGTGTCAAATATTTTAATTGTTATGTACTTACTTGCAGAACCCAATGGTGTAATTTCAGGCATTGGATCCATAGGAGGGGAAATTATTAGATTCTTTTGTAAATCTTTAATTTTAATGTATTCGTCAAAGTAGATTTTTATCTCTTTTGCATTGAATTCTGTTGTAAAGTTTTCAGGTTCAGATTTAGTTATCACTGGAGGAGTTTCATCCTTAGGACCTCCATCTGGAGTACCTCTATTTGCACAGTTTGCTAATATTAATCCAATAATAGTAGCTAATATTATGTTAGAGAGTATTTTTCTCATGTATTCGAAATCCTGATTTTGCACAAAGTAACAACTTAATTTAAAACTAACGAAAAACTTGTTAAGCAATTGCCATAGTGGCAACACTTATTTTTATGCCTTTGTTATAAGTATGGTTTAGTAATGCATTTGCGCAAGATTCAATTGTAGCTCCAGTAGTAATAATATCATCTACAAGCAAGATGTGTTTGCCTTCAATTAGCTTTGGATTTTGGATATTAAAAATAGCTTTAGAATCATCCCAACGCGCAAAACGGGTTTTAAAAACTTGAGTTTTTGTTGGAGTTGTTTTAACTAATACATTATCTATATAACTTACATTTAAGGAATTGGCGAGTTCTTTAGCAAATTTATCAACTTGATTATAGCCACGTTTCCGAAGTTTAGACTTATGTAGAGGAACAGGAATAACCATATCAATACCTTTAAACTGATTAGAATTTATTAGCTCAAAACCTAACCATTTTCCAAGAATAACACCAATTTCTTCATGCCCTTTATACTTTAAATTATGAAGTAGATGCTGTACCATTCCCTTCTTTTGAAATAGAAGTAAAGCTGTAGCATACTCAAGTTTTACACGACCATAAAACACCTTTTCAACTGGATTCTCTTTTTCAAGATGATAATTAGTTATTGGAAGTTCATGCCTGCAAACTGTGCAAATTCCTTTTTCATTATCAGAAAGCACATTATTACATGCGTAACATATTTTAGGAAAGAAAAGGTTAATGAGATTTTTAAACATTTCATATAAAATCAAGGCTTAAAAATAACATATCCATTTTAAAATGCATAAAACGAATAAATTTTCTAAAAGCAGTCTTATTGTTTGCACTGGTTTTATATTTTTGCACAATGGCAAATCAAGATGATAAATTTAAAAAAGTAATTTCTCATGCAAAGGAATATGGTTATGTATTTCAAAGCAGCGAAATTTACGATGGATTAAGTGCAGTATATGACTATGCTCAAAATGGAGTTGAGCTTAAAAATAATATTCGCGATTATTGGTGGAGAGCAATGGTACAGATGAACGAGAATATTGTTGGTCTTGATGCTGCGATTTTTATGCATCCAACAACATGGAAAGCTTCAGGTCATGTTGATGCATTTAATGATCCTTTAATAGATAACAAAGATTCTAAGAAACGATATAGAGCAGATGTTTTAATTGAAGACTATTGCGCTAAAATTGAAACAAAAATCAACAAAGAAGTAACTAAAGCATCGAAACGTTTTGGTGATGCTTTTAATAAAGATGAATTTGTTTCTACAAATCCTCGTGTTTTAGGTTATCAAGAAAAAATAAATACCATTCTTACAAGAATGGGAAAATCTTTAGAAAATGAAGATTTAGCAGATGTTAAAGCATTAATTGAGGAATTAGAAATTGCTTGTCCTTTATCTGGAAGTAGAAATTGGACAGATGTAAAGCAGTTTAACCTTATGTTTGGCACCAAACTTGGTGCTTCTGCAGATACAGCAATGGATTTGTATTTACGTCCAGAAACTGCACAAGGTATATTTGTAAATTTTTTAAATGTTCAGAAAACTGGTAGAATGAAAATTCCTTTTGGGATTGCTCAGACAGGAAAAGCATTTAGAAATGAAATTGTTGCAAGACAATTTATCTTTAGAATGCGTGAATTCGAACAAATGGAAATGCAATTCTTTATCAAACCAGGAAGCCAAAAAGAATGGTATGAGTATTGGAAAGAACACAGAATGAAATGGCATTTATCTTTAGGCATGGGAGAAGATAATTATAGGTTCCATGACCATGAAAAGTTAGCCCATTATGCAGATGCAGCAGCAGATATTGAGTTTAAATTTCCATTTGGATTTAAAGAATTAGAAGGGATTCATTCACGTACAGATTTTGATTTAAGTCAGCATGAAAAGTTCTCTGGAAAGAAATTACAGTATTTCGATCACGAAGAAAACAAAAGTTATGTGCCTTATGTTCTTGAGACATCTATTGGTTTAGACAGAATGTTTTTAGCAGTTTTTTCAAACTCTTTACAAGAAGAGGAATTAGAAAACGGAACTTCACGAGTGGTATTAAAACTCCCAGCAGTTTTAGCACCAACAAAAGCTGCAATTTTACCATTAGTTAAAAAAGATGGTTTACCTGAAATTGCTCGTAAAATAGTTGAAGATTTAAAATGGGATTTTTCTGTTACTTATGACGAAAAAGATGCTGTTGGAAGACGTTATAGACGTCAAGATGCAGTTGGAACTCCTTTCTGTATTACTGTTGATCACGATACATTGGAAGACAATACAGTAACAATTCGCCATAGAGATACAATGGAACAAAAACGAGTTAAAATTGAAGAACTTAGAGATATCATTAAAAAAGAAGTTGATGTAAAATCTTGGCTAATGAAGATTAATGGATAGATTTACAGATTAATTAATACACAAAAAAACTCCAATATCATTGGAGTTTTTTTGTGTATTAATATTTCGAAATCTTTTATTCAGAAAGTAACATAAAGGCACCATTGATTAAAAATTTATAATCTTTTAGTTCATCAGCATTTAGAATTTCTATATAATTTTCAGTTTCTTTCCCAGTTTCTAAATTTACTTTCTCAAAACTAAAATTTTCATTTACTTGGTTTTTTAGAGCCAAAGCATAGCTTGAATTATCACTTGTTATAACTGCATGTTTTGGAAGCGCAAAACTAATAATGTCTTCGGTTATAATATTCGCTTCGATAAACATTCCCATTATTAAATGAGACTGGTTTTCATCGTTAATATGTCCATGAACTTTAATAGTTCTGTTGGTTTCGTCTATTGAAGTTCCTACAAGATGTACCTCTGCTTTAAAGACTGTTGCAGAAGACTCAGGAATTGTAAACTCTATAAGTTGACCTTTTTTAATATCTAAAACATCTTTTTCGAAAACAGACAATTCTAAATGAGTATGATCTGTATTAATGATTTCTATAATTTGACTTGATGCCGAAACAAAAGTACCATTACTAACATTTACTTTTGAAACAGAACCACTAATTGGTGCATATAAATTAATTGTTGATGTTATTATGCCTTTTTCAACCGATTCAGGATTAATGTTCATCATTTTTAATTTTTGTTTCAAACCATTGTGATGAGCCAAATTACTTTTATAAGTACTTTGTGCTTTTAGGTAGTTTTTTTGAGAAGTAATATTCTCTTCAAAAAGTGTCTTTTGGCGTTCAAATTCAGATTTTAAATAGGTTAGTTGCTCTAATACTTCCAAATAGTTTTGCTGTATTTCTACATAAGAAGGATTTTCTAGCGAAACAACTAGTTGTCCCTTTTTTACTTCATCACCAATTAGTAAAGGAGTGCGTTTTACATAACCTTCAAAAAAACTACTCACACTTGCTTTGTTTTGAGGAGGAACATCTAAAAAACCACTGGTTTTAATAGTATTTTTAAATGAATGCTTTTCAATTTTTCCAAGTTTCATGTTTTGAGATTCGAATTGTGCTTTACTAAGCTCTATCGTATTATATAATACATTATCGTCTTGAGAAATTTCGGTATTAGTTTTAGAATTTTCACAATTAAAAAGAAGGAACAAAAGCGTTAAAATATATATGTTTTTCATAGTTTTTATTTTAAAGTGTTAGGTAATTAATAGCAATTATAGTTTTGTTGTAATTGTTTAAATTTTCTAGATAATCCAATTCAATTTCTTTAGCAGTTTCAATACTTTGTAAGTATTGAAAAAAGTCAATTTCTCCATGTTTATAGCTAGCCTCTGCAGTTTTAATTATTTCTTTAGAAACAGCATTCCCATATTGAGAATAATAATCTAATGCTTGTGCATGTTGCTCTAAGGTTGCAGTTAAAATGTTATAGGCTGTATTGTATTTAGATTCATAATTTTTAGAAACCTCTTCAGCTACCTGAGTCGCTATTTTTGCAGCTTTTATTTTAGTTGAATTACCACTAAATAATATTGGAATCTTCACACCAAGCTGATAGCCATTAAGAGATGTGTTTAAAGTACTGTTTGTACCCTGAAAATACTCAAAACTAAGATCTGGAAGTAGATTTTGCTTTTCTTTTTTATGTAATGCGTGATAAAGCAATTTATTGTTTTCGAAATGTTGTGAAACGATATTGTTTTTAGCATCAAAGTTTTTAAGTTCAAGCTTCTCTAAAGAATAATTATTTAAAACAATAGAATCAATTTGAATTAGCGTCTTTAATTGTTCTGTATATATAACCTCTTCAGATTTTGCTTTTTTGAATTGAATTTGTAATTGCTTTTGTTTGGATTCAGCTGTAATCATTTCTAGGTAATTGCTTTCGCCTAACTCAAATCTTCTTTTTGCTGAATGTGCAAAATTCTGATATAAGCTATCCAGAAAGCGATAGGTTTCAACTTTATTTTTTGTGTATTTTAGGTTATAGAACGCAAATGAAACTTCTTTTTTTAAGGTTTCAAGTTTCAAGTTATATTTTGACTTTTCAAGATTATACTTTGCTTTATTAACGTTTTTGTCTGCAAAATATACAGTTGGAAATTTAATGTCTTGCTGAATACCAATTACTTTTAAAGGTTCGTTATTTATAGCAATGTTATTCTCGTCGTAACTATAATAAACAGAAGTTTTATCAAAATCAAACGCCGAATTAATTAATGCTTCAGCTTCATTTGTTTTAAGCTCTTCTGCTTTTAATTCAAAATTATTTTTAATGGCCAAATCAATAGCTTTATCAATAGTTAGTGTTTCATGTTGAGCATTAGAGTTAAAAACTAAAAGCATTACTATTGCTGTAATAATTGTTTTTTTATACATTTTAATAACTTTTTTTTCTTCAAACCAAGCGTAAATCACAGGAAGGACAATTAAGGTTAAAAATGTAGCTGATACTAAACCACCTATTACAACTGTAGCTAGAGGTCTTTGTACTTCAGCGCCTGCATTTGTTGAAATTGCCATTGGGAGAAATCCTAATGCAGCAGCAGCAGCAGTTAGTATTACAGGCCGTAAACGCTCTGAGGTGCCTCTTTTAATGCGTTCTTCTATATTGCTGATACCTTGTTCTTTTAGCTCTTTAAAATGCTCTATAAGCACAATACCATTTAAAACTGCAATACCAAACAATGCAATAAATCCAACTCCTGCCGAAATACTAAAAGGCAAATCTCTTAGCCATAAGAATAGTATTCCTCCAACTGCAGACAATGGAATTGCAGTAAATACCATTAATGCTTCCTTAAGTGAGCCAAATGCAAAATGAAGTAATATTAATATAAGGAAAAGTGCTATTGGTACAGCTATTTTTAATCTTGAAGTTGCATTTTGTAAATTTTCAAATTGCCCACCATAGGTAATTGAATAACCAGGAGGCAGATTAATTTTATCATTAATTAAAACGCTAACATCATCGACTACAGATTGTAAATCTCGGTTTCTAACATTAATCCCAACCACTATTCTTCTTTTAGTGTCATCTCTTGATATTTGAGCTGGTCCAGTAGTATATTTAATTTCAGCTAATTCATTTAACGGAATTTTAAAACCAGCAGGTGTATCTACATATAAATTTTGAAGACTTTCAAGGTTTTTCCTATTTTGTTTATTAAGTCTAATTACAAGATCAAATCGTTTTTCTCCTTCAAACACACTACCAACTGACTCACCTGCAAATCCCATTGTAATGAGTTGATTTAAATCAGCAATATTTAATCCATATCGCGCAATTTTACCTCTTTTGTAGGTTATACTCATTTGAGGTAAGCCTTCAACTTTTTCTACAGAAATATCTGAAGCGCCTTCAACATTTTCTATTAATTTTTTTATTTCGTCTGCTTTTGAACTTAAAACATTTAAATCTTCACCAAATATTTTAATAGCGACATCTGCTCTAACACCTGTAACCAATTCGTTAAACCTCATTTCTATTGGTTGGGTGAATTCTACTTCCATATTTGGAATGATTTTTAAAGCTTCCTTAAACTTATCAGCCAACTCATCCTTACTCGAAGCCGACACCCATTGGTCTTTAGGTTTTAATTTTATTATCACATCGCTTTCTTCCATAGACATTGGGTCTGTTGGTACTTCGGCTGCACCAATTCTACTTACGACTTGATCTACTTCTGGAAATTTATCTAGTAATATCTGCTCTATTTTAGTTGTTATCTCAATAGTTTTACTAAGCGATGTCCCAGTTTTTAAAACAGGTTGAATTACAAAATCACCTTCATCTAAAGTTGGAACAAATTCGCCTCCCATTCTGCTAAAAATCCACAAACTGGAAGCTAATAGTAATACCGAAAGCGATACTACTGTTTTTTTGTGTAATAATGCCCAATGTATAGTTGGACCAAAGCCTTTGTTTAAGAGTTTCATTAGTCTAACTGAAAAATTCGAACTACTTTGTTTTACGGGTTTTAAGAATAATGAAGATATTACAGGAACATAAGTTAAACAGAAAAACATCGCACCAATTAAGGCAAAACTAAAAGTTAAGGCCATTGGTTTAAACATTTTTCCTTCAATACTACTTAACGAAAGTATTGGAATAAAAACAATAAGAATGATAAGTTGTCCAAAGATTGCAGAGTTCATCATTTTTTTAGAACTTTTCAATGTAATCGCATCAATTTTTAATTGACGCTCTTTTTTGTTAAGGCTATTAATGCTAGTAGTATCAGACATTATTTTAAAAGCAATAAACTCTACAATAATAACAGCTCCATCTATAATAATTCCAAAATCTATTGCGCCAAGACTCATTAAATTTGCGTCAACTCCAAAAATATTCATTAGTGAAATTGCAAATAATAAACTTAAAGGAATAACAGAGGCTACCACTAGACCAGAACGCAAATTGCCTAATAAAAGAACTACTATAAAAATTACGATTAAAGAACCTAAAATTAAATTTTCAGCCACAGTAAATGTGGTCTTATTAATAAGTTCACTACGTTCTAAAAACCCATTAATATAGACACCTTCTGGCAAGGTGTTTTGTATGTTCTTTACTCGTTCTTTTACTGCATCGATTATTTTTTTGGAGTTACCATCTTTAAGCATCATAATTTGCCCTAACACTTTTTCGCCTTCTCCGTTCCCAGTTATAGCCCCAAATCGTGTTGCACTGCCAAAACCAACTTCTGCAACATCCTTAATAAAAATAGGCAAACCATTATTGTTTTTTACAACAATATTTTCAATGTCAGTTAATGATTTAACAAGACCTTCTCCTCTAACAAAATAAGCTTCGTTTGTTTTTTCAATATAACCACCTCCAGCAACACTATTATTACTTTCAAGAGCTTTATATATTTCAGAAACTGAAATATTCATAGCGTTTAATTTATGAGGGTTAATTGCTACTTCATATTGTTTTAAAAACCCACCCCAAGTATTCACTTCAACAACACCTGGAATTCCTGATAATTGACGCTTAACTATCCAGTCTTGAAAAGTTCTTAACTCTGTTGTAGAGTATTTGTGTTCATAGCCAGGTTTTACATCTAAAATATATTGATAAATTTCTCCTAGTCCAGTTGTAATTGGTCCCATTTCTGGTGTCCCAAATCCTTTTGGAATACTCTCTGATGCCGATTTAATTTTTTCTGCAATAAGTTGCCTAGGTAAATAGGTTCCTAAATTATCATTAAAAACTATTGTCACTACAGATAAACCAAATTTAGATACTGATCTAATTTCTTCAACTCCAGGTAAATTTGCCATTTCTAGTTCTACAGGATATGTAATAAATTGTTCTACATCTTGAGTAGATAAATTGCGAGATGTTGTTATAACCTGAACTTGATTATTTGTTATATCTGGAACAGCACCAATTGGTATTTGTGTTAATGAGTAAATACCAAAACCAACAATAAAACCAATAAAAAGGATGATTATTAATTTGTTTTTTAAACTAAAGGATATGATTTTTTCTAACATAATTAAAAGGGTGTAAAAAGTACTATTACCTCAAAAAGAGAACAATTGTTACTGTAAGAAACAAGCAGTAAAACTAACTGTTAAACTTGCTGTGGTGGCTGAAAAACATTAGGTTTTACTAAGGTAGAATAGGATACATTGTAGAAGAAATTTAATGAGATTTTTCTAAACGTAATATTATTAAAAGTGTAAGAATCAAGATTTAATGTAAAACTATTTACTTGGTTTTTAGAACTTCTTTCCTTTTTAAAAGGTAAATTTTTATGTTCTTTATGTTGCTTATCTGAATCAAAATAAGATGTATTATAGTGTTCAACAACAAAATCTATAATACTATCGCCATAGTTGTCATCATGAAATTGAGCATGTTCAAAAAGCACACTAATCTTAGAATAATCTTCAAGTTGTAGATTAAAACTTTGAAAAAGAATTAATATAGAGAATAGTATTGAAATCAACTTTGCCATAAAATGAATTCCAAAATTAACGTTTTGGTATATAAAGTTATGAAACTTAAGTTACTAAAAACAATAATATTAAAAATAAGCCTTTAATTGAATTGTTCCTGAGTGTATCACTTTACTTGTTTCACTTTTTCGACCAAAGTAGTTTAGATTTAAATCTAAGTATTTAGTGAGTTTTTTTTGAGCTAAAAATGACCAAGTAAAATTCTTTCCAGATTGTAAACCTTCCATCATTTGATAACCAACGGGAGAATTAGTATCGCCTTCAAAGGTATTGGTGAAGAAATTAAATTCCCCACTGATTGCTGCTTTTTGGTTTTTTGAAACAGCAAAAGAAGCACCATATTTTTGTTGTTTCAAGGTTTCAAAATTTCCAATTGTATTTTCCTTGTTAGCATATTGATAAAACACATCTAATCGAGTGTTATCATTTAATAAATAAGAAAGTTTTGGGTTTAATCGATACTCATCAATATTATAATTTTTACTTACAAAATTTTCACTTGAGCTTGAGTTATTTTCTAATGCAGATTGGAAAGTAGCTAACCAGCTTTCTTCAAATTTGTGATTAAAATTAAATTGATGACTTTTTAAGTTATTTTCAAAAAAACCAGTAATTAAAACACTCTTGGATTTATTTCTTAGAAATGTGTATGATGTAGTGTAATGTTGTTTGCCTCTATTAAAGAATAAAATATTTCTAAAATTTAACTGTAAACCTAATTGGTTTTCTGCATCACTATCAAAAGGATTTAGATTAAAATTATTTCCATCGCGTTTTATTTTTCGATCTATCAAATATGAAGTTTGGTTATAGAAATGTGACCAAAACTTTTGAGTTTTATTTTCAGAATTAATCCAAATAATTGGATTTACAGTTAGCGTTTGACTTAATCTATTTTGATGTGTTTTAATAAATACTTGATTTGGTAAAAGCACTCGTATGTATTTGCCTTGATCTTGAAATTGAGCAACCTCAAATTCCTCAAGTTCTTGAATACCATTGTTGTTATAATCAATCCAAGTAAAAGCACCTTGTCCTGGTTCTACTTCTATATAAGAGAAATCCTGCTGAGGTAGTGTGCCTGAGTTGGTTTCAAAAACTGTGTTAAGAAAAATAAGTTGTTTAAAAAGTTTCTGGCTGTATTGCAACCTTGAATTTAAAGATTGTTCGTCTTCTATGGTTTCATCTACATGTTTTAAGGTTCTATAATTTACAAATAAAGCAAGATTAGTGTTTGTGTTTTGTACTAGTTTAGTTTTAAGATAATAAGTGTTCGAGCTATTTACTTTTTGTAAAAGGTTGTTTTTAACACTATCATTACTTCTGTTTTTGTAACCTATTTCGGTAAAAACTTTTGTACTATCTCCAATTCCTGTAAAAACTTCGTAAGCTATAAAACGCTGACTTAAAGGAGTTGTTTCTTCAGTTTGTATGTTTTTTTGTTTATTGTTTTCAATATTTAATTTAGTTCCAACCCAACCTTTTTTGTAATTATAGGTTAATCTGTTAAAAGACCTAAAAAAGTTAGAAGTGTTTATGTTATCTCTTGCTGAAAGAATACTTGAATTTGTATAAATATGAAATTTATCTAATTGCAAATTAGCTTGGGTATTATGTCGATTTCCGTTGAAATTATCGAAGTAATTTAAATGCTCGAAAGTATATGTAGCATTTCCTTTTGTTGAGTGAAAAGTAGATAATCCCGTTTTTACAAGTTGCTGATTTCCTAAAGGATTTTCAATATTCCAATCTCTATTAAATTCAACATTATAAAGCTGTTCTATTGTTCTAAAGTCTTGATGGATATAATCTGTATTAATAAATGCATTTAGATTCCATAGGCTGTCATTTTTAATCAAATTTTGAGTGATATTTAGTTTTCCAGCAAAACCATTGTCGTCGTTGTTATCAAGGTTTGAAAATAAATTCAAATCGTTTTTACTTCCTGATAATTCAAATTTAATGGTTGTTTTATCTGATGGATTATAAGTTCCATTTATAACAGCCATTTGTAATTTAGTAGGAGCAATTAACCTCACAATTGGAGCATAATTTCCTTGAGCAATA
>Ga0208305_10000928_pt1 | contig 14076 bp, 10 predicted proteins | sample ColrivemetaGS741_FD_187605 | JGI IMG/M metagenome (GOLD analysis project Ga0208305, IMG submission 187605) | Estuarine microbial communities from the Columbia River estuary - Flood tide ETM metaG S.741 (SPAdes) (version 2) | ecosystem: Environmental > Aquatic > Marine > Intertidal zone >... | reverse complement strand
GCTACGGTAAATAATTACAAACATGAAACAGTAGAAAAATATAAAATTAGTAGTGAAATTCAAGATATGCTTTCGGCTTTATATTTTTTGAGAAATCAAGAAATTTCAAATTTAAAGGAAGGAGATAATATTGAATTGAAATTGTTTATGGACGATGAAATTACAGTATTTAAACTTCAATTTTTAGAAAAAGAAATTATAAAAACAAAGTTTGGTAAAGTAAGAGCCATTGCTTTTAGGCCTTTAGTTCAGACAGGTAGAGTGTTTAAAGAACAAGAAAGTGTTACAGTTTGGGTGAGTGATGATGAAAATAAAATCCCCCTTCTTATTAAGGCATCTTTAGCAGTTGGATCACTTAGAGCAGATTTAGATGCTTTTAAGGGTTTAGCACATCCATTTAACATTATTTTTGACAATTAATTTGTACTTTTGCGCTTTATTTTTATTTCAATTAAAACAAAAGATATAAATCGTTGAAAAAATTATTTACACTTCTAATATTGGTTTTGCTTATTTCCTGCAAAGATGAAAAACCACAAGCAATTTTAACATCTCCTACACCTAAAATAATACAAGAGTTTGGGTTTAAACTAAACAATTTCAAAGTAATTAACGATACCATAAAACCTGGAGAAAATTTTAGTGAAATTCTTGATAGAAATCATGTTGAATATCCAAGGGTATTAGAAATAGTTAATAAAATTAGGGATACCTTTAATGTAAGAAGAATTAAAAGCGGTATTCCATATACTATTCTAGCAAAAAATGATTCTACAGAGCAAGCACAGGTTTTTATCTATCAACATTCAAAAGTAAGATATACAGTTATAGATTTTAGAGATTCTATTCCAATAGCTTATAACGAAAAAAAACCTGTACGAACTGAAATAAAAACTGCATCAGGAATCATTGAAACTTCACTTTCTGAAGCTGTTGAAAATCAAGGATTAAGCTCCTATTTATGGATTAAAATGGCTGATGATATTTATGCTTGGACCATTGATTTTTCACGCCTTCAACCAGGTGATAAATTTAAATTAATATATGAACAACTTTATATTAACGACACTATTCCTGTAGGAATTGGAGAGGTAAAGGCTACCTATTTTGAACATGGGAATAAACCTTTTTATGCTTTTAAATATGTAGCAGATTCAATACTTAATATTCCTGATTATTTTGATGATGAAGCAACAAATCTACGTCGCCAATTTTTAAAAATGCCTGTAAAGTTTAGTAGAATTTCTTCTCGTTATAATTTAAGAAGGCGTATTGCTTTTTATGGCAATAAAATTAGACCTCATAAGGGTACTGATTTTGCTGCACCTATTGGAACCGAAATAATGGCTACAGCAAACGGAACAGTTACAGAATCTCGTAGAAAAGGTGGAAATGGTAATTATGTAAAAATTCGCCATAATGGAACCTATAGCACGCAATATTTGCATATGAGTAGACGTGCAGTTAAAGTTGGAGATGTTGTAAAACAAGGGGACGTTATTGGTTATATAGGAATGACTGGGAATACTTCAGGTCCACATGTTTGTTACCGATTTTGGAAAAACGATGTCCAAGTAGATCCATTAAATCAAAAATTACCTGCAGCAGAACCTATGAAAGAAGATGTAAAACCAGTATATTTTAATTTTATTGAATCTATAAAACAGCAATTAGATGCAATAGAATATTCAAAAATTAATGAAATTAATGTTCCAAAAGAGGAATTAAACTCATAAAACCTGCCCATGAAAAATGTAAACCCAACCGAAACCAACGCTTGGAAAAAGCTGAACAACCATTTTAATGCTGCGAAAGAACTTCATATAAAATCGTTATTTAATAATGATTTAGATAGAAAAAATAAATTCACAATAAATTTTAATGATTTTGAATTTGATTATTCTAAAAACAGAATTACAGAAGAAACTTTAGGGTATTTATTAGAATTAGCGAATGAAGTTGATTTAAAAGGTGCAATGAATGCTTATTTTTCGGGTGAAGCAATTAATGAAACCGAAAAAAGAGCTGTTTTGCATACCGCATTAAGAACTCAATTAAACAATGAGGTTTTAGTTGATGGAGAAGATGTGCTGCCAGAAATTAAAGCTGCCCTAAAGAAAATAGAAGGTTTTACTAATAAAGTTGTTTCAGGAGACTGGAAAGGTTACACCAATAAATCAATTACGGATGTTGTTAATATTGGTATTGGAGGATCAGATTTAGGTCCGGATATGGTTGTAGAATCATTAAAATATTACAAAAACCACTTAAATGTACATTTTGTTTCAAATATAGATGGAGACCATGTGCAAGAAGTAATTAAAAACTTAAATCCTGAAACGACCCTATTTGTAATTGTTTCAAAAACATTTACTACTCAAGAAACTTTAACAAATGCAACAACTATTAAAAAGTGGTTTTTAGAAACTGCTTCTGCAATTGATGTTGCAAAACATTTTGTTGCTGTTTCAACAAACTTAAAAAACGTAAGTGAATTTGGAATTGCTACTGATAATATTTTCCCAATGTGGGACTGGGTTGGAGGCCGCTTCTCTTTATGGAGTGGTGTTGGACTTTCAATTAGCTTAGCTGTTGGTTTCAAAAACTTTAATGATTTATTAATTGGAGCTTTTGAAATGGATGAACATTTTAAAAATACGCCTTTTGAAAAAAATGCACCTGTTATTTTAAGTTTAATAGGGATTTGGTATACCAACTTTTTTAAATGTGAAACTGAAGTTATTTTACCTTACTCTCAATATTTGAGTAAACTTGCTTCTTATTTACAACAAGCTATTATGGAAAGTAATGGTAAAAGTGTTGATAGAAATGGTAAAAACGTAAATTACCAAACGGGCAACATAATTTGGGGAAGTCCAGGTACCAATGCTCAACATGCTTTTATGCAGTTACTACACCAAGGAACCAAATTAATTCCTGCGGACTTTATTGGATTTAAAAAGTCACTTTATGGTAATACAGATCACCATTCTAAACTAATGGCTAATTTTTATGCTCAAACTCAAGCGCTCGCTGAAGGGAAAACAAAAGAGGAAGCCCATTTAGATTTAAAAACTCAAGGGAAACTAAACCAAATTGAAACTTTATTACCTTTTAAAGTTTTTGCTGGAAATAAACCAAGTACTACTATTTTAATTGAGAAATTATCTCCAAAAACATTAGGAAGCTTAATTGCCTTTTATGAACATAAAATATTTGTTCAGGGTGTTATTTGGAACATCTTTAGTTTTGATCAATTTGGAGTAGAATTAGGTAAAGAGCTGGCACATAAGAATCTACTAAAAAACACTTAAAATATATTTCAAATAAAAAATAAAGTTTTTAACAATTCCTTAAGTTTTTATCAATATTTGTTAATATCTATTTATCTGATAATCAATCAAAATAAGTAAATTTTGTATATTTATTCGTCTTAATTATTTGTTAAATTTTAACAATTAAATAAAGATAGAATCAACAAAAATTTGCACTTTTGCAAGACATTTAATTCAAATTAAAATTTAAACATGAGAAAATTTAAACATTTATTAATGGTAGTGGTATTATGTACTTCAGCTACTATTTTTGCTCAAACAAAACTTACAGGAAAAGTAGTTGATGAAACAAGTCAGCCTTTACCTGGAGCTTCTATTGTTGTTAAAGGATCTAGCACAGGAGTTTCTACAGATTTTGATGGAAATTTCACGTTAGAAACTTCAGCTTCTAATGGTACTATTTTGGTTTCATTTGTTGGATATGAAACGAAATCTGTTGCATTTAATGGGAATCAGAACTTTGGTGCTATAGCATTAAAACTTTCTGCAGAATCCTTAGAAGAAATTGTAATTACTGCAACTTCATTTGCAATTGACAGAAAAACACCAGTTGCTGTATCAACTATTAAAGCAGATGTTATTGAAAACAAATTAGGATCTCAAGAATTTCCAGAAATTTTAAAATCAACACCAGGCGTATATGCCACAAAATCAGGTGGTGGTTTTGGTGATGGTAGATTAAATTTAAGAGGTTTTAACTCTGAAAACGTTGCTGTAATGATTAACGGTGTTCCTGTTAATGATATGGAAAACGGAAGAGTTTACTGGTCTAACTGGGCAGGTTTAGCTGACGTTACAAGCGCTATGCAGGTTCAAAGAGGTTTAGGAGCTTCTAAAGTTGCTGTACCTTCTATTGGTGGTACTGTAAATATTTTATCTAAAACTACCGATGTAGAACAAGGAGGGAACTTTTTTACTGCTGTTGGTAATGATGGTTATCAAAAATATGGTGCTACCGTTTCAACGGGCTTATTAGACAATGGCTTTGCTGCTACTGTTTCTGCTTCTAAAACAAAAGGAGATGGTTACGTTGATGGAACACAATTTGAAGGGTATAACTACTTTGTAAATATTTCTAAACAATTAGGAGATAATCACAAATTATCTCTTACTTCTTTTGGTGCTCCACAATGGCACGGTCAAAGACAAAATACGAGTTCAATAGAAACTTATAGAAATGCTGAAAGCGGCACTAAATTTAATCCAGATTGGGGTATTAAAAATGGACAGGTTGTATCTGTGGAAGATAACTTTTACCACAAATCTCAAACTTCTTTAAATCATTATTGGACAATTAGTGATAAATCTGATTTATCAACTGCCTTATATGCCTCTTGGGGTTCTGGTGGTGGTGGTGGTTCTGCCGGAGACTATGGTTTATTTAATGTAAGATTAGGTGGAAGTGATCAACCAATTGATCTTGATAATATTGTAGCTGTTAACAGAGCTAACGGAGCGCTTGGAGCAGTTGCTTATTTAAGAGCTTCTAGAAATGACCATAGTTGGTTTGGAGCATTATCAACTTTTAAGACAGAACTTAACGATAATTTAGATTTTGTTACTGGGGTAGATTTAAGAACATATACAGGAAAGCACTTTTCTGAAGTAACTGATTTATTAGGTGCAGAATATGTATTAGAGGATTCTGATATTAATAACCCAAATAAAATTGCAAAAGTAGGCGATAAACGTGATTATTGGAATGATGGAAATGTTGGATGGCAAGGGTTATTTACTCAGTTAGAATATGATAATGATAATATTTCTGCTTTTGTGTCTGCTGCAGTTTCAAATACTTCTTACCAAAGAATTGATTACTTTATTTACTTAGATAGTGATCCATTACAAAAAACTGACAAATATAATTTTGCTGGATATAGTGTGAAAGGTGGAGCTAATTACAACCTAACTGATGAACACAATGTGTTTGCCAATATTGGTTATTTTGAAAAAGCTGCTGGTTTTGATGCAGTTTTCCAAAATTATGATAACGAACATATCAATGAAAATGCAGAAAACCAAAAAATATTTAGTGCTGAATTAGGGTATGGCTTTAGAGGTGAAAATTTTGCAGCTAACTTAAATGTTTACAGAACTGAATGGAATGACAGAACTTTTACACGTTCTTTAGGAACTATAAATGGAGTTGATTATTTTGCTAACTTATTAGGAGTTAATGCCCTTCATCAAGGAATTGAATTTGATTTTAACTATAGACCTTCTGATAAATTAATTTTAACAGGAATGCTATCTTTAGGAAACTGGGAATGGAATAATAACTTAGAAAACGTTCAAGTTTACGATGATGCTCAAAATCCTATTGGGAATCCTTATAATTTATTTATTAAAGGGTTAAAAGTTTCTGATGCTGCACAAACAACAGCTGCTTTAGGTATGGATTATAAGTTAATGGAAAAAATGAATTTCACAGTAGATTATAACTATTTTGCTGATTTATATGCTGCATACAATCCTGATAGCAGAACTACTCCAGGTACACCACAACCTTGGAAAGTTCCAGACTACGGAACTTTTGATACAAGTATTAGATATGGTTTTAAAATAGGAGATCTTGATACGACACTTATTGCAAGAATGAATAATGTTTTTGATACTGAATATATAGCTGATGCAAGAGATGGACAGTCTAATGATGCATACTCTGCACAAGTTTGGTATGGTTACGGAAGAACTTTCAATATTAGTGCAAAAATTAAATTTTAATTAAAAAATTAGTAAACAATGAAAAAATTAATTTATTTAATAATGGTTTTAGGCATAGTTTTTACGGCCTGTGAACCGATGGAAGATATTAACGCCGATATTGATGCTAAAGACAATCCAATTGTAGGTGATGCGTTATATACGTTAACAGATGAGGATTATGATGCTTTAGATTTAGGATATGGAAGCTTTAGTTCAATTGATGATGCTAAAACTAAGTTGCCAAGTTTTTTAAATGACTTATACCCTGCTTGGGGAAAAGGATCATCTGTATTAGTAAGTTATAAATTATATATTGGTAATGCACCTGGAATAGGAGATTATTCTTATGCAGACAAGTATCAATTAAATGATGATGACTATGCAAATGCAGGTGCTGATGCCGCTGCATATAGTGTTTTTACAGCAGCATCACCAGCGGATTTAAATTTACCTAGCATTTTAGCAAGTAATATTAGCGCTCCTTCAAGTGGGGATATTGTATTGGCTAAATACAAATATGCTGAAGAACCATCAGATCCTTCTATAATTTATACGATGAATAATGATGATTATATGTTAATTGTAAATCGTGTAGCAAACAATTCGGCTATAAGTAGTCTAGTTAGTTCTTATGGAGATAGTGAATTATATACTGGGGCTAGTGCATATTACGGTAATTTTGATACAAGATTATACAAAAGAGAAGGGCAAGCAGACTATGATGCGCTTACAACTAATGAAGAAAGAGTTGCTTTTGTTGATGCAAGAGTTCAAGAAGGTGTTGTATGGTTTTTGAAAGATAAATTTCCTAATGCCGTACCTAAAATAAATGGTCAAACAGTATATTATGCAATAACATATAAAACATATAATGGTGCTAATAGCGAACCAACAGTAATTTATAAATGTACTGAAGGAGGATCTGATCCAGTATTTGAATTGGTTGATGGACCTGGAGAGGATGTTGTTTACCAAGCATCTACAATTACTGAAGGGCGAGGTGATTTTTATTCTTATTCGGGTAGTAAATGGGAAAAAGTTTCAGGTGTTTATTTCGTAGGTACAGGTGATTTTGACTCTATGGGAGAAGCTTCTGGGCAACCAGGAAGATATAATAACTTTGGAAGTTCAACTCCTCCAGGTGATTATTTACCTACTTTCTTGAATATAAAATATCCTTATGCATTAGAGGGAGATCAAATGATTGTTATTTATGATTACTATTCAAGTTCAAGTGGTGCTCAAATCCGTGGTGATTTGTACACTAAATCTGGTGGTGCATGGTCTGGTTTCCAATCTACTATTGAAACAACTTTGCAATTTGCAAATGATGGGAATACTTGGGTTCCGGATAATACAATAAAATATGAGTTTGTAACAGCTGATTATGATTATATTGCAGATACATTTGGAGGCGTTAGTGGATTTGAAAGCGCTGTAGCAAATTTATCTAGTTATGGAAACATTAGTACTTTTAACTGGACAACTGACCAAATTGATGCTGCTTTAAATGCAGTAATAAAGCATAATTTCCCTGGAATGGCAGAAGGTCAAAAATTTGCAATTACAATTTATGTATATGATGGTTCATCTCATAATCTTACAATAAATTATATCCTTTCAGGAGGAACTTATATTAGAAATTAATTGAATATCTATCTATAAAAAAAACCACGCTAATTAGCGTGGTTTTTTTATATAAAATACTTTATTTAAATACTTCTTAAAAAGAATAGTTTAAACCAAACATCCAATAAGTTTGTAGTTTATTATCAACATTGTCAAAAGTTGCAGTATCATCACCATCCTTAAGTGCATAATTTAAAGCTTCTTGTTTGTTTTTTCTTAATCCTAAGTCAAAACCTACACCAATTCCTTTCCAAAGCGTGTAACCAAAAGAGTTTGTCCAAGTCCAGTTAGAATAATCAGCACTTTTATAACTTTGAAATGCAGATAGGTTAGTTTTAAACTTAACAGCTCCTAATTGCCTAGTATAATCCGCAACAATTTTTGCACCCAAGGATGATTCAAAAATAGTTTCTCCTTTACTAAATACAAAATTATAGTTTAAAGGATGAATAACAACTACCAAATCTGCAACAGGAGTCCAAGTTGATCCAACCCCAAGATCTAAATAACCGGGATCATTAAAATTGCTTAAAATTGTAGTTTTATATTCACCTAAAGTTGAAATAGCAAACTTATCACTTAATTTATAACCATATAAAGAAGTTATACTAAAAACATCAGTTGCTTCCTGAAAATCTTTATTATCGGTTGCATCGTCTTTATCATCAAACTTTACCCAGCTTAAGTTTACATTCGCAGAATTTCTCCAGAAATATTTTTCTTCCAACAAATTTGCAAAAGCATTTACAGTAAAACCAATGTTTCCAGTTGCGGAGTTAGGTTTCCCTTTTGAATACCAATTGTCAAAACCAGAAAGGTTTCCACCAATAGTTCCAAATGCTCCTTTCTTCCAACCTGGGAGTGCATTTATTTTACTCTGTAAAGCATTTACCTTTGCTTGTAACGCTGCAATTGAATCTTTTTTTGGAGCTTGTTCAGCTTTTAGTTCTTCGAATGTTTGTGCATTTGAATATGTAATTGCAAACATAAATACAATTGCTAAAATTACTTTTCTCATAATGTTTCTTTTAAATTTAGATTTTTTAGTGATTAAAAATTTATAAATAAGACCTGAAAAATAGGAAAAAGTCACAAGAATTTATTAAAAATGACTCTGAAATCTTATTTAGAAATATTTATAATTATTAAAGTTAGTTAAAAAAATATGAGCAGATAAGCTCATTTTCATAAATTTATGTGATTTAACCTGTTGATGTAATTAGTTAAAACGTCAATTCGAGTGTTTTTTGTACAGTGAAACGGAACAAAAAAAGTATCGAGAATCGATTTTAACAAATCATTGTCTTATTCTCGATACAAATTTTTTTAAAATTCACTCGAATTGACGAAAAGATTCATCAAAAACTAATTACACCCAATGAGTTGAATTAATTAAAATCCATAGTTAAAACTTAACCCAAACACTTCCCTTATTTGAAAACCTTCAAAGGCATTGTCATCATAAATAGTTTGAAAAATAAGGTTCGTAGTAAAGTGACTATTTATTTTCATTATCAAATTCATTGTATAATCAATATCAATATTTTCAGGATTTTCTAAATAATTGGCATATAAGTTAATAATCTGTTCCATTGAAATGTTTTCCATGATTTCAATTTTTAATCTTCCTGAGGCATTAAAACCTAATTCTAATCGTGTACTTTTCCCTTCTCCTACTCCAAAATATGCGTCCTTAGGCAATGTAAATTCTTTATCAACAATTACCAATTTAGTAGTTGCTGGAGCAATATTGAATTTAAAATTTTCATTTTTTTCCCATAACATTCCAGGTCCTAATAAAAAAGTGGCTGGTGAGAAAAATTTGGTGTATTCAGTTCTAATTTCTTTACCATTTGCATCTTTACTATATTTAAAACCTTTTGTAAATTGTGTTTTAAAGTTAAATATCACTGAATAGTACCAATAGCTTTCAGCATTAATACCAAGTAAAGAATTAAACTCTAAGCGATCATCTGTTTTCTTTTCAAATTCTGTGTTTTTACTTTTAGTTAAACCGTACGAAGTTAGCATGTTATTTTTCCAGGTTAGTTTACCTTTTAAATAATTAAAATTGTAATTTAAACCAATATTCGCAGCTACGGTATTTTCACCTTGTGCAACCCAATTTGAGAATGCAGATTGGTTAAATAAGAATGAAGTTTTTCCTTTAGTGGTCCAGCCTTGTTTAGGTGGATCAGACTTTTTTGCTTGTGAAAAACAAAAAGCAATATTAAAAACTATTAAAATTAATAAAGATACTTTCTTCATAAATTTCGAATTGAAAATTATAATTTAAGCAAGCAAAAATAAAAAATATATAGAAAACTTTTTAGAAAAAATAAGAAAACGTATTAGTTGCTTTTAAAAAGTGGAACTGTTGAACAAGCTTCACCAAACATAATTGATTTGGCTACTGGTTGCAATTTTTCAATTAACTGAATATATGAGGTTTCTGGAATAGGTTTATTAGCACAACCTTTAATTATTACAGGTTTCTCTTTATATTCTTCAATATTTAAGTTAGAAATAATTTCTTGAAAAATGTATGTTTCAAGTTCTTTTAAATTTCCAACAACAACTTTTTTAGCAAAAGGACTAACGTATGTAGCTATAAGCATATAAGCCCAAGAAGGTGTAATAGCATCAGATGAACAAGTTAAAGCAACATAATGATTTTGATATTGACTCCAGTCATGATTTTTTAAATGTTCACGAAAATCAGCTTCTTTTAAAATAATTTCCTGAAATAACCAATCTTTAATATCAATAATTGTTCTTTTACCTTTTGGGTAGTATTCCTCAAGGTCTATTGTTTTAAGTGAACTTTTTGCAACTCTATTTACAATTTCATCTGCCATCTACAAAAAACCTAATTCAAGTTTTGCTTCTTCGCTCATCATGTCTTGTGTCCACATCGGATCAAAAGTAATTTCAACTGTAGCATCTTTAACTTCTTCAATGGTTTTTACTTTTTCCTCAATTTCAACTGGTAAAGTCTCTGCAACAGGACAGTTAGGAGATGTAAGAGTCATTAATATTTTAACATCGTTGTTTTCACTAACCATAACATCATAAATTAAACCTAATTCAAATATGTCAACAGGAATTTCTGGATCATAAATAGTTTTTAAAACTTCAACTATTTTATTTCCTAATTCCTCAACTCTAGTGCTACTCATGCTTAAAACCTTTCTTTATATTCATTCTAAATAAGGGCAAATATACAATTATTAACTTAATTTTGATTGAAAAGCTAAAGCGTATAATTTTATTTGTTTTATCATCGAAACCAGTCCGTTTGCTCTTGTTGGCGAAAGGTGTTCTTTTAAACCAATTTCATCAATAAAATATAAGTCTGCATCTAAAATATCTTGAGGTTTTTGATTATTAAAAACACGTAATAAAATAGCAACTATTCCTTTAGTTAATATAGCATCGCTGTCAGCTGTAAATTTTATTATATCATCTTCTATTTCAGAATGTAACCAAACTTTTGATTGGCAGCCCATAATTAGGTTTTCATCCTTTTTATAAGATTCTTTTATTAATGGCAACGATTTTCCAAGTTCAATAATATATTCATAGCGTTCCATCCAATCTTCAAACATTGAAAACTCGTCTATAATTTCTTCTTGTATTTCTTTGATAGTCATTTTTTAAACTTATTTTTGCACAATCAAATGATTGTAGATTTAAAGAACTGCAAAATTAAGGTAAAAATTTAGATTGTCATTCCTGCGAAGGCAGGAATCTAATTTAAAAGTTAGTGTAAATTATTGATTGATTCCTGCCTTCGCGGGAATGACAAAAACATAATATGAGTAAATTATTAATTGTTGGTACGGTTGCTTTTGATGCTATTGAAACACCGTTTGGAAAAACTGATAAAATATTAGGTGGTGCAGCTACTTATATTTCGCTTTCAGCTTCACAATTTGGAGTAAAATCGGGCATTGTTTCCGTTGTTGGCGGTGATTTTCCAAAAGAATATTTAAAAAAATTAAACGATAAAAATATTAATACAGACGGTATTGAAATAATTGAAGCTGGTAAAACTTTTTTTTGGAAAGGAAAATATCACAACGATTTAAATACTAGAGATACTTTAATAACAGATTTAAATGTGTTAGCTGATTTTAAACCTGTTGTACCAGAAAAGTTTATTGATACTGACTTTTTAATGTTAGGTAATTTACATCCATTAGTTCAAATGGCTGTAATTAAACAAATACCAAACCGACCAAAGTTAGTAGTTTTAGATACTATGAATTTTTGGATGGATAATACCTTGCCTGAATTAATGGAAGTAATTGCAAAAATTGATGTAATTACAATTAATGATGAAGAAGCGCGTCAGCTTTCTGGAGAATATTCTTTAGTTAGAGCTGCTCAAAAAATTCAAGAAATGGGGCCAAAATATGTAGTTATTAAAAAGGGTGAACATGGAGCATTATTATTTAATGATGACAATGTGTTTTTTGCTCCTGCATTACCATTAGAAGAAGTTTTTGACCCAACAGGAGCAGGAGATACTTTTGCAGGTGGTTTTATAGGGCATATTGCTCGTTCTGGTGATATTTCTTTTGAAAATATGAAACGAGCCGTAATTTCAGGATCAAACTTAGCCTCTTTTTGTGTGGAGAAATTTGGAACAGAACGTATGGAAAATTTAACTTTTGAAGAAATACAAGAGAGATTGTTGCAGTTTAAGCTATTAACTCAATTTGAAATTGAATTAGGTTAAATTGATTACAAAATTCTGCATACGTGCGGAATTTTTTATTTATAAATACTTTACTAAAACAAATACAATGAGTGACGCTATTAAACACGAATGTGGAATTGCAATGGTTAGATTGTTGAAGCCGCTACAGTATTATAAGGATAAATATGGTTCAGCGTTTTATGGTTTGAATAAAATGTATTTGTTAATGGAAAAACAACACAATCGTGGACAAGATGGTGCAGGTTTGGCAAGTATAAAATTTGATGTTGCTCCAGGAACACGTTATATAAGCCGAGTTAGATCTAATGCAGATCAACCAATTCAAGATATTTTTTCTCAAATTAACGAACGTTTAAATATTATAAACGAAGAATTTCCTGATAAAATTGAAGATGTACAATGGCAAATTGACAATGCTCCATATATTGGAAATTTATTTTTAGGTCATGTACGTTATGGTACTTTTGGCAAAAATAGTATTGAATCTGTACATCCTTTTTTGCGCCAAAGCAACTGGATGCATAAAAGTTTAATAGTTGCTGGTAATTTTAATATGACCAATTCTAAACGGCTGTTTAATGATTTGGTTGAAATTGGGCAACACCCAAAAGAAATGACCGATACGGTTACCGTAATGGAAAAAATAGGCCATTTTATTGATGATGAAGTTGCAAAACAATATCAAAAATTAAAAAATGAACTTGATATTTCTAAAAAAGACGCTTCCCCTTTAATAGAAGAAAAAATTAATATTAAAAAAATATTAAAAAAATCCGCAAAAAATTGGGACGGTGGTTATGCAATGGCCGGTTTATTGGGACATGGAGATGCGTTTGTTTTACGCGATCCTGCGGGAATAAGACCAGCATTTTATTATAAAGATGATGAAGTTGTAGTTGTTGCTTCAGAAAGACCAGTAATACAAACTGTTTTTAATGTAAATATTAAAGAGGTAAAAGAAATTGAGAGAGGTTGTGCTTTAATTATTAAGAAAAATGGTCAGATCTCTATGAATAAAATTATAGAGCAATTACCAAAAAAATCTTGCTCATTTGAACGTATTTATTTTTCGCGAGGGAGTGATAAAGATATTTATACTGAAAGAAAAAATTTAGGAAAATTGGTATTTCCTCAAATATTGAAAAAAATTAATAATGATATAAAAAATACTGTTTTTTCATACATACCTAATACAGCAGAAACTTCATTTTATGGAATGCGTGAAGCTGCAGAAGATTTTTTAAATCTTCAAAAAACGAAAGCAATTTTAAGTGGTAAAAAGGAATTGTCAGCTGAGAGAGTTACCCAAATATTAGCGCAAAGACCGCGCATTGAAAAACTTGCAATTAAAGATGCTAAATTAAGAACTTTTATTGCCGATGACACTAGTAGAGATGATATAGTTGCACATGTTTATGATGTTACCTATGGAATTGTAAAGTCAAATGACAATTTAGTAATTATTGATGATAGTATTGTACGAGGAACTACTTTAAAGAAAAGTATTATTAAAATTTTAGATAGGTTAAATCCTAAAAAAATTATAGTTGTTTCATCGGCACCACAAATTCGTTATCCAGATTGTTATGGAATTGATATGGCAAAAATGGGGGATTTTATTGCGTTTAGAGCTGCTTTGGAGTTGTTAAAAGACACTAATAATTACAATATTGTTGATGA
>Ga0208305_10000913_pt1 | contig 14234 bp, 18 predicted proteins | sample ColrivemetaGS741_FD_187605 | JGI IMG/M metagenome (GOLD analysis project Ga0208305, IMG submission 187605) | Estuarine microbial communities from the Columbia River estuary - Flood tide ETM metaG S.741 (SPAdes) (version 2) | ecosystem: Environmental > Aquatic > Marine > Intertidal zone >... | reverse complement strand
AGCACCAGAAGTAGATACAACAGCACCAGAAGTGGGCACAGCACCAGAAGTGGGCACAGCACCAGAAGTGGGCACAGCACCAGAAGGTGAACCAGAAACAATCGAAATAACATCAGATGATCAAGCTAACAGTATTTTTCTAAATCCAGATTCAACTGATGCCGAAAGACAAGCAGCAAGAGAATGGTATGGTGCATCAGAACAGTCATTGAAACAATATTCCGATATTGGTGCAGCAATGCTTGACAGAGATAAAGTAGAGCCTGGCGATCAAGTTGCAATCGGTGATCAAGAGGCAACCGTTGTCACCACTGACGACGACCAAAAATATTTTGTTGATTCAAATGCTCAGCCAATCGGCGATGTGCCAAATGCTCAAACATCAGTAGTACAACCAGACGAACCAGTAAATACAGATACAGCACCTACTATTAATACAGCAGATGACCCTGAAGTAGATACTAATCCTCCTAGTGGACTAGGATCTCCTGGTGGTGCCGATGCGCCTCCTAATATCAGCGACAACCCTGCTAATAGAGATGCTCAAAGAGTTGCAGCAGAACTAGAAGCATGGCGAGAAAAGTATGGCGATAGAACTACAGGCAGAGACGGGTTGCCAAATCAATATGTACAAGTTGTAGATGCAGCCCTAGATGAAATAAGTACAGAAACTGCTCAAAAACTAGCAGATGAATCTGTCGGTGCTCCACCTGCGATTGCAAGGACAGTTCTTAGAAATCTTAATACAACTTTTGGCAGCAGTGATAATGATTCTAATGTGGCTGACGATTTGCTGCAAATGGCACAAGAAGTTGAACAAGAAGATCCAGATCAAGCCGCATCATTGACTATATTATCTGATCTTGCAAAAACACTAGACGGAATAGCAAATCCTGATCAAAACAATGAAAGCGTCGAACCAATGCCCAAAGGTGCATTTATGGTTGAGGATCGTGCTATATGGCGTTCGCTGTATGAAAGCACACACTATACAAACGGTAAGCCTCGTCCACGTACATTTATTTCAGAAAGCAAACGTACTATTCCAGAAATAACATTTGAGGATGATGACAAGTTCTTTGAAAACTACGGAGTAATGTGGTTCAATGAAGATGATGTTATTGATGAAGCAGAGTACCAAGGACGCAAAGTTAAACTTGGTAAGCCAATGGCAGGCGATGTTAAGAAGTTCAAAGTCTATGTTAAGAATCCAAAAGGCAACGTAGTTAAAGTTAACTTTGGACAAAAAGGCGCAAGAATTAAAAAAGGTAATCCAGAACGTAGACGCAGTTTCCGTGCTAGACACAACTGCGATAATCCTGGACCTAGACACAAAGCAAGATATTGGAGTTGCAGAAAATGGTAAAATCAGAAGCACAGTTAATAAGAGAGTTAGGCGACCGTCTTTCAAAAATTAATCCGGTCGATGAAAGTGCAGAAGATAATACTCCTGCAAGACCCTTTTATGTAAAAGTAGAAACACCTAAAGAGAAGTAATATGAAAATAAACGAATTTCACGATATGGATATACCAGATGAGATTGTTCCAAAGCCTGACTATGATGTAGCAGCAGACTTACTAATCTTTATGCGTAACGATCCTATGTTTTATAGAAAAACATTTTTTCCAGCAGTAGAAACATACAAAGAAAATGACAAGGATACTTTGCCTATTGAAAATATGATCAAAGGTGGATTAGGACAATATTGTCAAAAGTTTAATATTCTTAACCCAACAGACGAACTAATGGGCGAAGGTGATATACAAGAACTTGCATTAAAAATAATACAAGATGAAATGGAAGACATTTCCGAAGGTAAAAGTCCTCATAAAAAAGGTACAAAGAAGTACAAGAAGCACATGGCAGCGATCCACGCAGGAGGCTAACATGGACATCAAAGACTTACAGCATCTGGCAGGAATACGTAATAAGTTTACAGGATATACACCGTATGTGCCTGAAAACATGAGTATCACAGGTACTGAAAAAGCACAAATACAACGTAAGAAAAAGATACAACCTGGCACTGAAGAATGGTTTAAACTATGGTTTAGTCAGCCGCATCTAACAGGCGAGAAACCAACATGAAAATGCAAGAAATAACCGAAGGACGTCTTTGGGCACAAACAAACGATTATTTACAAATGGCGCCGCCTCCGGCTGTATATGCTAAGTATGCTGTGTCGCATTCGCAGTTTCCAGAACTTAAAGTTATTCAAGGAGATATACAGGATCTTGTTAATAACAGACAAGATTTGACACAACTTCAACAGTGGCTCAACAGTAATGGGTATGATGCTGGCGGTGTAGACGGAATATGGGGGCCGCAGACTCGTGCTGCATTAACAGCGTTTAATCAACATTTTGTAAATTCATATAATCGTGCTAAACAACAAAGAGATTTAGCTAGATTCTTTAGAGTAGTTGATGCTGTTATGTTTGTTGCTAATCCGGCTGCTTTTGTTACAAGTAAAGTTCGTGGAGCAGCAACAGATGCAGTAGTAGGTACAGTACAAAACGCATTTCAAGGAAACACCTCATCATGAGAATTGAACACTTGGACGAAGGCGTAGGACGTATTGTAAAAGGTGTAAACACTACGCCTGACGTCGGAGTGGATCAAACACGCATAGAAGCAGCAAAGTTTGGTAATACAGTAGACAAAGACGGACGTCCGCCAACACTAAGTAAAAAAGTTAAAGGCAGTAGTACAAATGTTTTATTTAACTTGGGCCTTACTGAAGGTATAAAGTTGCGTTTAGAACGTGATAAGAATATAGATGTATTACATATTATGGACACCAGTGACAAGCAACGTATTGAAGTACGTGGTAAAAAAGGCTATGAAACTGGTGGCTACGATGCAAAAGACAAACTACATCAAGTGCTAGACCGTGTAGGCAAGGCTGCTAACATAAGTGAACTCATGAATGGAGAAGTAGTAGGTATTAATCCTGAACACCCACAAGGTGCTAGAGCAATACGTACAGCACGAGATGTATTACAAACTGAAGAAAAACGTTTTACAGCTATGGAACAGGCTTGCATAGAAGGTGGGCACAGTTTAGATGACTTGGACAAGCCTACACCAACTATAGCAGAGCTTGTTAAAATGCACAGTGTGCCTGCTAAACAAATACTAAAACAACTCGAAATGGGCATTGAAGCAGAATACGAACACACTAGTGATTTTGAAGTTGCTAAAGAAATAGCATTAGATCATATCGCAGAAGATCCAAACTACTACGATAAACTAAAGTTTATCGAGGATGCTCCAGAAACTAGTCCACGTCCTCAACTGAGACCAGACAGTGTCACAACCGACGAACCTGCATCAGATCTTGCTCCTGCATCTAGTCCACGTCCTCAACTAAGACCAGATTTTAAACCTAATATACACGAACGTTTGATAATACGCAATGGCAAAGCTCGTGGTATGAGTGATGAAGAAATAGCAGCAATGCTGGCACAGATTAGAGTAGAAACCGGTGACTTTCAGTATATGACAGAGCTAGGTGATGCAACATATTTTCAAATGTACGATCCACAATATGCACCTCGTAAAGCAGCAGCACTTGGTAATACCCAACCAGGTGATGGATACAAGTATAGAGGTAGAGGATATTTGCAAATAACAGGCAGATACAACTACGAACAAGCTAGTAAACAAATGCCGGGCGGATTTACAGACTTTATAGAATCGCCTGACTTAGTAGCTACTCCTAATATAGCAGTACAACTTGCATTTCATTATTGGAACAGAAGAACACAACCTAATGTTAATAACTGGAACGATGTTCGCTCTGTAACAAAAACTATCAACCCTGGGTTAAGACACTTGTCACAGAGACAAGCAGCGTATGATGACTATAAAGTAAAAATGAGGATGTTAGCATAATGAGATTTTTAGAAATCATAGAAAACTTTGCTGACGGTAAGAAAAAAGGCAAAAGCAGACCTGGTAGAGTAAAAAAGTCAGGTGCTAGTTGCAATGGTAGTGTAACAGCACTACGCAAACGTGCTAAAAAAGCAAGTGGCGAGAAGGCTAAAATGTATCACTGGTGTGCTAACATGAAGTCAGGTAAGAAGAAGAAGAAAAAATGAAGATCAACGAACTCATGGCTCAACCAAATGACATGGATCATATGATCGAACGTGTGGCTGTGATTGCAGGTATCTGTAACAAAATGGGCAACAAACCGTTGATGTACCGTCAAGTAAAAGATGTTTTCAACAATGCTTATAAATTTGTAGTTAAAGTAACTCCTGAAGAAAATAGAGAAGCACACGGCAACAAAGTTAATCCTGCACAACAAAGCGTAATACAACAACTAGGTATTAAAAATCCAGTGTGGGCAACACTTGAACCACACGCAGGTACAAGAGGACCGTTTGGTGAAAACAACATTATGATTCCAGTTGGCAACTATGAAATACATCACAGTAGTGAAGTACAAGACTTAGGACGCAAAGATGATGCTGAACAGTTTGTTGACACATACAAAACAGGTTGGCCTGATCCAGAACACGGCGACAATGAAATAATGGTAGATTGCGGCACTTACTATCTAATCAATGTAGGTGATTTTGTTGGCAAATATGCAGGTAAAAAAGCAAAAGCTATTGTTGATAAAAGTTCGTATAGCGACTGGAGCAACTTGAACACAGAAATGCTAAAAGCAAAGTTTGGCACATACAAAGACGTAGGATGGTATTTGGCTAATCCTGTCACTAACTATTTGAAGTGGTATAGTGAAACACAAAAGAAAAAATCAGCAGCAATGAGATCGCAATGACAAAAGAAGAACTAGCTCATTACATAACTAAATATAAAGAACACGAAGCACGTAAAGCTAGTACTAACGAACGCAATGCATATTGGAGAGAATACAATGAAAATAAGTGAACTATTAGAAGCAAAAGTTGAAATGTGTCCAGAGGCGTGTTGCGGTAAACCTGTTACAGAATGTAAGTGCGGACCTGATTGTAAACATTGCGATTGTCATGCAAAGAACAAAATGGACGAAACTACAAGCGCAGGCAGTGTTGCTGCTGTTGCTGGTGGTATAGGTACTATGCAAAAACGTAATATGTATAATACAGATGGTACAATGAAAAATGCTCTTGACACTGGTGATTTATTAGGTGGCGCAACACCATCTTCAAAAAAGAAGAAGTCATCTAAAAAGGCATAAATACTTAAAATACTAGTATGGAGCCAAACAATGACTAAACAAATCAACGAAGGTCTTGCCGACTTAGCCGACATGGCAGAACGCGACCACGAAGTACAGATGGCAAGAAGCGATCTTTACAAACTTGCAAAGTATGCAATCAAACTACATGAAATGCTTAAAAATGTAAGCGAAGCTGAAGGTATCGAAGGATGGCAACAGGCTAAGATTACCAAAGCAGCAGACTACATTAGTAGTGTGTATCACGCACTAGATTATGATACACAAATGGAAAGTGTAAAAGTAGCAGAAGATGCAAAACCAAAAACAATAAAGCGTACATTATCTAATTCACAGGTCAAATCTTATAAGGGCAGTTTGTCTGAAAGACTTGCAAACGTAACTGGGAGATAATCGTGAGAATACGTGAGCTATTTGAATCAGCAGATCTGTGTGCAGAGTGTGGAAATCCTAGCTGGAAAACACTTGAGTCAGATGATCTCGATGAAGGTAAAAAGAAAAAGAAATCAACCAAGAAAAAAGGCAGCCACGGTAAAGTGTGCTGGAAGGGCTATCGCAGAGGTAAAGGTGATAGTTGTCATAAAGTAAAAGGCGACGGTTAATGGACTTTAATGCACTACAACACAAACTATTTGCAATGGATCCAGTTGATCCTAGAGAAGATATAGCAAGAATGAAAGCACAAGCTGCCGCTCCAGCAGTTGAAAGCAATAGCATTGACTATATTAACGAGAGTGCTATAGTTCCTGAAGGTTCATTAAAAATGGATCGTGATTATAGTGTAACAGATTTTGCAGCACTAGCAGGTGTAAAATCTACAGTAACTGAAGGTACACAACGAACAGGCAGTGCAGGCCAAGCCAAAGGTTCTGATCCTATGCCAAGCACAAGCAAACCTAGTAGCACAGGCGAACAACGACATCCACTAAAAGACAAACTAGTAGGCGAACAAGAGATTGAAGAATGTGACGAAGATCGTATACGCATTGATAAACTTGAGCGTAGAATACATACCTTAGAAGCAATAGTTTTAAAACTAGCAAAAGGTTCTATTAGTGAGCGTACACTTTCAAAAGGCGAAGAAAAAGAAAAAGAACATATTGTAAAAGGTATGAAGAAAAATAAAAGTGACTTTGAAGATCGCTACGGCGATGATGCAGAAGCTGTTATGTATGCTACTGCTACAAAACGTGCAAAAAATGAATCAAGTATTGACAGTATCAAAGATTCGTTATATGCTGCATTAAACAAAAGAATGAGTGAATAATGAAACTAAGTCAAGTTATTTCAGAAAATGTATTATTACAATATAATAATGCAGCCGGACCTACTCTTACATCAAATAATCCAGGCAATCCTGATGGTAGTCATGTTATTGAACTTAAAAGAGCATTAAACAGGCATACTGTTGTAACTGGAAAAGATCAACAAGGAAACTATCAAACTGCTGGGCCTGCATGGAGTGGTCCTATTGATAAAACATGGGATGTAGCACTTGATACTGCTATTAAAACTTGGAAGCGCAGTATTAATATTCAAGTAAATAATCCAAGAGAACTAAACCCTGCAACATCTGAAATTGCACAAAAAGATATTAGATACCTTATTAGAACAAAACTTGTTGAGCCTAACAGAGGCAGTATGTCTGGACTACTCGATATAGGCAATGCTGGTACAGAAGCAGGCAATCAAAACTCTGCTGCTATGTGGGCTGGAACTACAGTTAGTTTAGATCATGTGATTAATACTCCAGTAAACGAAGTAATAGACACCGCAAAAATGATTGCAGCTATTGGATTTAGTGGTTGGTATTTTATTTTACAAGAACTTCTCAACAAACGTGAAGCTGAAATGGATACTATCCAGCAGACAAGAAATGCAAGATTAACCGAACTTAATCGTATGATGATACGTATTCCTGAAAGGCAAAATCAGTTTGGGAGTGCTTGGCTTGAAAATGTTTGGAAAGGGCAAGTTGTTCAAAGAATGAGCAATGGTTTAGTTGCTACTCTTGCAAATGGTGAAGAAATGTCGTTTGTTCCACCAATGCCAAGAGGAAGCATGGAACTCGAAGCACAAGCATTATACAGTTATTTTAAACAACTTGCAGATGGGTTAATCCAAAAGTTTAAACAGCAAGAAACAGAAAGAGAAGCAGCAGCCGATCAGCCGCAAGTGCAAAACGATCCTACATTAGGACAATCTCAAATAAGTGCTTGGATTACAGCAATGAATCAGGCATTTGAAAATAGTGTATTGGCCGCAATACCGGGTGGAAGATTATTTAGTTATGATGGTCCAAAAATTCAACAGCTAATGAATCAACTGAATACTGCCGGAGACTGGAACAAAGTTGACGAAGCATATAATACACAGTTTGAAGATTTATCAACTCAGCTAGTTAATGAACTTAGTGAAGAAGATTATCAATCAATGATTGTAAGACGTCTTACAACATTAAGAAGAATAAATCCAAGATTATTATATGCATCGATTATCTGGGGACAAGATGAAACAAGTATGACTATTGATATAGATGATCAAAGTTATACACTTGAAAAACAACTAGCAGCTTCAATGCCTGTTGTTAATAAAGGGCGGAATGCTGTCAAAGATGTATTAGTTATTGATGAAGTATTAAAAGCAGCAATACAAGCATCTGGTGGATCTGTTCCAGATTTAAACGTAGAAGCAAATGATGAACACCGTGCAATGGCAGGTGCAATAATAACTACCGCTATAAGTGATCGTGCTCCTGAGATGACTGCATTTTATACAATGCAAGATCCGTTTGATACTTCTCAGTTTAAATCTATAGGACCAAGAAGATTAGCAGGTATTCTAAATGAAGCAGCCGTACTTATAGCAAACGGATCAACACCCGAATCTGTAGGTGAATGGGTATACGGCCAAGTTATGGATGATAGACTGTGGCTAGTTGGAGACGGAACTGAAAATAATATAGGCGCTGCTAATATACATTTTGATACTAGATACAGAGATGAAAGCGATAGTACTGATGGGTTTGGTTCTTCAGATGACGATGTCGAACTTACAGCAGATGAAACCGACTTTTTAGAACGATTAGGTAATCCACAAACACGTGATGCAGCCTTACAAGAACTTTCTCAAATACAACCCGATACTGAACTTAGATCAATGTATGATAAGATATATCGTGCTTTCGGATTTAACCCTAGTCTCGACAGTGAACTTACTGACAATGACGGTGAACAATTACTTGATTTTATATTAAGCGAACCATCTGATATACCAGAAGGATTTATTTCTATAATAAACAAAATAGGCACAGCATATGCTGCTCCAACATTAATGGCTGTACTGTTTCATGACAGTATGAACCCTAACTGGTTTGGTTGGGGCACCGCCGATGAAACTCTTGATGCATTAGTAAGTCAGATAAGATCTAAAGACGATTATTTGCAAATAAACGAACGTTATAAAGCAAAATATGGTGGAGATTTAATAGATGATATCGATAGTGAAAATATTGACGGGCCTTGGAGCGAAGACGATAATATAGAGAAACTTAAATCTATAATCGGAATGGATAGCGATCTTACACTTTCGGGTAATACTACATCAGTACAAAGAGCTCTGGAACAAATGCGTGAAGAGCCTACGCCAGATAATATTGAAAATTTAAAACAATATATAAATGATACACATTTTGATGATATGGAGTTAATCGTATACACATTAGATTACATTGATACTATTGTCAAAGAAACATTAGGTGCTACCGTCGAGCAACAAGACGCATTCCTTGAAGTTGTTGAAGACCTTGCTGAACAAGGCGAAGGTAAATCTATGAGAACAGGCGGACGCTCAGGAATTACATTTGAAGACTGGTTTGCACAATGGCGAGAAAGTAAAAGTAATACCTGGTTTATCTAATGCTAGATGATTACGATTTAGATGAACACGAACTTTATCTAAAATATCCACAGCATCATAAATGGTGGAATAAACTTTATCTAGCAGAAACTATGGGTTATAACTGCGGTCCAGGTGGCGTACGAATACCCAGCACAGGTGAATATGTAATACGTCCTATATACAATCTTATAGGCATGGGTGTATGTACAACTATAAAAACATTAAAACAAGGTGATTGTACTAGCACACCTCCAGGATACTTCTGGTGCGAATACTTAGAGGGCAATCATTATAGTGCTACATACGAAAATGTCAATGGTAGTTGGAACCCTTTACACTGCTGGCAAGGTTGGAACAGCAAAACAAATGTTGTAAAGTTTAGTAAATGGATACGCAGTGATTATACACCAACTATGCCAGACGCTATTGCTAGTATAAATAATGTAAAATATATTAATATTGAATACAAAGGCGATAATCCTATCGAGTTGCATTTTCGTCCTAGTGGCAATCCTGATGGTACATCAGTCAGTACATGGAATGAATATATTCCTATATGGCATGATACTACGCAGTTTGAAAAAGACAAACTAGCTGATCGAGGATACACATGGATAGATAATCCTTATGATGACTGGATGGAAGATATGGAACCTTATTTAACCGAAAGGCGGCTTGGATACTATGTACGGTAGGATTGACTTATCCAAAGTAGAATACAAACTAGATCCTGATATTTTCTTATACAAGCCTGATTGGAAAGAAGCAGTACACGTATATAATGCTTACTGCAAATATAAAAACTTTGATAGTGTATTTCCGTTGTACAATGATGATATTTTACAAAATGATTTTCATTGTTTGTATATTGATGATAAACTTGTAGCATGGGAACAAACAAGAATATATACAAACGATAAGATTGCATTCAGTGATCAGTTTGCATGGGATTATAGTAATCCTGAAGATAGTGTTGGCTGGAGATTTAGTTATCATGTTCCGGCGTATTACAAGTCGCAAGGATATAAGTATCTATACTTAGGCGACCATCACGACTATAAAAGTCGTATTCAAGGATACGAAATACTAGGTCCAATAAAAGCACTTGACATCTAGAAAAACGTATAGTATTATAAAACAATATCATTAAGGAGTATTGCATGAGCGATAGAGTATACGGCCAAGAAGAAAAAGCCAAACTAGAACGTCTAGTTAAAGAAGGCGTTACAGTATTACAAGAGATTGAAGATTTACAAGGCGGACTAAAAGAAACTGTTAAAGCAGTTGCAGAAGAACTAAATGTAAAACCAAGTCTTATTAATAAAGCAATCAAAGTTGCACAAAAACGTGACTGGGGTCGTGTACAAGACGAGTTTGAAGATCTTGAAACTATTGTTGCTACAACAGGATACGACACGGACGCTTAATATATCAAATATTAACAGTTGACAAAACAAAATAAAAAGTGTATACTAAACACACATTAAGGAGAGTCCATGCCATACGTAGATGCATTCTTTGACAGAGATTCGGATATTATTCGGGTTGTTGAACGCAAAGACGGAAAAAGACATTACCACGAGTATCAATCAAAGTACACATTTTATTGTGAAGATCCACGTGGAAAGTACAAAAGCATCTATGGCGACACTCTAAGTCGTATTGTATGCAAAAACACAAAAGACTTCCGTAAAGAACAAGCTATCAACCGTGGCAAAAAACTGTTTGAAAGTGATATTAATCCTATCTTCCAGTGTCTAAGTGAAAACTATCTTAACCAAGATGCACCTAAACTAAACGTAGCGTTTTGGGATATTGAGACTGACTTTGATCCAGAGCGAGGCTTTGCTCCAGTTGAAGATCCGTTTATGCCCATTACAGCTATCACAATATGTTTGCAGTGGCTTGACGGTATGTTAGTTACTGTAGCAATGCCTCCCAAAGGAATGCCATTAGAAGAAGCAACTGCAATGTGTAAAGCACGTTGGGGCGATAGTGTTGTACTATTTCCAAACAGCGAAGAAGGCGAAGGACAAATGCTTAGTATGTTCTTGGACTTGATTGAAGATGCAGACATTCACAGTGGTTGGAACAGTGAAGGATACGATGTTCCATATACTATTAATCGTATTAAGCGTGTACTAAGCAGTGATGATACAAGACGTTTCTGTTTGTGGGGACAAAAGCCCAAACGCCGTGAGTATGAAAAGTTTGGTAAAACGTCAGAAACATATGATACTATTGGCAGAGTGCATATGGACTATCTTAACTTGTATCGCAAGTATACATATGAAGAACGTCATACATATCGATTAGATGCTATTGGTGAGTTAGAAGTAGGCGAAAACAAAACACCATATGAAGGTACACTTGATCAGTTGTACAACAATGACTTTGAAAAGTTTATTGAATACAACATCCAAGACGTTGCACTGCTAGACAAACTAGACAAAAAACTAAAGTTTATCGATCTTGCCAATGTACTTGCACATGAAAATACAGTGTTGCTACAAACTACAATGGGTGCAGTTGCACTTACTGAACAAGCTATTGTTAACGAGGCACACCGACGTGGTATGCAAGTTCCTAACAGACAGCAACACGAAGGTAATACTCAAGCAGCTGGTGCATATGTTGCATTTCCTAAAAAAGGAGTGCATGAATGGGTAGGATCAATGGACTTGAACTCATTGTATCCATCGGTGATTCGTGCATTAAATATGGGTCCTGAAACTGTTGTTGGACAGATTCGTTTGGACATCAGTGATGAACGTATTCACAATGACACAACACTAAAGAAGAAGAGTTTTGCTGGCAGTTGGGAAGGACGTTTTGCTACAGAAGAATATGAAGCAGTCATGGAACAAAAACGTGATGTAATGCTTACTCTTGAGTTAGAAAATGGTCAATCTCAAGTATTAAGTGCAGCCGAAGTTTGGAAGTTGATTTATGATAGTCATCAGCCATGGATGCTTAGTTCAAACGGTACAATCTTTACAAACGAGTTTGAAGGTGTTATTCCAGGACTACTAAAACGTTGGTACAGCGAACGTAAGGATCTACAGAAGAATCTTAAAAAAGCAAAAGACGCTAAGAACGAAGTAGAGATTGAATACTGGGACAAACGACAGCTGGTTAAGAAGATTAACTTGAACAGTTTGTATGGTGCTATTCTTAATCCTGGTTGTAGATTCTTTGATAAACGTATTGGACAGAGTACAACACTAACAGGACGTACTATTGTTAAGCATATGAGTGCAGAAGCAAACAAAGTAATTACAGGTACATATGATCACGTAGGTGATGCTGTTATATACGGTGATACTGACTCTGTGTACTTTAGTGCTTGGCCAACTTTAAAAGACGATGTAGAAGCTGGCAAGATACCTTGGAGTACTGAAAATGCTATTGCATTGTATGATCAAGTAGCAGATGCAGTAGACGGCACGTTTGCAGATATGATGGCAAAGGCACATCATTGTCCAAAGAGCCGGTCAGACGTTATTGCAGCAGGTAGAGAAATTGTAGCACAGTCAGGTTTATATATTACTAAGAAACGTTATGCGGCACTAGTTGTTGACAACGAAGGCTTTAGAACAGATACAGATGGCAAAGTTGGTAAGGTAAAGGCAATGGGCTTGGACTTACGTAGGTCAGATACACCTGTGTTTATGCAGGAGTTTCTAAGTGAACTATTGCTGATGGTACTTACAGATAAACCACGTGAAGATGTACTTGAACGTATTACTGTATTCCGTAAGGAGTTTAGTGAACGTCCTGGTTGGGAGAAAGGTAGTCCGAAACGTGCAAACAAAGTCGGACACTATCGTCGACTAGAAGAAAAACAAGGCAAGGCAAATATGCCAGGCCACGTGCGGGCAAGCATTAATTGGAATACACTAAAGCGTATGAACGGAGACAAGTACTCTGAAGAGATCGTTGACGGTATGAAAGTTATTGTTTGTAAACTAAAACCGAATCCTTTAGGTTACACAAGTGTTGCTTATCCAACAGATGAATTGCGTATTCCTGAATGGTTCAAAGAACTGCCATTTGACGATGCGGCAATGGCGGAGACTATTATTGATAATAAACTAGACAACTTGATTGGAGTGCTTAACTATCCATTAGAAGATACTAAGCGACACAACACATTTACTAGTTTGTTTGATTTTGGAGAATAAATGAAAATTAAATTCGAAGCAGAAATAGATACTGAGAACGATCAAGATCTAAATACTATTGAAGAATTAATTGCAATGCTAAGAGCGTTAGCAGACAATTACTTAGATGAATAAAGGAAATGAATAAATGAAAAATATTAAACGTATTGGTGTTGTAGGTGGAGGTAGTTCAGGATTTATTGCGGCACTAATGTTGCGTACTAGATTTCCTAATCACCATATTGATATTATTTGTTCAAAAAAATTAGGCATTATTGGTGTTGGCGAAGGTTCTACTGAACACTGGACTGACTTTGCTGAATATGTTGGATTAAGAGATGACGAAATGATATCAGAATGTAATGCAACATTCAAAATAGGTATTATGTTTGAAGACTGGGGTGTAGACAAGTATATGCACAGTATTCAAGATGGATATAATTTGCAACTAGGCAGTCAATATCCATTTGTGTTTGCAAATATGATTAAAGATGATGTTCATTCAGATCAAATGTCAAACAAAGGCTTTTGGGAAAACAAAATTAATAATTGGTATATTGAAAATAACCAAGTACCTGTAGCACAGTTTCACTTTGATACGTTTAAGTTAAATGAGTACTTAACTAGTCATGCAGGTGCCAGAGGTATTAATATTATTGATGACGAAATCACAAAAGTAAATCATGATGACGAAGGTAACATTTCAACTATTGAAAGTGATACTGCTACATATGATTATGACTTTTATATTGACTGTACTGGTATGCGTAGAGTCCTAATGTCAACACTTGGTGCTAAATGGGAATCACACAAAGAGTACTTACATACAAATAGTGCTATTGTTTTCCAAACACCTGATACTGACAACTACAATATGTGGTCTTTAGCAAAAGGTATGAAGCATGGATGGATGTTTAGAACACCTACATACGGACGTTGGGGCAATGGTTACATATTTGATAGCGAATACTTAA
>Ga0208305_10000907_pt1 | contig 14291 bp, 9 predicted proteins | sample ColrivemetaGS741_FD_187605 | JGI IMG/M metagenome (GOLD analysis project Ga0208305, IMG submission 187605) | Estuarine microbial communities from the Columbia River estuary - Flood tide ETM metaG S.741 (SPAdes) (version 2) | ecosystem: Environmental > Aquatic > Marine > Intertidal zone > Estuary... | reverse complement strand
AAGTAATAGAGTTGATGTTTTTACCAGTTGGCTTATATTTAGCATAGACTTCAACATCAAACATGAAGTCATTTCCTTGCGAATCTAAAATATCAATACCAATTTTCTTAGAGTAAGTTAAATTAGTGAATGTATTACCAATTACTCCTCCAATTCTACCAGTTCCCGTTGAATCTGGTCCATGATAATCTGTCATTCTGTATTCGAATACCATATCTAATGTAATTGCACTAGCTTTACCGCCCGGTACAACTTTTTTACCTGTTTTATTTTTAGCGTCTACGATTAAAGAATTTTTATCAAGTGGCGCTAGGTATAGGAATGAACCACATGAATGACCGCCTAATAGGTATTGATCATCTGCGTCAAATGAATTTTTGTACGTTTTAAGAGTACCTTCGACCCCATCACTATTTGTAACTGAAATCTTTCTAAAAGGAACTTGTACTTTTCCATTTGCATCATTTGCTCTTAGAGCAGCCACCTTAGGCATTGCTCCAACTAATCCGTTTGACTGTAACTTTAATACGTTATTTCCAGAAATAGTAGCAGGGTGTAAAGTATGAATTAAAATACCATTATCGTATTTACTATTATCGATCTGCGCAGTTCCTAATGCTGCAACATCACCTGGATTAGCGCTATCACCTGTCCAAATGAAATCAACACTTGCATTTCCATCTGCGGAGTATGGAGTAAAATTAGCAGCAGAATAATCTTTAAAACCTTCAATATTCGAAGCGATTCCAGTGATATTGTAGCTTAATCCATACGCATATTCATCCAATCCGCTTACATCAGCTGAATCAGGATCTGTTGTTAAATATAAAGAAGCATCATTTGCAAGATTCTTAAATCTTGAGTAAATAAATTGTCCTCTTAGTTGAGATGATTGTGAACCTTCATTGAACCAATCAAACGCGGTATCTGCTGCATCTAGGTTTTGATACATTGCTGGAACTAAATCATACTTTGCTTCAGTTGTGTAATATGTATTTGAAGCAACTTCAGTGTCAATTGAACCCGTACCTAAACCGAATGTAGTTTGAGTGGATGATGTAAATGCTGGCATTTCAGTGTCACCAATAATTCTTGCAACTAATTCAAGATTTGTAGCCTTAGTATTAGACAATTCAACTTTGAAGTTTTTAGTTACAATGTGTCCTTTGAAATTAGTATCTGGTAATTCATCTACATAATATCCAGCGAATAAATTAACAGTTGAATTGTTAGTTACGTTTGTTACGTTACCAGATTCATCAATAATTCTAACTTCTAATTCTCCAACTGCACCTTCAATTTGAGCTTTTAATCTAAGAATTTCATTTTGTAACTCTACTAATTTATCATATACTGAGATTGGGGATTGTTCGCTTGTTAAGAAACCTGAAGCTACGGTTGTAGCGGTGTGTGCAAAATATTTATCACCTGCTGTAAATGCATCATCAATATGCTGATAAACACCAGCAGAACTTAAATCACTATTAATGTCAACTTTTAATTTATCTAATTCATTTGAAGTAAGAACATTTCCAAGAGAATCAATTGACAACTCTCCTTCTGGGAATTCAATCTTAACAATATCAGACCAATCTGATTCAATAGGATTTGATGGGAAACCTGCTTCAGAAACAGATTTAACCATGATTTCGATAGTTTCACCAGGATTGATAGAAAGATCTAATGAATTAAAATTAATTGCTTGTGCATCCTCTTCATTTTCAGAAACCCAAACAAATTTACCATTTTCTCCCATTTGTCTTTTGCGAACAGGACCGGCAACTTCCACCCAATTTGAAAAGGCAGCAGTTTTTGTAGTATTATTTGTAGTATCATTAAATTCAATTTGATCAATTTGGCTTGTCTTACCTGAAATAGAATTATATCTATATCTAATCTTGAATTGGACAACTTCTTGAGAAACCTGATTACCAATTGTTCTTGGTTCCGGAACCGACCAGAAACCCCTAACTCTAAACTTAGGAGCAACCGTTTTAACACCGGTTGAATCAGCAGTTGATTTAATGTCAGATACAATAGAGGCAAATAACTTCGATTCAGATTCTTTTTCCAAAACTAAAGCTTTTAGCTCATTTTTTTGTTTGTCTGACTCAACCGTTGAGTTAAATTTCTTAGTATTTAGTTGTGCCTTTTTCTCTTTAATCGCTTGATCTAAATTTTTTACACTTTGCTCTGATGCTAATTTATCAGATTTTAGTTGTGTAATCTTTTGTGTTGTAGTATTATCAGTTAAGTGTTTGTTAATTTGAACTACCTTTAAATTAGAAGCTGAAACAACTGGAGCAGCTGGTTTGATACCAACACTAGATGGTGGGATATAATCCACACTAAGTGATTTAATAAACTGGCCAAAATCAGCAACTTCATCTCTATAATATTGCGCTAAAGTTACACTTTCTTTGGTATTTGAATTAATAACTAATTCATTTGAATAAAAACCTACGCCTGGTGAAAATGAATCAGCTGGAATATTAGAAACTGGATCAACTGGTTTTACAAAAATAACCTGTCTCTCATCGAATCCAATGTTGATTTCTAAATTTAAATCCGTATCAATATCTTTATAAATCGATAATTGACCAGCTCCAATTTTAATTGCTTCATAACCTTCTACTAGTTCTAACTCAACTTGGTAAGTTGAAGAATCAATAGATTTTACAATATATCTCGTTTTTAATTCACCTGAATTAACTACAAGTGAATCATTAATTTTTAAAATCTCTGTATCTTTAAGCTCTCTCGTTGAATCTGAGTAGCTTAATTTATTTAGAGTAAATAACTTAATAGTTCTAGTTTGAGTAACGCCGTCAACAACCTGCGATCTCTGTTCATTACTAATTTTAGTTACATCAAATGTACCAGTGTATTGTACCGTTCTGATAGGCATTTCAATTACCTCACTATCGATGTAATATAATAAACCTAAATCGATTAAATCAGTGTTAAACTTAGCGTAATTAATTTCACTAGAACTTTTATAAGTTTCTTCAAATTTATCTACAGTTGTAGGATCTTCATTATTTAAAATAAACCTTTCAACATAAACTCTTTCAGTTTCGACAGGAATTTGACCACTAACATCTAATTTAATAGTTAATAATGGGTTTAAGAAATCTTCAAAGAATTCATTAAGTTTTGTATTAAATTGAGTCGGTGCAGATAATTCAGTAATTGGCTTAGAAGGACCTTTTAATCTATTAGTGAAAATCTTTCTAAAAGATCCATCTTTCAATCTAACACTCGAAGTACCGTCTTCAACACCACTGATTGACTCTAAGTTATTATTTAATCTTTCAATCTCTCTTTTCAAATATCCAAACGCTGGAATTTGAACGGATTTCATTTTAGAATCGTTCGGATTGTATAAATCAACTGTTACCGTTTCTTTGTCTGTGGTAATGGCCTCATTAATACGGTTGAAAGTTTCTAGAGAATTAGTGTTTAATTCTAGAAACTGTTCAAGTAGTTGTGATATTGAATTGTATGCACTCATATTATCTTATAATGTCAAGTTCAAATGTCTTGTTTATTTCGTCTACACAAATTAGTTCAATATAAGGTTTAGAGCTTGATAATTCTCCAGTTAAAATTGAAGACTTTAAGATCCAACCCTTTGTTTTGTCAGTATAAATATGAATAGCTTTGTTATTTAAATTTGCAATAGGATTTCTAAATACTAATTTAATCACCTGTCCAACCTTGAATCCACTTATACTGTCATCTAAGTATATATTCAAGTCACTTTGGAAGGTCTCTGGTTCTAAATAAATTCTAACTAAATTATCGTATTTTTTAACTCTTGTCCAAATTCCTTGACTTGCTGAAAGTTGTGGATTCAACATTGATGAAGAAGTGATTTTATTTAAGACTTGATCAGTGTTATAGTTATAACCATAAACCTCATTAAGAGCATACCCGTAATTAGTATTACTTAACTTAATTTTATTAGGCGTTGACTTGTCTACGTTAACTCCGTCACCTGCTGCAATAACGTCTGTATTATATTGTAGGGTAGCTGGAATAGTTCCATCGATTAATTGATTAACTCTTAAATTAGTTGATGAAATTAAATCCATAATAGAACCGGCATTACTATATGCTAAAGAAGCATTTTGCATAGCGAGTTCTAATTCAGCTATCTTAACCGCTAGATCAGATTGATCAGCTGTAGTTAGCATTAAGTTTTCTAAATTATTGAATCTATCGCTTAAATCATTATACTTGTGATTAGCTTCTGCTAAAATTTTAGCTGCATTTTCAAGAGCAGATGTCGTATCGAAGAAAATATCCATTGAAAACGTTGAGTAATCATTGATATTATTTTCAACTCCAACGTTATCAAGCGATGAATTAAATTTAACGTTAAGTTTTAAAGCGAATGCATTACCATTTAAACCGGTAACTTCATTTGGCTTATATTTTGTTAATTCTGGAATGTACCATCCTGTATTAGCTGGATCATATTTCCAATTATCTAATAAAAGTACTCCATATAGGTTTGTTGACCTTTGACCCGGATTAGATTTAGAGTATAAATCATAATAAACTAAAATAGCATTAAATCTGAAATCTCCACCTCTTTTAGAGTAATCTAATAGTGTATTTAATTTCTTATCATTTACAATTTTAGCATATGTTGTAGAATTCCACTCAATACCATAATTATACGCAACGTTAGGCGTTAAATCAATAGTACCCTGATCGTTATCTGCGATCGATTCTAAATTGATATTAGAATCTGGGTGAGTTTGACCCGCTCTGCCATTAATGAAAGAAGTAGGTTGATATGAAGTAGCAGTTGTGTTATATGCAGATGATTTAAATAAAACATCTGGAGTATAACCAACGTGTGAAGGTACATTAATGAAAATTTCGTTATATGTATCTCCTTGATAATTTTTATCATTAGAAACATCAATGTTTCCAAGATATCTTACAACTCTACTATATTCTGTACCCGTTTGAATTGAATCATTTTCTTCAATTGCTCTACTGTATCCGGATGCAACTTCTTGTGAATTGGCATTACGAACTCTAAGAGCTCCAACGTGATTCATCCACTTAAAGAAAATCTTTTCAGCATCTGAAGCATAAATAGATGGATCAAAATCATCATCATTAATAATGAAATTCTCAAAGTTTAAAGCATAATTTTGTAAAGTTTGAGAGAAGTGACGATTGGCATTATCGTCTGGCGCTGTATCATCGTAACTCGGTGCTACACCTCCACCGCTAACAGGACCACCCTCATATAAGTTACTAAATTGAATGTAGTTATTAGTGCTTCCTGGTGATGCCTCTGCAACAACAGGAATGTCTATTAGCGCGAATTTTGAGTATTCAAACACAATATCAGGGTTATAGTACGCTCTTGTTAAATCTCTAGCTGCGCTAGAGAAAGCATATAGAGTACCGCCCTGCTCTTGTGGAATTCTGATTAATGGTGTAGCCATTTAATTAAGTATTATTATTTTTAGAATTGTACATTAGCATTTGCGTATGAAATAACATACCAAAGGCTATTTGCTACAGAATATCTAAGTGTTACTGTTCCGTTCGTTGCAACGATAATATTCTGGGTTACACCAGCAATATTAGTTGAATCAATCGTAAAGTCAGCGTTTGCTGCAATAAATGTAACGTCTTGTCCATCATTTCCAGCCGCAACTGCATTAATGCCTGATAATACTGAGGCGTCTACGATATAAGTAGTCTTAGCGTAAGAATTAGCAGCAGGCATTGTAGTAATACCATTGGAAATAGAGTGAGATAAACCAGCTTCTAAAACTAATGAATCCTCTAATGTAACTGGAACTGATGCAATAATGTCAGATGAATTTACTACGAATAGATTAGATCCTCCTGAAACTGCAATGTTTAAACTTCCTGCATTAATAGAACCCGTTAAAGTTAATGTCTGCGCAGAAACGTCTAATAAACCAGCAATTTCATTTACCTCGTTGTTAATCGCAGCAAAATTGTCATTTAAGACAATTCTAGAAGACGATAAGCTGTCTGTTAATAAGAGTGTTGTGATACTTGCCATTTTAAATTATGTTTAAAATATTTTTTGTTATTGTGTTTTTATTACCGTTTAAATCAGTTAATTGTAATTGAACCGTATAGTACCCTTTGTACTTAAACAGATACGTTAACCACTGATTATTATAATATATATCATTAATATTTAGGGTATTATTTATCAGCTTCCATTCTTGTGCAACAATGCCAGGCATATTAGTTAAATCATATGAAAATGTAACATGATTCAACGCATGAAGGTCTGCAATACCGTTTATGATATATGTATCTCCAAAACTAGGGTTATAGCTTTCGAAGTTTAGTTTTTCTGAAATAATACCACCAAGTGGATCGCTAAAGTATACGTCACTAAAGTCATAACTTCTAGAAGGTTCTTTTGAAACCGCTAAAATATACAAACATTCATCTTCACCTTGAGGACCTAATCCGGTTCCAGCATTACTGTCAGTATCTACTAGGATAGGATTATAATTATATCTCGTTAGAATAGGATGATCATTAGGATCTAAGGAACTTAACTCAGTTGCGATATCAACCCATGCTTGAATATCTAATGCATCTGTTGGGTATGCAGATGTAATCACATATGAATCAGTTATTGTATTATACGTAACTGGATCAACTTGTTCAACTATTAGAGAGTAACCGGTAACATGTCCTAAAGACTGATTCACTATAATTTGAAACGATGAATTAATATCTGCTCCAACTCTTGTCATTTTCCAAGTTACTTCCTCGCCATCTGCCCATGTTCTACGATCTAAGTTCTTCCATTGATATGGACCTGAAGTTTCGTTAAACCCGCTAGGTTGCGTAGGATCAACATATCTACTAACAGTTGAAAACTCAATTCCATCCTGTTCTCCATTTACATAATTCGCTCTATTTAATGTTAGGTCAAATGTACCTACTACATCTTGGATAGGAATTAAATTCTCTCTTGTCCATTCCCATGTTGAACCAATTATATCCCATGTTAATTTTGAATTCCAATCTAATTTCTTATGAGCAATTTGCGTTACCGCGTAAACTTCAACACTTTTATTCTTAACATTAATCCAATCTTTAAATGTCTTTGTACTCTTTACGTTATAAAGATCATAGATATTTGCATCAACTGAATATGTTCCAACGTACGGTAACGTAAGTGGAAACTCTAAGTAATCATCAATAGATCCTCTAAATTCTCTATAATAATTTCTTGGTCCTCTAACAACCCATTCAATTTCATAACCACCTCTATGCCACCAGTTTTCCCAAGTAAGTAAATGATCCCCTGTATCAGTTGCATCCATCCAGGTAAACTCTGCGTCTTCCCAGGTGTCACCAATCTCTGTGATACTTAGAACTATAGGAGCTCCAATTGGAATGCCTGACAGTGTATTAAATGTATCCAGGTTACTATTATAGTATCCTATATAAAAATCTTTAATCGAGGTAGTGATTTCTTCTCTGTCAACCTGTGAAAGACTATTAAAATCTTGTCCAGTACCTGTTAATCTATAATCTACTTTACGTAAATCCTCCATGAAAATATCTCTGCCATGTGGAGTTACTGTTGCGTCAAACTCAATACCTGCCCATTGAGATTTAATCATATGTTGGTTACTCCAAACATTTTGATTATATTGTGAAAAATAATCACCTTCTCCTGTGATATCGACGATCTTCGCCTGAAGAGGTAGATAATCTCTTTGTAATTTATTTTTTAAACCGTATAGTTTGATTAAAACTTCATCTGGAGAAAAGTCTAAAGCTTCTTGAACTGTTGGAATTCCCCATTCATCTTCAAGACCAGTTGGTGTATTTAACCTATAAACTAGAGAAAATCTTGATGTTTTTTTCTGATTTGAGTTTGGTAAACTAATTTGATTATTCTTATCTGCTAAGAATCCAACTACGTCCTGATTAGGGACTGCAACTGCTTTTAATTTACCAAAGTTTTCGCTCTGTTCATTGATGTTTAACCAATATTCTTTTAGAGTTAATTTATCATATCCAAAAAAGTCAATAGCGTTTAATAAAGCTTTATAAGTACCAATAAATGGTTTAATTTGAGAAGCTTGTAATAATAGTTCTTTACGTTTTTGATTTAATAGAATAAAATCAGGTGATTGTTCTTGAACATTTGATTCTCTAAAGATATAATAGTCAAGATCATCAAGGTTCATACCTATGTTGGTTAATAGAACTTTAAGTCTTTCATCTTCTCCTTGTACTTCTCCATAAATTTTAATTGCTGCAATTTGACTATTTACAACTCCGTCAATAGTTTCATAAATATTCAAAGTTCTAATATGCAAGCCCTCAGTTTCAGAAGCCAGTGCAACCTGAGCAACAATTGGCTCGGATCTCATTCCACTCGTAATTACTTTATAACCATCAAGGGTTGATGTAGAAACTGAAGAAGGTTGAAGACCTCCTAGTTGATAAATATCAGTTCTAACGAATAATTCACCAGCAGTAGAATCAGCACCATATAAGAAAATATCTTCACTAGAACCATATTCATCTTGAAATTGAAACTTAAATGAAACTTCACCAAGGTTTTCAGCAATTGGTTTAACATGAAGAGGTTCACCTAAATGACCTTTAACTTCTTCTAAAATATATAGGGTAAGAGTTTCATATAAACCTGTGGAAACCTCAGGCAAATACACAACACCTCTCCATTGATTAGAATCTACATCCCAAACAAGGTTTAATTCATTAGAATCGTTATCGAAAAATCTTAAATTATTGTACATTATTTAAGTCTAGTATCGTCTTTTTTAGTTGTATATGACTTGAAACCCTTTAAGTAAGTAACTGAATCTACTAAATCTGCTAAAATATGTTGAATCATAACTACAAAATCATTCATTACTGAATTTCTAAAAATATATTTAGAAATAGAATTTTGTAGCATGTTTTCTCTATAATTATTATTAACATACTTGCGATTATCTACAGCGGTCTTACGAACGTCATAGTTTTTCTTTCTTCTTACTTTAAATAAATTTTCAATAGGTGATGCCATTATAGAGCTCTTCTATTTTTAGCTTGAATCTTAGTAAACACTGTATTCTTAACTGCTGGTTCATCAAAATAAATTGAAAGGGCTGCCATTTCTCCCATCTTAGCGTCATCTAAAACTTCAACAGAATCTCTATCATTCCATCCTCCTCTAAATAACGCAACTTCTTCACGTTCTAGGATAATATCGCCAAATGAATCTAAATTGATTACGTCTTCTGGTAGTGCTGCACCTGCTTCAAAATTAACTTTCTGCTGCTGTACAGTTTTCTTAAAGAAAACATACTTTTGTTTGCCGTTACCAATATCTTCTAAAACTGGTGTAGAAGGAGTTACCGTAGTCTTATCAAGAACATAGTAACCTAGTCTACGAGCATCTTCTTCTGCTTTAGATATAAACCTAACGTTAACTGAATCGATGCCCTCAATGGCCTCTAAGAGTGCAATGATATCAGACTTAGGTAATCTATCTCTGCGTGTAATATTAATCAAATAGTCTGAAATTTTAGAACGTATTTCAGAATACAACGAAGATTTATTGTAACCTTCAAAATACCTAACTTTAATATCCATTCTAAAATATTGGACCTTTGGCTCAACAATTTTAACCTCACAAGTTACCATCTGCTGACCGCTTTTTTCTAATAATTCTAAGATTCCATTCTTTTCTTCGCTTGAGAAAAAGAATTCATCCATAGCCAAATTAAAATAATCTTTATTTTTAGCTAACTTTCTTTTTGTATCAGGTAACATAAATAAGTAAATAACATTATCGTCATCGATGTAACCATCGTCTGTTGTATTATATGCATCTAAATATGAAAACATTCCATATCTGGATAAGAAATACTCGTATGCGTCTGGATTAGCCAATACAAATGAATGCGATTGCATTGGGGCAATTAGCTTAGTTAATTCGGTTGACTCGGGGTCAGCTCCCATTCTTGGTGCAACTGTAACTGATTTCTCTAAAATTTCATTTAAATCATATTCATTTCCAAGGGAATCGTAACCTGCAGTTTTAAACCTAAATGTAAGATCTTTAGAACCCGTTAAATTACCTTTTGCTCCATCTGTAATTAAATATTCTACCTCGATAGAAGCTCCTGCAGGTGGAATAGCTCCAAAAGATTCATTACCAAAATAAAGATCTAAACCACCGCTGATACCTGTTTTAATTAAATAACCCTCAGTACCAACTTTCATATCATACAATGAATCATACTTAGTCCAAAGTTTACTATTAACTAATACCTTAATTTGGTGATGATCTACTGGTTTCTTAATTGCAATATTAAATGATTGAAGTTTTTCACCAGTTGCAGTAACAGTTTGGGATTCTATAGTTCCTTGAACAATTGGAATATAAATATAGTTTGAATTACTTTTTTCAATTCTAAATTGATCAGCGTTAGTTTTTAAAACATATTTTAAACCATTTGTGTTAGACTGAATAACAGTATTGGCTGGTATGTTGATTGCATCTCCTGCAATATCAGAACTTGCAGAAGTGTTTAGTCTGATCTTAATTTCTCCAGTTGCACTAGCTCCTCTAAATGCATCATGACCAGCTAATCTTGCTAAACCATAGATTGATTCTGGATTTTGAGCAGTTAAGATGTTTTGTTCTACGGTAGCATCTTCAACGTAGAATAAAATAAGTTTAGATAACTCAGATAAAACATCTAAGATTTGAGAGAATGGAGAAGCAGTTGTAAATAACTCACTGGTTCTACCATATAAACGATTAATATATGATCGAGTATCCTTGATCATATCGTTAACTTTAACTCTAGATGTGCTTAAAAATTTAAATTCAGCCATTTGTTTTATTTCTATTTTATACGTAGACTCCTAATTGAATTTTAGAATCTACGGTAATGTCTAAGAAGACAGCGTGACGATCAGTTTCTTCTGCAAAATCTACGTCAATTTCTACTTTATATTTTCTTGTTAGAGGAACATATTTTGTGAATTGTTCATCGATTACTTTTTTTAACATGAAATCATTGTAACGAAATTCATAAACATAATCTTCTAGATTACATCCAAAATCTGGATTTCCCAAAACCTCTCCTCTTCTTGTAAAAAGAACAGTTTCGATCTGAGTTAACAACATTGATAAGTCATCATCTTGTTGTAGTTTGTCAGATTGAAAATGAGGTTCTCCTATGTTCTTTACGTAAAATTCCATATAGTTATATATTTCTTTAAGAATGCATCATCCAGTCTACACCTTCATCACCTTTAATTTCTTCAATTACTGCTTCTAATTCAGCTTCTCCAAGTCCTTGGATTGCATCTGCATTAACTTGAATATTTCCAGGTAGAGCAAATCCAAAGATTGAAAGTTTTTGTCCTAATGAAACTTTAATTTTAGCTGCACAATATCTAAAGAATGCTTCATCTTCAAATAGAGCACATTCTGGAATAGTTTCATATACTTCTAAGATAACATCTTTAGACGGTGTTTCACCTGTAAACTTTAATTCATGTGTTAATTGATTATAGTGAAAGCCAATTGGGTTTTCAATGATTTGACGTGCAAGATCATAAAAACTTTCATTAATAACATATGCTTGTAAGTTTTCAGCTCCTGCTGCAGTTTGAGTTCCACTATACAAGGAATTCATCATCATTCTTTCAACTGCGAAATCTCCTTTCGTAAAGTTAATATCTGCTGTTCCACCCCAATTCGAACCTGTCATGAAACATCCATAAACTGAATAAATTTCATTACCACCAGTAGTTGGATCCATCTCAGGTAATTTAAATGATCTATTAGCTTTAAAATGTGCTGAATCAAATAAAGAAACGGGTAAAACTACGAAACTTTCTTTAACTGAATATTCATAGTTTTTATAGAACCATTTTTTAGCTCTTTTAACGATGTTCTGAACTTCCTTTTTAGGTAGGTTCATAGGAATCATACATGATCCTGTAACCTCGTCAGCTAAATCATTAACAAAATTATTGAAACACTCAGAACTATATACTGGTTCTGATCCCCATGTTTCGTCTCCTACAAAAATATTGCTCATCTTTTTTATTATTTTTTATACTTCTTGATAAACCACCATTTCAGTGCCATCAAATTTCGCTGTACTCTTATCGTATTTACCTTCTCTGAAAATACCTCCTTGCATTTTACCTTTAAAGACTCCAGCTGTACCATATACATAACAGTCTCTTGCGTGACAACTTGCATGTACGTATGAATTCTTTAACTTAGAAGAGCTTATTTGAGAGTGATCATAGAAATTACATTCGTTAATATCGGATCCATCTATGTCACTCTTAAAGATATCACAGTATGTTAATTCACCCCTAATGTAAGATGAAATAAAATCATAGTTCTGTAAATCTACACAATATGGTAAATTACCATCTTTGACCTGGACTCTTCCCGTGTCTGTGTCGTAATTAATAAGACCCTTTGTAATACTACCATGTGTAAATAATCTCATTACGCGTTCTTTAATATTAGACCAGTAAATATCTAAGATTTGTGGATCTTTTTGTAAATCAACCGTGAACTCGATATTCTTCCAGTTTTTCTCAATATTTCGCCAATCTTTTCTTGAGTCGATGATACGCGCATTTTTAGATAGAATATTTTTCAATTCTAATGCATTTAATTCTGTAAAGTTTGAGTTCTCGGTTGATTTCCAAAGTTGCATTAAAAATTGATCTAACATGTGTAGAATTACACTTGTTTTTTTGTGCCAATCTGCTCCTCCTAAATATCTGAATTCTAAATATCCTTTATGTCTTTTATCAAAGTTTACACCATAATATTTTGAATCTGGGTAAATAAAGTTTTGTGCATTAATGTGTTTACCATCAAAGAATGTAGTGTCACTTTTTGGTAAAATAAATTTGATTGATTTAGCGTACGCTGAATCTTCTCTACCTGGAAAGAATTTAAAAACTTGATCTTCTTTAAAATCTAAAATAAATTTTAACACGTTCATTTTAGAAATTCGGTGTTTATTTTCTATTTTATTTTTATCAAATGAAAGATTTAAGTGAATTGAAGATCTATCATTAGTGTATCCATTCTTCTGAATCCAATCACATACTTTGATAATCATCAAACGACCTGCGAAATATGGTTGAGCGCCTGTAACTAATTCCATCAATTTGGCTCCACCGCTCATGTCAGGTTCAATTTTAAACTCATCAGCTGTAACTTCAAAATCACTATGCGCCTTAGTTTCAACCCTAATCTTTTTATTAAGCAACTCACCAAGTTGTTTAGCAGTCTCTTCTATAGGAAGATTGGAGTAAAATTCAAATTCTACTCCTACTAGGCAATTCTTCAGTATATCTGAATCGTTAAATGTGTTCATTCGCGAATATAATATTAAACTTAAGTAGTTTATATATTCACAATATATTATGATAATATGGATTTATTACGATATAAAAAATCCAGGCTTGCGCCAGAATTTAAATGTAGTTGTGGGAGTAGAAGGACTCGAACCTCCGATGTCTTTCGACGATTGATTTACAGTCAACTGCAATAGCCACTATGCGATACTCCCTAAATGTATAATGTGTTCCCTACAGGGATTGAACCTGTGACCCGCTGATTATGAGTCAGCTGCTCTAACCATCTGAGCTAAGAGAACTTAGTGAACCCAACAGGAATCGAACCTGTAACCTACGCATTAGAAGTGCGTTGCTCTATCCAATTGAGCTATGGGTCCTAATGATTAAGCTTGTTCAACTAAGCTGAGTGGAACATTATAGCCACCAAACATTGATCCAGCTGGACGAACACTTGCCTTAGTGCGTTTGATTTCAGTCAACTCAAAGGTGCGACCAGCCAATTTTGGATGATTAACACGAACAGTCATACCAACTTCAAGACTGGCTTTAGCAACTGCGATGTTAACTCGACGTTCAGCTTTAATAACATCAACTACAAAGCCGTTAATGAGACGTAGTTCGTCAGCAGTAAGATTGGCTTTTTGAATTTCGGCAATGATTTGTTTAGCATTCATAAGATTAGTGTTTCAATTACAATATAAATATAACAATTATTTTTGACCCGAGGAAACTTTTTTTAAATTATTTTCAATTATTTTTAGACTTCCATTCGTAAATCATGAAAACACTCTTTACATAAGAACTCCATCACAGTTACGTTTCGAACATCCGCCTCAAATGGGTTTTCAGTCCAAACTCCCAACTTCTCTTCACAGCTT
>Ga0208305_10000901_pt1 | contig 14307 bp, 14 predicted proteins | sample ColrivemetaGS741_FD_187605 | JGI IMG/M metagenome (GOLD analysis project Ga0208305, IMG submission 187605) | Estuarine microbial communities from the Columbia River estuary - Flood tide ETM metaG S.741 (SPAdes) (version 2) | ecosystem: Environmental > Aquatic > Marine > Intertidal zone >... | reverse complement strand
CAACTTTTAAGTTAAAAATTCTATTAGAAATTTTAAACGGGGTATATTTTTACCAAATAAATAAATAAATAAATAAATAATGAAAATAGTTAATATAAAATTAGTATTATCCGCTTTAGCCTTAATTGGTTTTACAAGCTGTACACATGATGATGCACCAAATATTGGAGGTGATCCAGGTGTTGGTTCTAGCGAAGATGTATTATTAGTAGAAAAATTTGCTACAGCTCCAAATTTTGATGGAGATATAGATGAAATGTGGAGCAAAGCACGTCCATTATTAAGTGCTGCAACTGTAACTTCAGCAGGAGCTAAAACAGTACCTTTAAACAAATCAAGCTATGGAGATTTATCTTTAGAACCAAGTGAATTATTTGAACCTTACCTTGGAGAAAGCTATAAATACTCTTTAAGAGGTGGATACAATGGTGAGTACTTATACTTATTATTTGAGTGGGAAGATGAGTCTGATAGTTTTGACCGTGAGTCTTTCTATTTTGATCCTGCTACACAAACTTGGAAACAACAAAACAAATATGCAAATCATAAAAACGATAAGTTTTATGAAGACAAATTTGGTTTTATGTTCCCAATTAAAGTAAACGGACAAGAACCAGCTGGTTTTAAAGCAGGAACTTGTACAGTTACTTGTCACAGTGGTTTAACTGGAACAACTGCAGGAAGCAAATCTACAAGACATTACATGAAAAATGCTGGAGAATTAGCAGATTTATGGCATTGGAAACGTAACAGAAACGTTTTATCTACTTCAGTAGATGACGGTTACTGTAGAGATGCAGAAGGTAAAGATGGTAGTGCTGATGCTAACGGAAGAAAATCTGACGAAGGAATTAAAATGTATGATGACAAACCTGTATTTACAGATGCTGTAACAGGAAAAACAGGACCTAAATGGGTTAAAAAAGGACAATCTAATTATTACTGGATTACTGCTGCTGAATTGGCTTCAGGTGCTGCACAAACAGTTACAGGTGTTTCTGATACTGGAGTTTTAACTTTATCTGATGGTTCTACTATTGATCCTAATGCTGATTTAGTTAGCTATTCAAAAGGATTTGGTAAAAAACGTTTCCCTAGTATAATGATTAACGAAGGTGGAGCAGGTAATGACTTTAGATCAGACACTCAAGTTAGAGCAAAACACAATGGTTCTGGATGGCAAGTTGAAATTAAACGTAAATTAAATTCAGGTGACCCTAATGATGCTGTTTTTGTTCCTGGTGAAGAAATTACATTTGGTTTAGCAATATTTAACAATGCTGCAATTGCACATGGTATGAGCAATTTTAAAACAATGAAAATAGTAAAATAATCTTATCTTATTAAAGTGGAGTATTCAACTACTCCACTTTAATAAATAAAAAAAAGATTATTAAATTTTAAAAACTTACATATGAAAAAAATATTTCAACTTTTAATAATCATAAGTTTAGGGTTATTTATGAATTCATGTTATTATGATTCTTATCCTATATATGATGATATTGATGATGGAACAGGTGGTGGAGGAGAAGTTCCTACCGAAGTTTCATACAGCATGAATATTCAGCCATTATTTGACAGATGTGTTGGATGCCATAAAGGAACAAATCCAAAACCAGATTTAAGAGAAGGTACATCTTATAGTTCACTTGTTCCTAGTTATGTAAAAGCAGGAGATGCAGCTGGAAGCAGATTGTACAATTTCATACCTGGAAAAGGACATTTTGATGTTGGATTTACATTAAAAACAAATGAGTTAGATTTAATAAAAGCTTGGATTGATCAAGGAGCTAAAAATAATTAACCTTAAGAAAGATAGACATGAAAAAATATATAGCTTTACTTTTCGTCTTTTTAATGATTCCTTTTTGTGGGTTTTCACAAGAGGATACTAAAGAAGATGATACAACAACAGAAAAGGTTAAAGAAAAATTAGAAAGAAGAGCTTACGAAAGTTCTTTTATAATTGATAACCCAACAAACGTATTGTTTAACACTAACTCATTAGAAGTTACAATGCAACATAGATTTGGTACTGTAAATGGCGGTACTAATGATTTAGTTGGCTTTTGGGCTTATTCAAATATTAGAATTGGTTTAACCTATGCTATTCATGAAAGATTAACTATTGGTTACGGAACGACAAAATCTGACAGATTACAAGATTTTAACTGGAAAGTTGGTTTATTAAGACAAACTCAATCTAGTAAAATGCCTGTAAGTGTTTCTTATTATGGAAACTTTACAGTGAATGCAGAAAGCAAAGAAAAGTTCAACAATGTTCAAGACAGATATTCTAATTTCCATCAGTTAATTATTGCTCGCAGATTTAATACTAAATTTTCAGCAAGTATTGCACCAAGTGTATCACACTATAATATTGTAGAAAATACAATGAGAAATGATATGGTTGCAATGGCTATTGGAGGTAGATATAAAATTAGCCCTAATACAGCTTTAATTGTAGATTATACACAACCATTAACAAAATTCTTAAAGGATAATCCACATCCAGGAATAAGTGTTGGTTTAGAATTTGCAACTTCAGCTCACGCATTTCAGTTGTTTGCAACTAATTACAATGGTTTAGTATCACAAAAAAATATTATGTTTAATGGAAACGACTTCCTTAACGGTGATATTTTAATTGGATTTAACATTACAAGAATTTACAATTTCTAAACAATAATAAATCACCCTTTTTAGAGTACAGAATATGAGTTAAACAACTGATATTCTGTACTCTTTCTTTTTTAAATAACATCAATACCAAAACTTTTTTATGCTACTTAAGTAACATAATAAACACTCCTTTTATTTATATTGCTTCTTAAAAGAAAGTATGTGCCTGTTTTTAAGCTACTTACACTTAATTTGCATATGACTTTTATCATATAAAAAATTAAAAATTATTTCTATATTTCTAATAGTCGAAAATTTTCTGTTAGAAATCTTAAATTATGAAGTATCAATCTATCAAAAAACAGTCAATTTCTAGAAGACAACTCTTACCACTTTTAGGAAGCATATTCTTAGTTCCTTTTTTAGGGTTTGGAAACTCAAAAAAAGAATCATTACCATTAATTACTAATGATGATGAATACCAAACTTTATTAAAACCTGATGGCAGTGTGGTTAAAGTAAAGGTCAGCACCGTAAAAAAAGCCCAAATTGTTGCGAAAAATATTTCGAACAAATCACTACTCAATTGGCTTGGAAAAAAACTTTAACCTTACTTAATCTTCATTAATTAATAATTATGAAAAATAGTAATAAAAGCTCTAGAAGAAAGTTTCTCAACAACGGATTAAAATTAGGTTTAATTACTACTATTAGTGGAATTGGACTTTCTAAAATTGCAGCTAAATTAAGTGCGCAAACAGCTAATGATTCCAATACCAAAATGGAATTAATGACCATGGATGGCACTTTAATTCAAGTAGATTCATCGGAAGTAATTGAAGTAGCGCATTCAAAAAATGAAGATCGCAAGTATAATGTTAGAGAAGGTATGCCTAACAGAAAATTTGTTATGGTAATAGATTTGGCAAAATGTAAAAACGCTTTAAAATGTCAGAGTGCATGTAATAAACACCATTACATTACTGGTGAACATGCTTGGCTAAAAGTATACAAAATGCAAGAATCTGAAGATACCGCTCCGTATTGGATGCCAACAACATGTATGCATTGTGATCATCCTGCTTGTGTTACTGTTTGCCCAGTTGATGCAACATTTAAAAGAAGAGATGGACTTGTACTAATAGATAATGAAAGATGTATTGGATGCCGTTTTTGTATGGCTGCTTGCCCCTATTCAACCAGGGTATTTAATTGGGAAGAACCAAATCAGGGTGAAATTACAATGAATATGCAAATGAAACATCAAACTGAAAATAATTCAGTTGAATTTGCTGGTATGCCAAGTATTAAAGGAACGGTTGATAAATGTGATTTCTGCCCACATTCTATTAAAGAAAATATTCTTCCACATTGCGTAACAGCATGTCCAAACGGCGTTTTTTATTTTGGTGACAAATATGAAGACACCGTAACCAATGGTGAAGAAACTTTAAGACTTAGCAAATTATTGATAGATAAAGATGGGTATAGATTAATGGAGAGTTTAGGAACTAGACCAAGCGTATATTATTTACCACCTGTTAATCGTTTGGTTGATTTTAACGAAGGCTTAGACAATTACACCGATTTTAAATCTGTTGAAAAATCTGAATAATTATGAAAAAAACTGATAGCTTATTGCTTGATTTAGCCCCTCAAAAATTTGGAAGAATTGGCATTATTTGGACTTGGACTTTAATTATCATTAGTCTTATAGGAATTGTTGCATATATAGATCAAGTTATTAAAGGGCAAGTAGTAACCAACATGAATGATTATGCTTTATGGGGTATCTACATTTCTAATTTTGTGTTTTTTGTGGCAACAAGTTTTGTTGGAACAGTTACAGTTGCTATTTTAAGATTAACTAACAATTCATGGAGAACTCCTATTGTAAGAATTGCTGAAATAATTTCTGTTGCAGCAATAATTATGGCAGGTATTACCATTATGATTGATATGGGTAGACCAGACCGTTTATTAAATTTATTTATACATGGACGCCTTCAATCTCCTATTATTTGGGATGTTATTATAATTCCAATTTATATTGTTATTAGTTTATTACTGCTCTATTTCCCTTTATTACCTGATTTCGCACTTTTAAAATTATTTTTTGAAAAGAAAAACCCAAAACTTAGCAAATGGTATGGTAAATTATCATTGAATTGGACTGGAAGTTTGGCTCAAAAAACAATTCAAGCAAAATCAATTCAATTAATTGCGGTATTAATTATTCCTGTAGGTTTTATGCTACAAACTATTGATGCATGGCTATTTTCAACTTTATTTAGAGTGGGTTGGGATAGCACCAATATGGGAGCCTATTTTATTTCAGGAGCCTCTGTTGCAGGTGTTGGCGCATTGGTAACTGTTGTATATGTACTGCAAAAAGTTTACAAATTAGAAGACTATATTACTGATTATCATTTTGATAAATTAGGTAAATTTTTAGTATTGATGTGTTTAATTTATCTATACTTTAATTTGAATGAATATTTAATACCTCAACTTACTTCAAAAAAAGAAGCAACTACTCACATAAATGTATTGCTAACTGGTCAATTTGCCCCATTGTTTTGGTTTGTTATTATTGGCGGTCTAATTGTTCCTGTTATTGTTTTATTATTCAAACAAGGAAGAAAACCACTTCCAATGTTTATCATTGGTTTATTGGTGGTTCTTGGTTCTTGGTGGAAACGTTACCTAATTGTTACACCAACTTTATTACACCCATTCTTACCAATACAAGGCGTTCCAGAGAGTTGGCATCATTATTTTCCAAGCCTACATGAATGGCTAATAACTGCAGCAACACTTGCCATGGCATTGTTAATAATTACAGCATTAGTAAGGTACTTACCAATAATCCCTATTCAAAGAACAGCAGACGAACAAGAAGAATTAGAACTAAACAAAAACACTGCAAAATGAGAAATCCATTAATAAAACATTACATTCTTCTTATTGTATTAAGCTTGTTTTTAGGCTCTTCAAGTTTTGCTCAAAAGGCAAAAAAAAATAAGGTTAGATTAAAAGCCAACTATGTTAAAGTAATGAATTCTGAAGTTTATTTTGACTTACAAGCCACAGCAAAAGTAAATGGTGAAAATATAACTATTCCCAATGTTGAATTAGTTATTTATAATGTTGTAGATGATGAACAAATTGAATTAGGAAAAGCAACAACCAATATGGGCGGAAAAAGTAGATTTACCCTAAAAGATTTAAAGTCTATAAAGCCAGATTCAACAAACACTTACAACATAGAAATTTCATTTGAAGGCAATGAAAATTTCTCTAGAACTTCAAAAAGCATCAGCTTTAAAAATGCATCTATTGAGGCAACGTTTGTTAAAATAGACAGTATTAATTATATATCGGCCACGCTTATCAATAAATTAACTGATAGTGTAGTTATAGGTCAATCATTAACTTTGCAAGTTCAAAGATTGTTTAAGCCTTTGTTACTGAAAGAATTTAATGAAACAGATGAAAATGGTTCAATACTTGTTCCTATACCAGATGGGATACCTGGTGTTGATGGAAATATAACTATTGAAGTGGTTCTAAATGATAGTGCAGAATTTGGAACTGTAAAAGCAATAGTAAATGCTCCAGTTGGAATTCCTATTGTTGATGAGTCAACTTTTGATGAACGAACTATGTGGTCTCCAAGAAGTAAAACACCATTTTTCTTATTAATACTTCCAAATTTATTAACCCTAGGAATTTGGGGTTTTATAATTTATTTAATCAATAATTTATTTAAAATAAACAAATCTTAAATTAATACATATGAAAACATTCAAAATTTTATCCTTTTTAGGAATCGTTTTAATAGTACTAGTATCCTTTAATTCATTCATTCAGGAAGAGTGGAAAGTTCCTGCAAAATATCAAACAATGAAAAATCCAATTGCACCTAAAACAGATGCTGCCATAGGAAAATCATTATACATTAAACATTGTAAATCTTGCCATGGTGCTGAAGGTTATGGAGACGGGCAAAAAGCAAAAGAAATGAAAGGCGATTTAGGTGATTTTTCAACTGAAGAATTTCAAAAACAAAGTGATGGTGCTTTATTTTACAAAACAACATACGGAAGACTTGACATGCCCGAGTTTATAAAAAAACTTCCTGAAAATGATGACAGATGGTTAATTGTAAATTATATGAGAACTTTAGCCGAATAATTTATTCGAATTTTAGCGAAATTACAATAGTGTTCAAACTGTCTAAAAAAACAAAAAAGATAATCTTTTAAGACCCAAAGGTTACTAAAAATTTCTTTTTTTTAGACAGTTTAATTTTATTAACTAAAACAAACTGATTTTTAAAATATTCCAAATTCAAAAAAAATCTATTTTAAAAATAGAATTCAATTTAATGTTTTTTAAAAATAAATTTATAAAAATTGACAAATGTCAATACCTCTCTTTTTAATTCAAAATTCCTTTAATAATTTTGAATTAAAATACACTCAAATAAAAAATCAAATTAAACAAATTTAAAACGCTTTAAAACAACCATTCATATCTGTTTTTCAGATGTTTTCCCCTGTTATTTTATACGCAATACTTTATCGTTTTTTTTAAAATACAATGACAAAAATCATAATTTGATACAGCATATGTAACTAAATTTACATTAGAGAATTGATCATAATAATTCGTTTAGATTTTTAATATTATGGAAGATAAAAAAACTGAAAAAGGCAGTACTAACAGACGAAATTTCCTGAAATTAGGATTAATGTCTAGTGTAACAGCTGTGGCTGGCGCCTCAATAATATCAAATTTAGTATCTGATGAAGAAACAAAACCATCAGGTGAAAAAATGAGATTACTTACACCTGATGGAAAAATAGTTGAAGTAGATGCTTCAAACGTAAATAAATACCCTGAAGCACTTATTACTCCTGAAGAATCAAGAAAAGGAATTCCAAACAGGAAATTTGTGATGGTAATTGATTTAGCTAAATGTAAAAATGCACGTAAGTGTGTTGAAGGCTGTCAAAAGGCACACAATTTAGATTATAATGAGGAGTTTATGAAAGTACAGCTTATACAGGATAATCCTGAGGCTTCACCTTATTGGTTACCAAAACCATGTTTCCATTGTGATGAACCTCCTTGTGTAACTGTTTGCCCTACAGGTGCTACTTTTAAACGTGAAGATAATATTGTTTTAGTTGACAACGATCGTTGTATTGGGTGTAAATTCTGTATTACTAGTTGCCCTTATTCTGCTCGTCAATTTAATTGGGGACATAAAGATAAATTTGATGATGAATCACAACCTTATTCTCCAGAAACAAGTGTTCCTGCAGCTGAAGGTACAGTTATGAAATGTGATTTTTGTCCAGATATGTTACGTCAAGGTAAGTTACCACATTGCGCATCATCTTGTCCAATGGGTGTAATTTATTTTGGTGATAAAAATGAAGACATTGTTACAAACGGTGAAGAAACTGTTCGTTTTTCAAAATTAATTGAAGATCGTGGAGGATATCGTCATTTAGAGCATTTAGGAACAAAACCTAATGTTTACTACTTACCAGCTGTTAACAGACAATTCCCATTGGAAAGAGGATTTAATGTAGAAGAGGATATTATTGAACGTTACAAAGATGTTCCTTACGTTCAAGATTTAAAAAAACAAGGTAAAATTTAACTTATATAATTCTTAATTATGAATATAGAATCTAGAAAAAGAGAATTAGTTAAAGAATTTTCTCCACTATTAGAAAAAACTACCAAAGTTTCAAAAATTTGGATGGGCGTTTTAGTTGCAATCATTTTAGTTGGAGTTTACGCCTTCTTTTTACAATTATTTAAAGGCCATGAAGTAACAGGAATGCGTGATAATGTTGTTTGGGGAGTTTACATTATTAATTTTATATTTTTTGTGTGCTTAAGCTATTCAGGTGCTTTTATTTCAGGAATTTTACATTTCTATAAAACGCCTTGGAAAAATTCAGTTTCAAGAATAGTTGAAATAATTACAGTTTTATCTTTAATTATTGGACCAATTTTTATTTTATTATGTATTGGTAGGTTAGACAGATTGCATTATTTATTCTTGTATCCAAGAATACAATCTCCTATTACTTGGGATATTATTGCCATCATGACTGACTTAATTGGTTGTTTTATTTACCTATACTTAACATTTATTCCAGACTTTGCAATTTTAAGAGATCATAGTGAAAATGCACCTAAATGGAGACAAAAAGTGTATAAATTTTTAGCCATTGGTTATCAAGATACTCCTACTCAAAGAGAAACATTGCATAAAATTACAAGAACAATGTCTGCTATGGTAATTGCACTTGCTATTGTTGCCTACACTGTATTAGCTTGGATTTTCAGTTTAACATTACAACCAGGGTGGAACAGTTCCATATTTGCACCTTATTTTATAGTTGCCGGATTATACTCTGGTATTGCAGTTATAATAATTGCTATGTATTTAATTAGAAAATACTACCATTTAGAACATTACATTAGAAAAGTTCATTTTATGGTTGGAGGCGTTATTTTATTAATTCTTTCATTATTATATGGTTACTTTACTTTTAGTGAATATTTCTCACGTTGGTTTAGTCATAAAATACACGATACAAATTTATTGAACACCTTATTTACACGTTATTTTTGGCAATTTGTTTTGGCAAACTATATTGGAGTTTTAGTCCCAGTTGTTATTTTATTTTTCAAGAAATTTAGATCCATAAAATCAATAACATTTGCATCTGTTATTGCAATTTTAGGATTATGGTTGAACAGATATTTAATAGTTGTTCCTACTTTAGAAACTCCTTATTTACCAATTCAAGATACCAGAGAAGAATTTGTTCATTACACAGCTACTTGGGTTGAATGGTCTTTAAGTTTTACAGGAGTTGCTGCCTTTATTTTATTATTTATTTTAATCATGAAATTAGTTCCTATTATACCAATGTCAGGAATTATTGATTACGAAAGAGATAATTCAAAAAAGAAAAGAACTGTAAATCCTAAAATAACTGAATAATACTATAAAATTAGAAATTATGCAACGTAACATATTAAAACACTCAACAATTACTTGTTTTCTTATAGCGCTATTATTCAATTTTAGTTCAAAAGCTCAAGAAACTACTGTAGATGATTATAAAATGTCATTTTCATTTAAAACCACTAAAAAGTTTGACAATACGCGCGTACTTGAAGTTAACTTTATTGGTAAAAATAGAGAAGACAGAAAAGATAAAATTCCAGTTTTTGATGCTGAAATACAATTTTTCAATATTGCCAATGGTGAAGAAATACTTTTAGGAACTGCAAAAACTTCAAATGAAGGAATTGCTCAAATAATCCTTTCTGAAAAACAAAAGTATTTAACTGATGAAGACGGTTATATAAATTTAACTGCAAGATTTGAAGGTACTGATGCTTTAGATGCTGAAGAGGAAGAAATTTTGGTTAGAGATTTAATTTTAGAATTGAATTTAGAAGAAATTGATAGCGTAAAAACAATATTTGTTAAAGCCTATACAATTGATAGTTTAGGAGTAGAAACACCTGTTGAAGAAGTTGATGTTATTATTTCCATTGAAGGAATGCTTTCTAAAATGAAAATTAAAGAAGGAACTATTGAAAATGGTGAAATAGAATTTGAATTACTTCAAAATATTCCAGGAGACATTGATAAAAATTTCACAGTTTATGCACAAATTTTGGATAATGATGAATTTGGAGATGTAATTCAAAAGAAAACAGTAAATTGGGGTACATTTGACAAAATTTCTTCAATTGAAGAGAATAAACTTTGGTCTGAAGCAGCTCCTATATGGATGTATATTGTTTTAACAATTCTATTAGTTGGTGTTTGGGCTAACTTTGTATATACAGGTTATAATCTTTTTAAAATTAGAAAAGAAACTAAAGTTGTAGAAGCAAAAGTTAATAACGAAGAAGAAACAGTATAATATTTCCATTATATAAATTTTGGTATTATATTTGATATTTAATAAAAAAGTAAACTAAAAACAAAAATTAAACAAATGAAAACATTTAAAATTTTAATGATTATAGGTGTAGTTAGTGTAGGACTTTTGTCATTCACTAAGATGGTACAAGAGGAATGGAAAGTTCCAGCAAAATACCAAACTATGAAAAATCCTGTTGAAGCAAGTAAAGCCAATATAGATTTAGGAAAAACTTTATATGCTAAACATTGTAAATCTTGTCATGGTAAAGAAGGTTTAGGAGATGGTCCAAAAGCTGAAGAAGTAGATGGAGATTTAGGAGATTTTTCTTCTAAAAAATTCCAAGCTCAAACTGATGGCGCTTTATTTTACAAAAGTTATATTGGTAGAGATGATATGCCAAACTATGAAAAAAAGATGCCTGAAAAAGATGACGTTTGGGCAATTGTTCATTATATGAGAACTTTAAAGAAATAATTTTCTTAAATTATACTTATTAAAAAGCCTGAACATTTAAATGTTCAGGCTTTTTTATGTTGTTCTTTTATTAAATAATTACTTAATTAATTTTGAAAAAAATCTATAAATTAGAAATTATATAAGTTTTTAAAGGATGTTTAAAAAAACAAATAGAATAGGGTTGATAATTTTACAGGAATTGGAGATGAAAAAGTATTAAAAATATTGCAAAAAATTTCACAAACTTTAATGTCCCATGGTAACAGATATAATTGAAACTATTAAACGAGCAGGAATTGTAGCAGGTGCAGATTGAATTTTTATAGAAACACATTTTGATTCTTCAAAAGCAAAAAGTGATGGCACTAATATATTAGACTTGAAATATTTAGAAAATCTAATAACACGCCTGGTTGCCATTAGAAAAACAATTAATAGTTTTTAATTTAGGCCTAAACTAATGAAAAAGACGCTGTCTAGAAAGTGTTAAAAGTCGTCATTCTGAACTTGATTCAGAATCTCATCATACTGATAGTCAATGAGTATGAGAACCTGAATCAAGTTCAGGTTGACGAAAACTTTACTTTTTAGACAACCTCTTTTTTATTTTAATTATTGTAAAATACTAACCGCATTTAGTATGACCACAATTTTTGCATTTTAAGCAACCTTCTTCATAAATTAATCCTTCAGGATCACCACATTCTCCACATTTCTTATCAGCTGCTACGGTTCCATCTTCAACAAATTGTTTTAAAGTACGTGCTATACCATTTTTCCATGTGTTAATATTATCATCATACATATTCAAATTGTTAATTAAATCGACTACATATTGTATTGGCATTCCGTGTCGAAGTACTCCTGAAATTAACTTTGCATAATTCCAATATTCTTTATCAAATGTTCTGGAAAGTCCTTCTAAAGTAACTTTATAACCTTGTTTATCAACAAATTGAAAGTCATAACGAGATTCTCCTTTGTCATCTCTATTCTTAATTACCCAACCAGATTCCAACCAGGCAGGTAATAAAAATGCATCTTCTAATTTACCTGTAAATACTTCATATGGCCTATTGTTAATTAAACCTACAACTGCTACCCATTTGTCATAATCATTTTGAAAACGTACTACCTTTGCTACAATTTTTTTAGGTCTTTTAGGGAAAATTGTTTCAGCAAAACATTCATCATTCTTCTTTTCTTTTTTAGCATCACTAGCAACTAAAATACCACTTCTTGAACCATCTCTGTATACCGTAATTCCTTTCAATCCCTTTTTCCAAGATTCTATATATATGCTTCCAACCGTTTCAACAGGCACATCTGATGCTAAATTTATAGTAGAACTAATTGAATGTGTAGTGTATTTTTGTACTAACGCCTGCATTTCAATACGCTTCAACCAATCTATTTCTGGTGCTGTTGCACCAGCATAAGGACTTTTTAAAATATCTGTTTCTCCAGTTACTTCCATCCATTGCTTCAGTTTAGAATGGTATACTTCAAATTCTTCAAAAGCATCTCCCATATCATCAACGTATGCAATTTTAGCATTTGCATCGTCTTGATTTACTTTCCTTCTTCTTTTGTATGATAATAAGAAAACAGGTTCAATTCCAGATGAAGTTTGAGCCAACATACTTAAACTTCCTGTAGGTGCAACTGTGCTTATAGAAATATTTCTTCTACCATATTTCATCATTCTTGCATATACATCTGGGAATTCTTTTTGAACCATTTGAATAAATTCAGAAAAATTTTCTATTTCTGGGCTGAAAACTTCAAATTTCCCACGAGTAATAGCCATATCTATACTACTATCAAACTCACCTCTCAATTTAGTTTTCATTATCTCATCAACAACCGCAATTGCTTCATCAGTATCAAACTTTTTACCCAATGCAGCCATAGCATCAGCTAAAGCAGTAAAACCTAAACCTGTTCTTCTACCTTTTTTTCCAGTTTTATATAATAATTTCCAAGTATCAATTTCAACCTGTTTTATATTATTTGGCTCTTTATCGTGCATTATTTTGTTGAATATTTTATCAACAGCTTCTAATTCTAAATCTACCAAATCATCCATTAAACGTTGAGATTCATAAACAACTTTATAAAATCTCTTAAAATCGAATGTCGCATTTTCAGAAAAAGGGTTATCTACAAAACTATATAAGTTAATGGCAATTAAACGACAACTATCACCACCTTGCATAGCGATTTCTGAACAAGGATTTGTGGAACTATTTTTAAAACCTGGATAGATAGATGAAGTAGAGTAATAATGCTGACGATCCCAAAAAATTAAACCTGGTTCTGCTGTATTATGAGCACATTTTATAATGGAATTCCATAAATCTTTGGCTTTTACCACTTTTTTATAGGTTGGCGTTTTACTTTCAATAGGCCAACGCAATGTAAAATCATCATCATTTACAACAGCCATCATAAACTCATCAGATAAACGCAATGAAATATTAGCTCCTGTTATCTTAGTTAAATCTTGCTTAATAGTTATAAAATCCTCAATATCAGGATGTGCTATATCCATTGTTAGCATTAAAGCTCCTCTTCTTCCATTTTGCGCAACTTCACGTGTAGTATTTGAAAAACGATTCATGAAGGAAACTGCTCCTGTTGTAGATCCAGCTGAATTTGACACTTGCGCTCCGTTAGGCCTTAAATTTGACAAGTCTACTCCTACTCCACATCTTCTTTTAAATAACTGTGCTAATTGCTGATCAGTATAGAAAATCCCTCCGTATGAGTCAAAAACAGGAGGAACAACAACACAATTTGATAAAGATGCAATTACATTTGTATTTCCTAAAGAGGACATTACACTTCCTTGAGGAATTACATATTTAAACTTATCAAACAAATTAAAAATTTCATCTTCTGATAAAAATTGACGTGTTTTCCCATACTCAGATAAACCTTCTGTATTTAATTCAGTTCCTTCATAGTTTTTCTCAATCCTTGCAAATTGCTCTGCCATTCTCTTGTGCATTTCAACTGGTGAAGATTCTAAAAAATCGCCTTTCTTTGTTTTCATTGCATACTTATTCATCCAAGTAGTGGCAGCAAGCTCATCATTATTAAAATAGGCTAAAGAGCTCTCTAACACCTCATTATAAGTGTAAATTTTCGGAAACACCAATTCTTCTGTCATTTTTTCTAGTATTTTTAATTTTGTTGATTTTGAGTTATTAAAATTATTGAATATTTAAACCTATTTCGTCTT
>Ga0208305_10000889_pt1 | contig 14442 bp, 10 predicted proteins | sample ColrivemetaGS741_FD_187605 | JGI IMG/M metagenome (GOLD analysis project Ga0208305, IMG submission 187605) | Estuarine microbial communities from the Columbia River estuary - Flood tide ETM metaG S.741 (SPAdes) (version 2) | ecosystem: Environmental > Aquatic > Marine > Intertidal zone >... | reverse complement strand
ATTTTTGTGTTATCATGCTCGTGAATTTTAGAGATTAAATTTTGACGTAAAGCCAAAATTGAACGTCTTCCTAAGTCTATTAATTTAACTTCTTCAGACACATCTTCTCCTACTTCAAAATCTGGTTCTATTTTTCTAGCTTCTGTTAGTGAAATTTCCTGATTTGGATCTTCAACTTCATTATCTGCGACAACTATACGATTTCTCCAAATTTCTAAATCACCTTTATCAGGATTTATAATGATATCAAAATTATCATCTTCACCAAATTTTTTCTTTAATGCATTTCTAAAAACATCTTCTAATATCGCCATTAAGGTTACACGATCTATTAATTTATCGTCCTTAAATTCTGAAAATGACTCAATTAACGCAAGATTTTCCATAATTATTCTGGATTAAAATATTATCTTTACTTTAGCTTCTACTATATCTTTTAAAGCAATTTTCGCTTCTTTATTTACTGTTATTTTTCCTTTTCCAATAGGTTTTGGTTCTCTAGCCTTCCACTTTAAAATAATTTCATCATTTTTAACTTCTGAAATTACACCTTCAACCGTTTGGTTATCTACTGTATTAACTTCCAAAGTTCTACCAATATTTTTCGCAAATTGTCTTTTGTGAACTAAAGGTGAAGTTGCTCCAGCAGATGCTACTTCTAAAGAAAAATCTTGTTCTTCTCTGTCAAGGTTATGCTCTATTGCTCTACTTACATAGATACAATCTTCAACAAGAACTCCATTGTCGCCATCAATAATAACTTTAATTGTATAGTTGTCTTGAACATCAAAATCTATTAAAAATAAATCTGTTCTTTCTTCTAAACAGTCTTGCAGTAATTTATTAACTTTATCCTTGAACATTAATTAGTATAAAAAGAGGGGACTTTCCGTCCCCTCATTTATTCTTTTTCTTACAACGCTGCAAATATACGATAAATAAATTGACATATCCAAGAGCAAAGAAATCATTTTTTATTCTTAAATTTATAGAACATTATCTATAACTAACAACTAACTAACACATGAATAAAATATTAGTTCCAACCGATTTTTCAGAACAGGCAGATAATGCATTACGAGTCGCTGCACAGTTGGCGAAAAAATATAATGCCGAAATATATCTATTACATTTATTAGAGCTTCCTCTTCATCAAGTTGATGCCTTGAATTCTCATAGTGATTTGCCTGAAGCCGTGTTCTTTATGAAATTAGCAAATAAACGCTTTAAAGAAGTCTTAGAAAAGGATTACTTAGAAGAGGTTACAGTTCATGAAACTATAGAATTTCATCAAGCCTTTGATGGTATAATGGATACGTGCAAAAAAAACAATATTGATTTAATTGTAATGGGCTCCCATGGAGTAAGTGGTTTAAAAGAAATGTTTATTGGCTCAAATACTGAAAAAGTTGTAAGAGCTTCAGATATTCCAGTATTAGTAATAAAAAACAAACACAAAGATTTTGATGTTAATGATTTTGTGTTTGCTTCAAATTTTAAAGAGAACAATAAAAAAATATATTTACAAGCAGTTAAATTAGCAGAAGCATTTCATTCGAAACTACATTTAGTGTTGGTAAATACAGCTAATAATTTTATTACTACAGAAAAAGCCAATACGCGTATAGCTGAGTTTGTTAAAGATTCAAAATACAAGAATTTTAAAACAACTATTTACAATGATGAATCTATTGAAAGAGGAATTCTCAATTATTCACAAGGAATTAATGCAGATTTAATTGGAATAGGAACTCATGGTAGGAAAGGAATTGCTCATTTTTTTAATGGAAGTATCAGTGAAGACTTAGTTAACCATGCGAAAAGACCAGTAGTAACTTTTAAAATTAAATAAACTAATAATCTGAAATTAAAAAACTCCAACTTAATTAAGTTGGAGTTTTTTGTTGGCCTACTAGGGCTCGAACCTAGACTCTTCTGGACCAAAACCAGACGTGTTGCCAGTTACACCATAGGCCAATACTTATTTTGAGCATGCAAATTTAGAACAAACTTTTATTTGGGCAAACATTTTTGGAAGAAAATAAAATTAAACCCTTAACGTTTACTTAAAATCTTTTACCTCTTGTTTAATTATTACTAAATTCGCTGCGAATAACAATTACAAATTATGATAGACTTCAACTTTAAAAAATGGAATGCCATTTTAGGTTGGTTAGCCTTTTTAATTGCATTAATAACTTACACGTTAACAGTAGAGCCTACTGTTAGTTTTTGGGATGCTGGAGAATATATTTTAACGTCTTCAAAATTACAAGTAGGTCATCCACCTGGAGCACCTTTGTTTCAAATGTTTGGTGCGTTTTTCTCACTCTTTGCATCAGACCCTACTCAAATTGGTTTTATGTTAAATATGATGAGTGCTGTTGCAAGTGCATTTACCATCCTTTTTATGTTTTGGTCAATTTCTATGTTACTCCAAAAACTATCTGGAGGATTGCAAAATATATCCAAAAATCAAGGTTTTGCTATTCTTGGAGGTGCTTTTGTAGGTAGCGTTGCTTTTACTTTTACTGATTCGTTTTGGTTTAACGCAGTAGAAACTGAAGTTTACGCAATGGCTACATTATTAATGTCGTTAATGTTCTACTTAGCTTTACATTGGGAACAAGATATGAATAAACCAAAAGGAAATAAATGGCTAATACTTATTTCATTTATAGTTGGTCTTTCTTTTGGTGTACATTTTATGGGATTATTAACTATTCCTGCAATTGGACTTATTTATTATTTTAAGCATTACAAAGAAATTACAATTAAAAATTTTATTGTTGCAAATGTTGTTGTTATAGCTGTACTTCTTTTTGTTTTTAAATTATTAGCGCCAAATATTTTAAGATTTTTCAGTGCTTTAGAAATATTCTTTGTTAACAATATTGGATTACCTTTTAATTCTGGTTCAATTATAGCTGGAATTATTTTAATAGCTTTTATTTATGCTGGATTAAAATATACTAGACAAAAAAACTTTATCCATTTAAATACAGGGATTTTATGTGTAACATTTGTAATGTTAGGTTTTTCTTCTTGGTTAATGCTTCCAATAAGAGCAAATGCTAATGTTGTAATTAATGAAAACAACCCTTCAAGTGCAAGAGAGTTATTAGCTTATTACAATCTTGAACAATATCCTAAAACACATCTCTTCTATGGTCCTTTATTTACGGATCAATATTCTGGATTAGATGAAAATAATCCATACGTAGATGACAAACCGAAATATGAAAAAGATAAAAAATTAGGTAAATATGTTGTAGTTAACGATTATGTTAATGCAACACAAAATTATAACTCAAAACATGCTGCAATTCTACCTCGAATGTGGAGTGGCGAACATGCTGAGAACTATATGATGTATACTGGCTATTTAGATTTTAAAATTAAAACTGAGTACCAAATGCAGAATGAACTAAGAACTTTAGTTACAGATTTTAGAAAAAGAGTTTCTGATGGCTATGTAGATTATGAAGATTATCATAAATTTTTAAGAACATACGCCGCATATCTAGATATTGAAAAACCATCTTTTGGGCAAAACATAGCATACTTACTTGAATACCAATTAGGTTATATGTATTGGCGATATTTTATGTGGAATTTTACAGGAAGGCAAGACGACATTCAAGGTAAATATGATATGCATGGAAATTGGTTAAGTGGCATTAAATTTATTGATGAGTTTTTTCTTGGTTATCCACAAGAAAATTTACCAAGTGACGTCCTTAATAATAAAGCTAGAAATACCTATTATTTTCTGCCATTATTACTTGGTTTGATAGGTTTGTTTTTCTTGTTTAATACCGATAAAAAACTGTTCTGGGTAATGCTAGTGTTCTTTCTCTTTACAGGATTAGCAATTCAGTTCTATACTAATGTTAGACCTTTTGAACCTAGAGAACGTGATTACTCTGTAGTCGGTTCTTTTTATGTCTTTGCAATGTGGATTGGTTTTGGTGTATATGCAATTGCAAACTCTTTAAACAAAGTTAGCAAAAGTTCATTGGTCGCTCCTATAGTATCTTTGGCCTGCTTAATAATTGTTCCAGGGGTTTTAGCAGCTAATAATTGGGATGATCATGACAGATCAGGTAGAGAGACTGCTCATGCCATGGCTATTAAATACTTAGAATCCTGTGAACCTAACGCAATACTATTTACTATTGGTGACAATGATTCATTTCCACTTTGGTATGCTCAAGAAATTGAAGGAATTAGAAGAGATGTTAGAGTCGTAAATACAAGTCTATTTCAAACTGATTGGTATATAGACCAAATGAAAAGAAAAGCTTATGAAAGCGATCCAATACCTTCTCAGTTAACTCATGATAAATATAAATTTGGAACTCGCGATTATATACTTAAAGAGGTAATTACTGAAGATACTTTAAATATTAAAGATTTCTTAGGGTTTATTACAAGTGATAACCCTAAAACAAAGTACAAGTATTATCTACAACAAGAAGGTTACGATACTAGTAGAGCAAGAAATCAAGAGTTAAACGCTAACTACATGCCTACTGAAAACGTACGAATTCCTGTAGATAAAGCATCAGTATTAAAACATGGAATAGTAAAAGACAAAGATGCCGATAAAATAGTAACGTATATTGATATTAAAATTAGTGGAAATGCTCTTTATAAAAATAGGCTACTTATGCTTGATATTGTTGCAAACAACAATTGGGAAAGACCTATTTATTTTACAGGAGGTGCTTTTGGAGACGATGATTATATCTGGATGAAAGATTATTTACAACTGGATGGATTGTGTTACAAGCTAGTTCCTATTAAAACTCCTGTAGATAAAGCTAATCCTTTTGACATGGGACGTGTAAACTCCGATGTAATGTACGATATGGTAAAATCTTGGAATTGGGGAAACAGTGGAAGCGACAAAGTTTATCATGATGTTGAGTCTCGTAAAAACGGAATTACCTATAGAGGTAATTTAGCTCGATTAATAGAAGCTTTAATTAATGAAAACAAATTAGATAAAGCAGAAGAAATTGCCGATTTAGCAATGGAGAAAATGCCAGTAGATATATTTGGCTACTATACACTTTTAGAACCATATATTAATGCTTATTATCTAGTTGACGCAAATGAAAAGGCTCGAAATTTATATTTTGATGTTTCAGGAAAATATCAAGAAAATTTAACGTATTTATCAAGTCTGGAAATAAGTAATCAAGAAAATCTTGCTGAAGATATTTATGTGGATATTGAACGTTATCGTTCTTTAATAGATGTTTTAGCCATTAATGAAAGTGATACAGAATTTGTAGAAGGTGAAATGAAAAAATTCAACGACTACTTAAGACTTTTCGGTGTAGATGATGAACCTTCCACACCTCTAAAAACTGAAGATGCAGATTTACCTTCAGATAGCAACTCTATTGAAGTAAGTAATTAAAATGAATATTATTCCTGTAAAAACTCCTAAACTAGTAAAACATGTTTTACCAAGTTTAGTATGGAACATTGAAACAACAGAAAAAGTTATTTACTTAACTTTTGATGATGGTCCAACTCCTGAAATTACTGATTGGGTACTTAATACACTTGATATTTTTAATGCTAAAGCTACTTTTTTCTGTATTGGAAAAAACATAGAGAAACATCCAGATATTTTTAAAAATATTATTAAAAAGGGTCATGCTATAGGAAATCATACCTATGATCACTTAAAAGGTTGGAAAACCAATACAGAAGAGTACTTATTAAATATTAATAAAGCTCAAAATAAAATTGACTCAAATTATAAAACAAAACCTTTACTTTTTCGTCCACCTTATGGAAGAATAAAACTTAAACAAGTAAATGCTTTATCTAAACTGAACTATCAAATAATAATGTGGAATATTTTATCTAAAGATTGGGATAAAACTATTGAAAAAGAAGTTTGTTTAAAAAATGTTATTCTAAACACAAAAGAAGGAGATATTGTTGTACTTCATGATAGCATTAAAGCATCACGAAATATGCAATATACATTACCAAGAATGCTAGATCATTTTACAAAGGAAGGTTATGAATTTAGACGTATTCCTGAACTAACCCAATAAGAGTATTAGCATCTAATTCGCCACTTTGGCGCCATTTCATCTCACCATCTTTATAAATAATTAAAGTGGGCAGGCCTTTTATTCGTAATGCTTCTGCCAATTCTTTGTTTTTTTCAACATCTATTTTTATCACTTTGGCTTTGTCACCAAGTGCTGCAGCAACATCTCTAAGCACAGCATGCATTGTTGTTGATTCATCACTCCAATCTGTAAAAAAGTCTAATAAGACAGGAATATTTACATCTATAAGTTCACCAAATTTTGACATACTAAAAGGGTTTTAGTCCAATGTACTAATACAAACCTACAAATTTTTATTTATAACCTTCTTATAATTGAAAGGATTGCATTCGTCTTATATAAAAATAAGAAAATTCAGATAAAAAAGTATTATTTTAATCTAATTAAGCTGTTTTACTGCCTTTTTTAAGCTCTATAACGGTAATTTCTGGCCAAATACCAACTCGACCAGGAAATGCCAAGAATCCAAACCCTCTATTAACATTTATAAATTGTTTCTTCTCTTCATAGATTCCAGCCCAATATTTATAACGCCATTTTACAGGGCTCCATTTAATCCATCCAGGTATTTCAATTCCAAATTGCATACCATGTGTATGTCCGCTTAAGGTTAAGTGATAATGATAGTCATCATCAATTACTTGATGTTGCCAATGTGATGGATCGTGGCTCATTAGAATTTTAAAATCATTAGGTTCTATATTAGAAACTGCTTTTTTTAAATCTCCTTTTTGTTTAAACCCTTTCCCCCAGTTTTCTACTCCAATTAATGCTATGCGTTGTCCGTTTTTTTCAATGTAACGACTTGAGTCTAAGAGTAAATCAAATCCTATTTCTTTTTGAATGGATTTTAATTCTTCAAGATTTTTAGATTTCTCCTCTTTAGAATCCCAAGACATGTAGTCGCCATAATCATGATTACCTAATACTGAAAACATACCGTCTTTAGCATTAAGTTTGGAGAAAATAGTTTTCCAAGGGCGCATCTCTGAAGCTGTATTATTTACCATATCGCCTGTAAACAATAGCAAATCAGAATTTTGCTCATTTACTAAATCTACTGCATATTTAATTTTTTCCTTGTTATCAAAACTCCCACTGTGTATATCACTTATTTGTGTGATTTGATATCCATCAAAAGCCTCTGGTAAATCTTCAAAATGTAACGTGTATTTTAATACTTTAAAGTTGTATTTCCCTTTTACCATTCCATATAAAAATGAAGCAAAAGGAATTGCTGCTATGCCTAGAGCTAACTGACTTACAAATTGCCTTCTGGATGGCATATAGGAAGTACTTTCAGCAGTGCCAGAAGTAAAGAAATAACTATATAATGCCTGAGGAATCCTAAAAATGTCTTCTCCAAACATTAATAGCATAAGTACTATTTTTGGCACATATAAAGTTAAAAACAACCCAATTGCCCAATTTACTTTAATGTTTATTCCAGAACTTCTATCAAAAGTAGCTAACTGATAAATAAAGTTGCCTAAAACCACAATTGAAATGATTAAATACACAATGTTTATCCATTTATTTCTAAATGAAGTTCTAAAGGCTTGATAGGCATAAATATCAATAAGGCCAAATATTATAATAAAGATTAACCAACGAATCATATAGCAATTTTATCAAATATACATGAATTTAGGACCTGGTAATCATCGATAAAACTTATTTAACTATATGTTAAGAATTACTATCTTTCAAGAACCTAAATAAAGTGTCTTTATGAAACATCTTTTTTTTATTGTTATTGCGGTCTTAACGCTACACTCATGCAATAAACATAAACCAATAAATCCTGCTCACAAAGATGGGTTATTAATTAAAAATGTTAATCCTTTTATAGGAACTGGAGGACATGGACACACATTCCCAGGTGCAACTTTACCTTTTGGAATGATGCAATTAAGTCCTGATACTAGACTTGATGGTTGGGATGGTTGTTCAGGTTATCATTATAGTGATGCGTATATATACGGATTTTCACATACACATTTAAGTGGTACAGGAGTAAGTGATTATGGAGATATTCTTTTAATGCCAACTAATAAAATTAATTTCAACAATGGTGCAAATGGTAAAAAAGGTTATCGTGCGCATTTTAGTCATGCTAACGAAATTGCTGAACCAGGTTATTATAGAGTCTACTTAGATTCTACAGAAATAGATGTTGAATTAACGGTTTCTAAGCGAAGCGGAATGCATAAATACAAATTCCCTTCTTCAGAAAATCAAGTGGCGATTATAGATCTAATTCATCGTGATGAAGTGTTAGATGCTAAATTTGAAGTCATTTCTAATACCGAGATTCAAGGGTATCGCTTTAGTAAAGCCTGGGCTTCAGATCAACGCTTATATTTCAGTATAAAAACATCGCACACATTTAACGATATGTTGCAGTCTCCTACTGAACATAATGATCCAGGAGGAAGAAAAATAGCACTTCGTTTTATCAATCCAAATAATGACCCTGTATATATTAAAATTGGAATTTCTGCTGTTGATATTAAAGGTGCTCGTGAAAATTTAGAATCAGAAATTGGTGGTAAACCTTTTGAAGTCGTTAAAAAAGAAGCGCAAAACATATGGGAAAAACAACTCAAAAAAATAGTGGTTGAAACGCCTAATCAAGATTACAAAACCAACTTTTACACCTCATTGTATCACACTATGATTGCGCCTAATTTATATCAAGACGTAGATGGACGTTACAGAGGGATGGATTTAAACATTCATCAAACCAAAGAATTTAATTATTACACAGTTTTTTCGCTTTGGGATACATATAGAGCAACACATCCTTTATATACTATAATTGAACAAGACAAAACTAATGACTTTATTAACACATTTATTGCAAAGTATGATGAAGGTGGTATTATGCCAATTTGGGATTTATCGGCTAATTATACAGGTTGTATGATTGGTTATCATGCGGTTCCTGTAATTGCTGACGCATATTTAAAAGGTATTAAAGATTACGATGTATACAAAGCTTTTGAAGCCATGAAACATAGTGCTTCACAAGACAAGTTAGGTTTAAAATCGTATAAAGAATTTGGTTTTATTCCTGTGGAAGAAGAAAGTGAATCAGTTTCGAAAACTTTAGAATATGCATATGACGATTGGACCATTGCACAAATGGCAAAAGAGTTAGGTAAAACCGAAGATTACAAATATTACTTACAAAGAGCGCAATACTACAAGAATATTTATGACCCAGAAACGCAATTTATGAGAGGCCGATTTCGAAATACATGGTTTGCTCCTTTTGATCCTTACGAAGTAAATTTTAACTATACTGAAGCTAATTCTTGGCAATACAGTTTTTATGTGCCTCAAGATATTTCCGGATTTATAAATTTACTAGGTGGAAAAGATAAATTAGAAGAAAATCTGGATGAATTATTTACAGCAAAAGCTGAAACCTCAGGTCGTAATCAAGCAGATATAACTGGACTCATTGGACAATATGCTCATGGTAACGAACCTAGTCACCATATGGCCTATTTATACAACTTTGTAAACAAACCTCATAAAACTCAAAAAAAAGTACATCAAATTTTAACTGAGTTATACAAAAATACTCCTGATGGAATTTCGGGAAATGAAGATTGTGGACAAATGAGTGCATGGTATGTATTAAGTTCTCTTGGTTTCTATCCTGTGACTCCAGGATACAATCAATATATAATTGGAACACCATTATTTCCTAAGGCCACTATTAATTTAGAAAATGGCAATCATTTTACCATTGTGGCTCATGATATTAATAGCAATAATAAATATATTGAAAGCGCAACTTTAAATGGAAAGTCTCTTGATAGAACTTTTATTTATCATAATGAAATTGTAGAGGGAGGTACATTAGAGTTTCAAATGACAGACAATCCATCTGTTTGGGGAAGTCTTGATGGACAAGAATCAAAAACTGAAATCACAGAGCACCTCATCACTCCTCCTCCGTTTATTGCTAAAGGAAATGTAGCATTTAAAGGTCAAACTGAAGTTGAATTAGGTTGCATAGATAAAGATGCAACTATTTATTATCGTATAGGTTATAAAGGTGGATTTAAGACATACGAACAACCTTTCTCTATTAGCAAAGCCATTAATCTTGCAGTTTATTCAGAAAATAAAGAAGGTAAAAGCGCAACAATAACGACAAACTTTTACAAGATTGACCCTAATATTAGCATCAAATTAGAAACAGAGTTTGCTAATCAATACAACGCTGGAGGAAATAATGCATTAATAGATGGTATTTATGGCACTCAAGATTTCAGAACTGGAACTTGGCAAGGTTACTGGGATGAAGATGTTATAGCTACAGTTGATTTAGGAAATGAGAAATCTGTAAATATGGTATTCGTAAACTTTTTACAAGACCAAAGAAGTTGGATTTTTTATCCAACTGAAGTCAGTTGTTTTGGCTCTAAAGATGGAGTAAATTTTACTCCAATTGAACAAGCAAAGGAAATAAATCCTATCCTTCAATCAGAAAAAGTAGAAATCAAAGAATTATATTTCAAACAACCTTCTACAAAATACAGATACATTAAAATCATTGCAAAAAAATTAGGCAAACTTCCTGAATGGCATTTAGGGTATGAACATGACGGTAGAAGCTGGATTTTTGTTGATGAAATCACAATCAAATAAAAAATTAAAAAATAATCACTAATTATGAGCAACCAAAAATCTTATACTAGTTCCTTCATTCTCTTAACTACACTTTTCTTTCTTTGGGGATTTATAACTGTACTTGTAGATTCTCTTATACCAAGATTAAGAGAACTATTTACGCTCTCTTATTTTCAGGCAGGAATGGTACAATTTGCTTTTTTTGGAGCCTATTTCTTGTTGTCAATACCTGCAAGCTATATACTCTCAAAAATTGGTTACAAACGTGGTATTATTTTGGGCTTAATAACTATGGCAACTGGATGTTTATTATTTTATCCAGCTGCATCTTATCGCGTATTTGGAATTTTCATGTTAGCTTATTTTATTTTAGCTGGTGGCATGACTATTCTTCAAGTAGCCGCAAATCCTTTTGTAGCAGTTTTAGGTTCAGAAGATGGTGCTTCGAGCAGATTAAACTTATCACAAGCCTTTAATTCCTTAGGAACTGCAATTGCTCCTGCAGTAGGCGCTTTATTTATATTAAGCGATACTATAAAAACCGAAAGTGAAATAGCATCATTATCAGAAACGGCTAAAGAAACATATCTTGCTTCTGAAGCATCTGCAGTACAAACTCCATTTTTAGGATTGGCTTTATTCATAGGGTTTATCGCTGTAATCTTCCTTTTTGCTAAACTTCCAAAAATGATGAGTGAAAAATCTACTGGAAGGTATTTTGAAGCATTCAAAAACAAAAATTTAATGCTTGGTGTTTTAGGGATTTTCTTTTATGTAGGAGCTGAAGTTGCTATTGGTAGTTATCTCGTAAATTATTTTCTAGACATGAATCTTGTTGAAGTCATTAAGCAAAATGGATTTATGAAGTCTATAGCAGAGGGTATTTTAAATTCTGGATTAGCAGAAAATGATAATAAAGCTATAGTAGGTGTATTTGTAACTTTTTATTGGTCTGGAGCTATGATTGGTAGATTTATAGGTTCTTATCTAACTAAGATTATGAAACCAGGCAAAGTTTTAGGTGTATTTGCAACTTTAGCAATTTCACTCATTCTTATATCGATAAGCACAACAGGTCTAATAAGTATGTGGAGTATTCTAGCTGTTGGATTATTCAATTCTATAATGTTCCCAACAATTTTCACTTTATCTCTTGATGGTTTAGGCGAGTTAAAACCTAAAGCTTCAGGATTATTATGTACAGCTATTGTTGGTGGTGCATTAATACCTCCATTTTATGGGTTTCTAACAGATAATATTGGATTTAAATTGGCCTTAATGTTTATTATATGCTGTTATGTATATATATTATATTTTGGATACAGAAACTATAAAAAAAGTATTATAGTATGAAACGTCGTAATTTTTTAAAAAACGCTTCTTTAACTGGAGTTGGTTTAGCTGTTGGAAATTCACTTATAAGTTGTACTGAAAAAAAATCAGAAGAACCTATAGTGGTTTCTGATACAACAAAAGTATCATTACCCTTAGTAATAGCCACTTGGGATGTAAAAAATGCAACTGCAAAAGCTTGGGAAACACTTCAAAATGGAGAAACTGTTCTAGATGCTATTGAAAAAGGGTGCAATATTGAAGAAGATAATGCTGAAGGATTATCTGTAGGCAAAGGAGGTTTACCAGATCGCGATGGCAATGTAACTCTTGATGCATGTATTATGAATAAGGAAGGTAATTGTGGTTCTGTAGTGTATTTACAAAATGTACCACATGCTATATCTGTAGCCAGAAAAGTTATGGAAGATACACCTCATGTTATGCTCGCAGGTAGAGGCGCAGAGCAGTTTGCCTATGAAACAGGATTTACTAAAGATGATTTACTTACAGAAAAAGCAAAAAAAGCATGGGAAGAATGGAAAGTAGAATCTAAATACAAACCTATTATTAATATAGAGAACCATGATACTATTGGAATGTTGGCAGTAGATAGAGATGGAAATATTTCAGGAGGTTGCACAACTAGCGGTTTAGCCTATAAAATGGCTGGTCGTGTTGGTGACTCTCCTATTATAGGTTCAGGTTTATTTGTAGATAATGAAATTGGTGCAGCAGTTGCAACAGGTTTAGGTGAAGAAGTTGTAAAAACTGTAGGCAGCTTTTTAATAGTTGAACTCATGCGTCAAGGCAAATCACCACAAGAAGCATGTGAAGAAGCTATTAGAAGAATAGTTAATAAACCCCATAGTAATTACAAAAACTTTCAAGTTGGATATATCGCTGTAAATAAAAAAGGAGAAACTGGTTATTATGCAATTCATAAAGGCTTTAGCATGACTAAATACCAAGAGAATGCTAATATTAATATTTCATCGGAATTCTATTACAAAGAATCTTAACTGTGCATTTCATCGATGTTTTTTGATTTAACTGTACTGAAAACTAGATTTTTATGTATTTCATCAATTTTTTTCTATTATAAAGTATATGTGTACTTCTTTTGTAGTGTAATTAATAATTAAGCACACATTGAAAAAAAGTTTATACATATTAGCATTTTTAATTTTCCCACTAATTACTATGGGGCAAGAGAAAGCGGAAATTTCTAAATTAGATATTCACAGTGCTTTAAAATCTGGTATTACAATTAAGAAGGTTGACCCAATAAGTGCTAATCCTCTTAAGCAAACTAAAGTATTAAATCAGATTAAAAGTGATGAGTTGATAAGTGTTAGAGCTTATATAAAAACTCTTAGATTAAAACGTAAGGAAGCAATTTTAAGTTAATTATTTCAACATAATTTGTAAAGGAAGTCACAATTTAATTGTGACTTTTTTTATTCACTAACATTAAGTTTTGTAGATTTATAAACTTCAACAAAACATTTAAATGGCAAATCAAAAACGCTTATTCTTACTTGATGCTTACGCTTTAATATTTAGAGGCTATTATGCATTCATTAAAAACCCAAGAATTAATTCTAAAGGTTTGGATACGTCAGCTATATTAGGATTTACAAACTCACTTCTTGATGTCATAAAACGTGAACGACCAGACCATCTTGCTGTCTGTTTTGACAGAGGAGGTAGTGTAGATCGTATAGAAATGTTCCCAGAATACAAAGCTAATCGAGACGAAACACCCGAAGCCATAAAAATTGCCATTCCTTATATAGAAAGTATTCTTAAAGCAATGCATATTCCTATTATGGTTAAAGAAGGTTTTGAGGCAGATGATGTTATAGGAACGCTGGCCAAAAAAGCAGAAAAAGAAGGTTATCAAACGTTTATGGTAACACCAGATAAAGATTTTGCGCAATTGGTTTCAGAAAATATTTTCATGTATAGACCAATGTTTGGAGGTGGTTATGAAACTTGGGGTGTTGAAGAAGTAAAAGAGAAATTTGAAATTGAACATCCAGATCAAGTTATTGATTTTTTAGGCATGAAAGGTGATGCTGTAGATAACATACCTGGATTACCAGGAGTTGGAGATAAAACAGCTAAAAAATTCTTAGCTCTATATGGAAGTATGGAAGGTTTGCTTGCAAATACACATGAGCTAAAAGGCAAAATGAAAGAAAAGGTTGAAGCTAATGCTGAATTAGGTTTACTCTCTAAAAAACTAGCTAGAATTTTACTAGATGTTCCTGTCGATTTTAATGAAAAAGATTTTGAGCTTAACACTCCAGACATTGAAAAAGTAAAAGAAATTTTTCAGGAGCTTGAATTT
>Ga0208305_10000883_pt1 | contig 14479 bp, 13 predicted proteins | sample ColrivemetaGS741_FD_187605 | JGI IMG/M metagenome (GOLD analysis project Ga0208305, IMG submission 187605) | Estuarine microbial communities from the Columbia River estuary - Flood tide ETM metaG S.741 (SPAdes) (version 2) | ecosystem: Environmental > Aquatic > Marine > Intertidal zone >... | reverse complement strand
AATTTTATAGTCTAAAACGTAAAGCCCTTCATTAGGTTTAAAAAAATACATATCATCACCACCATTATATAAATAATCGTTGGTGGCCACATAATAAATTCTGTAAGGATCAATTCTTTCACCTTTAATAGAAGCGTCAACAACTTTAAAATTTTTATTTATAACCAATTTTAGTTTAGAAATAGGATGTGCTTGTTTTGCTCGACTTAAATAATTTGTTAAACTATCTATTTGAGTACCTTTTATAGCTACAACAACAATGCTATTCTCAAAAGGCATAATCTCATAGGCAGTACGCGTGGTAATATTTCCTTTTGAAATAATAGAACGAATCCCACCATGATTTAAAATAACCATATCTATATTATTCCCTGTTCTACTTTTAAATATGGGATTTGCTTCATCGTAAACAACGTCTGCCATAAAATTACCAATGGCCGTATTAAATGCGCCATCAGATTTGGAATAGGTATCCATAGAATAAGCCAAAACACTGTCTAAATCTTTTTCAATGTGTTCTCTATATGGTTTAATAAATGCTTCAATCTGAGAATCGGAAGCTAAAGTATCTGCGATGTGAATTTGTTTGCCTTCAATTTTTGAAAGATATACCTTTGGATGTTTACAATTAAATGCTAAAAATGTAATGACTGCTACTATTAGATATTTAAATCTCATTAATTTAAACTTATAATTTTTGATAAATATTTGAATGTACTTTTGTTACCTTTGCGCAAAGCATAAAGATAAATGATTTTAAAGGGTTTTAGAGAAAAATCTATTAAAAAGTATATAAACAAATTATTATCTAAAGAACGTGAAAATGTTTCAGATAGTAAGATTGTAAGTATAGGTGTTATTTTAAATATTGATGAAATTGATGATTTTGAATGGTTTAAGGAACTAGCGAATTCATTAAATGTGCATGAAAATAAATTGAAAATTATAGCGTTTTCAACACAAAAGAACGATACACTTAAATCATGGGATGATTGTTACCATCCTATTGATATTGGTTGGAGAGGAGCAATAAAAAATGGTGGACTACAATCTTTTTTAGACACTAAATTTGATGCACTTATAAGTTATTACGAATCAGACGTTACTGAATTAAAGTTGCTTACAGCCTCATCTCAGGCGCAATTTAAAATAGGCATCTTACAATCAGATGAGCGTATTAACGACTTAATTATACACACTAGATTAAAAGATTTTAATGTATTTAAAAAGGAAATATTTAAATACCTAACTGTATTAAATAAAATTAAAAATGAATAGTAAGTTTTTAGGAACTGGAGTTGCTTTAGTTACACCTTTTAAATCAGATTTAAATGTAGATCATGATGCATTGGCAACTATTGTTAATTTCAATATTGAAAATGGTGTAGAATATCTTGTTATTTGTGGCACCACAGGAGAAAGTGTTACTATTACAAAACAAGAGAAATTGGAAATTATAGCTACTATTTCTAAAACAAATAAAGGCCGTGTACCTATGGTTTTAGGTATTGGTGGCAATAATACAGCGCAGGTTATAGAAGAAATCAAAACAACCGATTTAAGTAATATAGATGCTATTTTATCGGTATCTCCTTATTATAGTAAACCAACACAAGAAGGAATTTATCAGCATTTTAAGGCTATTGCAGAAGCGTCACCTATTGATATTATTTTATACAATGTTCCTGGTCGTACTTCTAGAAATATAGAAACAGAAACAACTTTAAGGTTAGCAAACGATTTTAAAAATGTAATAGCAGTTAAAGAAGCAGGAAATAATGTGGCTCAGTATTTACAGTTAATTAAAAACAAACCTGAAGATTTTTTAATTATTTCTGGCGACGACGATTTAGCTTTAGGTATTGTTTTAGCAGGCGGAGCAGGGGTGATTTCTGTAATTGGTCAAGCATTTCCTCAAGAATTTTCAGATATGATTCGTTTAGGATTGAATGGTAAAGCAAAGGATGCTTACAAACTTCACTATCGATTAATGGATGTTATCGGTTATATTTTTGAAGAGAACAATCCTGCAGGGATTAAAGGTGTTTTTGAAGCTCTGGGATTATGTAGAGATACCGTGAGATTACCATTAGTACCGGCATCTAATCCGCTAAAAGAAAAAATTAAATCATTTGTAAATAAGTTCTAGTACTGTTAAAAATTACTTAAACGTTATGGTTGCTGTGTTTAAGCCGTTAATTTAGCCGTGAAATAATATTTTTAAAATCCATATTAAAGACTTAATTTTGCATCTTGTTTAAAATTTATGAAACATTTTATTTACATATTAATTTTACTTTTAACTTTAAGTTCATGTAGCGAATATCAAAAGGCTTTAAAGTCTGAAGATATAGCTGCAAAATTTACGTTAGGAGATTCGCTTTATAATCAAGGTAAATTTGCAAAAGCAAATAAGCTTTTTGCGCAAATAGTGCCAGATTACAGAGGAAAACCTCAAGCTGAAAAATTGATGTATCTGTATTCTAATTCATTTTTTAAAATGAAAGAGTATTATACGGCAGGTTATCAGTTTGAACGTTTTGTATCGAGTTACCCTAAAAGTGAAAAACTGGAAGAAGCATCTTATTTAGCAGCGAAGAGTTCTTATATGTTATCACCTGTATACACTAAAGACCAAAAAGAAACAAAAGTGGCTATTGAAAAGTTGCAAAACTTTATTAATTTATTTCAAGAATCGGAGTATTTACCAGAAGCAAATAAGTTAATAAAAGAGTTAGATTTTAAATTAGAAAAAAAGGCATATAGTATTGCAAAACAATATAATACTATATCTGACTATCCTGCGTCTGTAAAGTCGTTCGATAATTTTATTATAGACTTTCCTGGTTCTTCATTACGTGAAGAAGCGTTATTTATAAGATTTGATTCTGCCTATAAACTTGCCGTTAATAGTGTGGAATTAAAAAAGACACCAAATGGAATTGTTAATCTTAAAAAAGATCGATTAAATCAGGCAAAAGAATATTATATTTCATTTAAAAAATCGTTTAAAAATTCGAATCATATTGAAGAATTAGATAAAATGGCGGTTACTTTAGATGAAGAGTTAGAAAAATACAGCACTAAAAGTTAAATTACTATGACAATGGACTTAAAGAAAACCAACGCACCTGTTAACACTATTACGTACGACAGAAATCAAATTGACGAGCCAACAGAGAATATCTACGAGTCAATTTCTATTATCGCTAGACGTGCAGAACAAATTAACACTCAGATTAAAAAAGAACTTATCGATAAGTTAGAAGAGTTTGCTACTTACAACGATAGTTTAGAAGAAATCTTTGAAAACAAAGAACAAATTGAGGTTTCTAAATTTTACGAAAAATTACCAAAACCACATGCTTTAGCTGTTCAGGAATGGTTAACAGATAAAATTTATTTTAGAAATACTGAGGAGGATAATCAGGAATAAATTCTAAAATTTCAATGAAATTAATTAAACTCCAAAGCGATATTATTATGTGGTTTTGGAGTTTAATTCGTATTAATCATAAGAATTCTGAAAGCTATTTTTTATGAGTATTTTAAGCGGAAAAAATATATTATTAGGTATTACTGCTGGTATTGCCGCATATAAAACTGCTTCATTAGTAAGGTTGTTTATAAAATCGGGCGCTAACGTAAAAGTAGTTATGACGCCGGCCTCAAAAGAATTTATTACACCTTTAACCTTATCAACTCTTTCAAAAAATCCTGTCTATTCTTCTTTTGTAAATGAAGATGATGACAATGCTGTGTGGAACAGTCATGTAGATTTAGGTCTATGGGCAGACTTGTTTATTATTGCTCCAGCTACCGCAAATACATTAGCGAAGATGGCAAATGGTGTTTGCGATAATTTGTTGTTAGCCACTTATTTATCGGCTAAATGTCCAGTGTACTTTGCACCAGCCATGGATTTAGACATGTACATTCACCCAAGTACATTGCATTCTTTTAATGTTTTAGATAGTTTTGGAAATATTATGGTTCCTGCTACCAGTGGCGAATTAGCCAGTGGTTTGGTAGGCGAGGGCAGAATGGCAGAACCGGAAGATATTGTATCATTTATTGAAAATGATATTTTAGATAAACTCCCGTTGAAAGGAAAAAAAGTGTTGATTACTGCGGGCCCAACATACGAAGCCATTGATCCCGTTCGTTTTATAGGGAACCACTCCAGTGGTAAAATGGGTTTTGAAATTGCTAAAGCTTCAGCGAATTTAGGTGCTGAGGTTATTTTAATTACAGGACCAACTCATGAAAAAGTATCTTTTAGTCATATAAAAGTGATTCCTGTAATTAGTGCTTCAGATATGTATAATGAAGTTCATAAATATTTTGAATTTGTTGATATTGCCATACTTTCTGCTGCCGTGGCCGATTATAAACCAAAAGAAGTTTCTAATCAGAAAATAAAAAAGAAAGATGCTGCGTTAACTTTAGAGTTAGAAAAAACACAAGATATTTTAGCGTCTTTAGGAAAAATTAAAACTAAGCAGTTTTTAGTAGGTTTTGCATTAGAAACGAACGATGAACTTGAAAACGCAAAAGGAAAACTGAAAAGCAAGAATTTAAATTTAATTGTTTTAAATTCGTTAAATGATAAAGGTGCTGGTTTTAAAAGTGATACTAATAAAGTAACTTTTATCGACGACGAGGAGACAGTAACAGAATATCAATTAAAATCGAAAGCAGATGTTGCTAGCGATTTACTAAATAAAATTTTACAACAAATTAATGCGTAATATCCTTATAGTTTTATTGTTTGGTTTTGGGATAATAGGATTTTCCCAGGAATTAAATTGTACGGTGGTTGTAAATGCACAACAAACCGGTAATGAGAATTTACCCATATTTAAAACTTTAGAGAAGCAGTTAAAAGAATTTGTTAATAATACGAAGTGGACCAGTAAAAATTTTGCCTCCCAAGAGCGCATTGATTGCAGTATGATAATTAATGTGGTTAATTACAGTGGCGAAGCGTTTCAGGCATCTTTGCAGGTACAATCCTCAAGACCTGTTTATGGATCATCTTTTACTTCGCCAGTTTACAATTTTAATGATAAAGATTTTAATTTTAGATATTTAAAATTTCAGAATTTAATTTTTAATCCTACGCAGTACGAATCTAATTTAGTGTCAGTTTTGGCGTTTCATGTAAATATGATTTTGGGCTTAGATGCTGAATCTTTTTCTGAAAATGGAGGCGATGTTTATTTTAAGCAAGCACAAACAATTGTTAACTATTCGCAACAAGACGCTTCTTTTAAAGGATGGAAATTGGCAGATGGGTTACAAAGCAGATTTGCACTTATAGATAATTTATTGTCACCTACTTTTAAGGAATACAAACAAGTTATATACAATTATCACCGAAAAGGTCTAGACGTAATGAGTGGTAATGTTAAAGAAGGAAAAGAGCAAATTGCAGAATCGCTAAAGTTATTTCAGGCTATGAATAGTCGTCGACCAAATTCTTTTTTGCTGCGTACTTTTTTTGACGCCAAGGCTGATGAAATTGAACAAATTTTTAGCGATGGTCCTAACGTAAATATTGCCAGTGTTAAAGAAACACTTCAAAAAGTAGCGCCTATGCATAGTAGCAAATGGCAAAATATTAAGTTTTAAGTAGAGTACTATTTAAAACGCTTTCATTATATTTAGTTTCAGAATTTAAAAGCCAAAAAAGTCTTGTTAACATCACTTTCAATAAAAAACTACGCCTTAATTGATAATCTTCAAGTAGATTTTAATGATGGGTTTTCAATAATTACTGGTGAAACCGGAGCGGGAAAATCTATTCTTTTAGGTGGTTTATCATTAATTCTAGGTAAGCGCGCCGATTTGAGTAGTTTAAAAAATACCGATGAAAAATGTGTTATTGAAGCAGTCTTTAATATTTCAAATTATAAACTGCAAGCACTTTTTAAAGCTGAAGATTTCGAATACGAAGCACAAACTATTATCCGCAGAGAGATATTACCGTCAGGAAAATCAAGGGCTTTTGTAAACGATTCACCTGTTAATTTGAATGGCCTACAATTATTAGGAGAACGTTTGATTGATATTCATTCTCAGCACGAAACACTTCAGTTAACAAGCAACGAGTTTCAGTTTCAAATTATAGATGCTTTAGCCAATAATGAAGAAACACTTCAAAAGTATAAGCTAGAATTAAAAGCTTATAAAAAATTAAAAAAGGAACTTCAGGAACTTATAGATTTTCAGACAGATGCCATTAAAGAGCACGATTATAATTCGTTTTTATTAAATGAATTGGTTGAAGCAAATTTAGTTGTAGGTGAATTAGAATTACTGGAAGAAGAAAACGAAACATTGAATAATATTGAAGGCATTAAAGAAAAACTTTCTGAAGCTTATCAATTATTAAATGAGGAACAAATAGGTATTTTATCAGCCCTTACTTCATTAAAAAACACACTCCAAAAACTATCTGGGTTTTCATCTAAATACGAAGATTTATTCAACAGAGTAAATAGTAGTCTTATTGATATGGACGATGTTTATGCTGAAGTTGATGTGTTACAGGATAACTTAGAAGCAGATCCAAATAGACTAGAAGTTGTCAATTCTAAACTAAGAGTGCTTCATAATTTAATGCAAAAGCACGTTGCTAATGATATTTCAGAATTAATTGACATAAAAAATCAATTAGATGAGAAGGTCGCGTTCACCGAAAATCTGGATGGTTCTATTCACAAGAAACAATTAGAAATTGAAGTAAAAGAAACTGAATTAAATACTATTTCAGAAAAAATTCATAATAACAGAACAGGGATTATTCCGCAGTTAAAAGAGCAATTAGAAACTATTTTAGCAGGTTTGGGAATGCCAAACGCACAATTTAAAATAGATGTTCTTTATGGAGACGAATTTTTTACCAATGGAAAAGATGATTTAACCTTTTTGTTTTCGGCCAATAAAGGCGGGAATTTTAATGAACTTAAAAAGGCTGCCTCTGGAGGAGAATTGTCGCGTATAATGATTGCAATAAAATCTGTATTGTCGAAATATATTCAATTACCAACTATTATGTTCGACGAGATTGATACGGGTGTTTCAGGTGAAATTTCAAATAAAATGGGCGATATTATGTTGGAAATGAGTAAAACTATGCAGGTGTTCTCCATAACTCACTTACCACAAATTGCAGCCAAAGGGCATTCACATTTTAAAGTATTTAAAGAGGATGTTAACGATGTTACACAAACCAATTTGGTTAAATTAAATCATGACGAGCGTATAGTGGAAATCGCGCAAATGCTTGGTGGTTTAGAAATGTCGTCTTCAGCGATTGCACATGCTAAAGAATTATTGAATTAATTGTATCTTTGAGCGCTAAATAAACTAATAATCGAACCAACATATAAACCAATAAATATGTCATACAATTTACTAAAAGGAAAAAGAGGAATCATTTTTGGAGCATTAGACTCAAATTCAATAGCTTGGAAAACAGCAGAACGTGTACATGAAGAAGGTGGAACGTTTGTTTTAACCAATGCGCCTGTTGCCATGCGAATGGGACAAATTAATGAGTTAGCAGCAAAAACAGGATCTCAAATTATTCCTGCGGATGCCACTTCTATTGAAGATTTAGAAAATTTGGTTAAACAATCACAGGAAATTTTAGGTGGAAAACTTGATTTTGTTTTACATTCAATTGGTATGTCTATAAATGTTAGAAAAGGACAGCATTATACAAATCAAAATTACGATTGGACACAAAAAGGAACCGATGTTTCTGCAATGTCTTTTCATAAAGTAATGCAAACATTATATAAAGCGGATGCGATGAATGAGTGGGGTAGCATTGTGGCTTTAAGTTATATGGCTGCACAACGTGTATTCCCAGATTATAATGATATGGCCGACAATAAAGCTTATTTAGAGAGTATCGCCCGTAGTTTTGGGTATTTCTTTGGTCGCGATAAAAAGGTGCGTGTAAATACTATTTCACAATCTCCAACGCCAACGACAGCAGGTAGCGGTGTAAAAGGTTTTGGTGGTTTTATCGCTTATGCAGATAAAATGTCGCCCCTTGGTAATGCAACTGCTTTAGATTGTGCAAACTATACAGTAACCTTATTTAGTGATTTAACTAAGCGTGTAACCTTACAAAACCTTTATAACGATGGTGGTTTTAGTAATATGGGTGTAAGCGATATGGTTATGGACACCTTTATGGGTGAAGAATAAAATATTTTTTTAAAATTGATAAATGAGCCACCGGTAAAACGGTGGCTTTTTTGTTTGGTTTAGTTACATTTGTGTTATGCAATTACAGTTTTCATTTATAATCCCTGTTTATAATCGTCCTGACGAAATACAAGAGCTTTTGCAAAGTTTTGTCGGGTTAAAAACAGATACAAAATATGAAATAGTAATAATTGAAGATGGTTCAAACGTACCCTCAAGAGACGTAGCGGAGACTTTCAATAAAAAACTTAATATTTCCTATTTTTTTAAAGAAAATTCAGGCCCAGGCGATTCAAGAAATTTTGGGATGCTACATGCCAAAGGCAACTATTTTATCATCTTAGATTCCGATTGTTTATTACCTGAAAACTATTTAAACGAAGTTGAAAAAAGTTTAAATGGGCATTATGTAGATTGTTTTGGAGGACCAGATGCAGCACACGATTCTTTTAGTAATTTACAGAAAGCCATCAATTTTTCTATGACCTCTTTTATTACCACCGGTGGTATTCGTGGAAATAAAAAAAGTATTGACACCTTTCAACCAAGAAGTTTCAATATGGGAATTTCAAAAGAAGCATTTTTAGCATCAAAAGGCTTTGGGTTAATTCACCCAGGTGAGGACCCGGATTTATCAATCCGACTATGGAATTTAGGATATAAAACAAAATTAATACCTGAGGCATTCGTTTATCATAAGCGTAGAATTTCATGGAGTAAATTTTATAAACAAGTATATAAATTTGGTTCAGTACGCCCTATTCTAAATGTATGGCATCCTTCAACAAAAAAAATCACCTATTGGTTTCCAACTGTATTTAGTTTAGGATTAATTATATCTATATTTTTGTTTCTACTACATGTTAAATTGTTTTTATTTGGGTATGTTATCTATTTTGTTTTAGCCTTTTTTGTAGCAATATTTTCCACTAAAAACTTTGTTGTTTCAATACTGTCGTTACTTGCAATAATTGTTCAGTTTTTTGGCTATGGATATGGTTTTTTAAAATCGACAATAGCTATAGAAATTTTCAAGAAAGACCCAGAAGTTTATTTTCCTAATTTATTTTTTAAACCTAAATGTTCGTAAAATTAAAGTCAGACATATTAACCTCCATTAAAAACAAAAAAATAAATGTGTTCCTTTTATTTTTATTGCTGGCTATTGTTATTTTAATATTTAGTAAACTTTCTAAAGAATACACCAAAACTTTAGTTTTTACAATCGAAAAAGTTAATGTACCTCAAGAAGATATCATTTTAAGAGATTCTGTTCCTTTAAATATCACATTAAAAACCAATGGATTTAATTGGTTTAGTTTTTATTTTTCTCAGCCAAAAATTAAAATAGATTTTAGTAAAGATGTTACTAAGAAAGACAATGTGTTTATCTGGCATAAATCTCGGGCATATTTAGCCAATACACAATTTGATGAAAATATAGAAGTGCTTAATATTTCGCCCGAAACTCTGGAATTTCGTTATGGTGTTAACATGGTGAAGAAAGTGCCTGTTAAATTAAATTCTAATATAAAATTTACTCCTGGTTTCGATGTTTCTGAAGCATATATTTTGGAGCCAGATTCTATAGTTGTTGTTGGTCCGAAAGCTATAGTAACATCTATAAATCAAATTGAAACGGTAAAAGCTATACTGACGAATGTTCGAACAAACTTATCTGAAACGGTGAAACTTAAATTACCGAAAAACAGTAAGGATGTTACGTTTTCAAATAACGCGGTAATCTTAAAAGCAAAAGTGGAAAAATTTACTGAGGGTACGTTAAAAATTCCAGTAGCGATTATTAACGTACCAGATAAAATAAAGCTAAAATTTTTCCCGAAGGAAGTTAATGTTTCTTATTACGTAAGTTTAAGTGATTTTAATTCAATAACGAAAAAGGATTTTGAGGTTGTTTGTGATTATGACAAAATATCGAAAAATCAATATCTAATGGTTCCGGAATTGGTGAAATATCCAGAACATGTTAAAAATGTAAAAATTAATCAACAACGTATAGAATTTATAATTATAGAATGATAGTAGTAGGTTTAACAGGTGGGATTGGTAGCGGCAAAACAACTGTGGCAAAACAGTTTGAGTTATTAGGTATTCCTGTTTATATAGCGGATGAAGAAGCCAAAAAGCTAATGAATCGTTCTAAAATAATCAAACGAAAACTAATTGCGTTATTTGGCAACGAAGCCTATATTGACAATCAATTAAATAGAGCATTTATTGCAGATATTATTTTTAAGAACAAAGAATATTTGCAAAATATGAATGCCATTATACATCCTCGCATAGCAAAACATTTTAACAAATGGATGCAAAAACAATCGGCCCCTTATGTCATAAAAGAGGCGGCCATATTATTTGAAAACGGCGGCTATAAATTTTGCGACTATATTATTACGGTTGTTGCACCTAAAGAAATACGGTTAAGTCGTTTAATAAAGAGAGATAATACTACACAGGAAAAAATAGAAGCTATTATTAAAAATCAATGGACCGATGCACAAAAGGTGAAACTTTCACAGTTTGTAATTAGTAACGAAGATCTTGAAAACACTAAAAAACAAGTGGTTCAGGTTCATAATCAATTGCTGAAGACTTTGCTTTAAACCAAAATTTTAACATTTTTGTTAATGTAAGGTTAAAAGCGAAGAGCACTAAATGTTAAAATGTTAAATTTGACTAATGAGCAAAAGAATATTCGTCCTTTTAATACTATTAATGAGTTTATCTCTTATAGGTATTATTTCAATTCAAGCTTATTATATTAATGGTTCTGTAAAAAATGAAAAGGAACGGTTTGCATTCAATGTAAATAAGGTACTTAATTACGTATCTAATACTTTAGAGGATAGAGAAAAATCTGAATACGTTTACAAACTTCAAGATTTAATGTCTCAAGGGGTTAAAGTTGATACAGCAGCCATCCGGAATTTGTATATTATTCAGGAAGATTATGATTCGAAAGAAACAGTAATTTACAGAAGCGGAACACTTGAAGAAAACTATAAGTTTAATTCGTCGATCTTTGACATAGGTTTAGATACAATTAATTTAAAACGTGTTTTAAATGAACGTGAAACCAAAGTTTATAAAAGCACTGGATCCGATTTAGAATTTGATTTAAGTGCCAAAGATAAATTGTTGCTATTAGACAAAATGTCTAGTACCGATAAGATTGTTTTTGACGATGTTTATAAAGATTTAGCCTCGAGAATGCCCATTCACAAAAGGGTAACTAAACAAGGATTACACGATTTATTATCGAATAAACTTAGAGAAAATGGCATAAACATAAACTTTGAATTCGCAATTTATAGTAACGATTTAGCCACCAGAGTAAGAAGTGATGATTTCGAATTTGAGAAGGAATCTTACAGTGTATTCATGTTTTATAATGAAGACAATCAAAGTTTGTATAAACTTTTGGTGAATTTTCCAGATGATAGAAAATTTATTTTATCATCGATTATGGGGATGATATTATTGTCAATCATATTTACAGGAATTATAATTATAGCGTATTCAAGCGCGCTATATCAATTAGTTAAACAACGTAAAATCGCAGAGATAAAAACAGATTTTATAAACAATATGACGCATGAGTTCAAAACACCCATTGCGACTATAAATTTAGCATTAGACTCCATCAAAAATCCTAAAGTAATTGATGATAAGGAAAAGGTAATACGTTACCTTAATATGATAAAAGAGGAAAATAAAAGGATGCATGCACAGGTTGAAAACGTGCTCAGGATATCTAAACTAGAAAAGAACGAATTAAACATAAGTAAGGATAGAATAGATTTGCACGACTTAATAGAAGACGCAATTATGCATGTTGAATTATTAATAGAAGATAGACAAGGCCAAATAAAAACATTTTTTGATGCACCAAAATCTACAATTTTAGCAAACGATACGCATTTTACTAATGTGATAGTTAATATTTTGGATAATGCCATAAAGTATTCTCCAGATGCACCAAAAATAGAAGTATACACAGAAAATGTTGGAAACAATATTTTATTAAAAATAAAAGATTCTGGAAGTGGCATGGGTAAAGCTGCTGCCAAACGTGCGTTCGAAAAATTTTATAGAGAACACACTGGAAACATTCATAACGTTAAAGGTCATGGTTTAGGTTTGGCCTATGTAAAACGGATTGTTGAAGACCATCAAGGTCATGTATCAGTAGAAAGTGAAAAAGACAAAGGAAGCATATTTATTATTAAGCTTCCAATAATATCGTAAATATGGAAGAGCAAAAAAAACGAATTTTATTAGTAGAAGACGACCCCAATTTTGGAACCGTTCTTAAAGATTATTTAATGATGAATGATTATGACGTTATTCATGCTAAAAACGGAATGGAAGGTTTCGAAAAGTTTAAAAAAGACGATTTCGATTTATGCATTCTGGATGTGATGATGCCATATAAAGATGGGTTTACGTTAGCAAAAGAGATAAGAGAAAAGAATACCGATGTTCCTATTGTATTTTTAACAGCAAAAACCATGAAGGAAGATGTTTTAAAAGGATATAAAGTAGGAGCAGACGATTATTTAAACAAACCGTTTGACAGCGAAGTGTTGTTAATGAAAATTAAAGCGATCATTCAACGTAAAGCTACTGAAACCATATCGGACAGTAAACAATTTGAGTTTAAAATTGGAAGGTTCGATTTAAATTCTAAATTACGATTTTTAAAATTTAATGGGGAAAATCCAGTTAAACTTTCACCTAAAGAAAACGAACTTTTACGTTTGTTAGCTTTACATGAAAACGATCTAATGCCTCGTGAATTAGCGCTTACCAAAATCTGGCGAGACGATAATTATTTTACTTCTCGTAGTATGGATGTATATATTGCCAAATTGCGTAAGTATTTAAAATTAGATGATAAAGTAGAAATACTTAATATACATGGTGAAGGCTTTAGATTAGTGGTAAACTAATTAAAAGTATTTATTTTACAAATTAAAAATCCAGCTAGTAGCTGGATTTTTTTATGTTTTTAGTTTTGATAATTATAAAAATATAAATTTTGTTTAACGTGTTTGTATTTGTTTCTAATTAAGAATTATTCAAAGGTATAGTAAATTTGAAATCGCAGCCTTTGTCTTCTTTACTTTCAACCCAAATATTACCGCCAAGAATTGTTACTAATTCTTTACATAATACTAATCCTAATCCTGAACCCGTTTCATTCTCGGTACCCATAGTGATTACATTTTCGGATAAATCGAATAGTTTATCCTGGATATTTTTTATTATCCCAACGCCATTATCAGAAACAGTAACTTCAACATGGTTTTGTTCTATAACGTAGAAAACTTTGACTGTTCCTCCTGATTTTGTAAATTTGATAGCATTTGAAATCAGATTTCTTAGAATTACTTTTAACATATTTCCATGAGAGTAAATTTTAATTTTTTTTGATGGAATAGATTTTAATGATATATTTTTAACCGTAGCAGTAGTATTTGCCTGTTCTATTTCATCATTTATTATTGTTGACAAGTTTATTTTTTCAACATTAGTATTCAATTGCCCGGTCTGTGATTTTGCCCAGTTTAATAAGTTGTCAAGCAGTATAAGAGAGCTTTTAACTGATGAATCTATATAGTCCAAATAATTTTTATGTTTTTCACTATAACCATCCGTTGTATCTTTATTTAAGAGTTTTGAAAATTCTAAAATAGTGTAAAATGGACCTTTTAAATCATGGGCGATAATTGAAAAAATCTTGGATTTAGAGTTATTAAGTTTTATTAATTGAGTTTCACTATTACGTAATCTTTCCTCTCCTTTCTTGCGTTCAGTAATATCGTGAATTATTCCAACAAGAAACTTTCTTCCTTCAGAATCAATAAACCTTGTCTTCCGGGTAGAAATTATTCGAGTTGGTTTCGCGCGTGTAGTAATGGTCTCTTCGTTAATGTTTTCAACTCCATTTGTAAGAACCTGTTTATCTATCTTTAGGAAATTATCTCGCTCGTGGGGAGGAACCTGTTCTGCAAGTGTTTTACCAATCATATCAGCCCTGTCGAGTTCGAAAATTTTGCAAAAAGCGTCATTCGATAACAGTAACCTGCTGTCTTCATCCTTGACAAATAGTGGGTCACCGATACTATTAATTATTGAATGAAAATAATATTCTCTTTTATCTTCTTGATATAAGTATTTTCTTTTTAAAAGTTCATTTTGTTTTTTGAGTTCAGCAATTTGATTTTCT